>ENA-ORCP01001166-ORCP01001166.1-human-gut-metagenome-genome-assembly--contig:-NODE-1166-length-23074-cov-3.888594_pt1 | contig 23074 bp, 16 predicted proteins | sample MGYA00242990_ERZ507991 | MGnify/ENA primary metagenome ERZ507991 (study PRJEB26167, sample SAMN06115496) | human gut metagenome | host: Homo sapiens | place: China:Henan | collected 2015-05-07... | reverse complement strand
ACAACGAAAGTCGCTCGTCTTATTCCGGAAGGAACCGCGAAATATTCGCTGTTGGCAGTAAAAGGTGTGTCAAAATGCAGCGACTGGTAAATTGCACAAAGCGTAAAATTCTTTTGTGACTTTGGTAGAAAATTAGAAAAACTTAGTATGCCTGTTCTAAGCTCAGTGTTTTACTGCCAACAGCAAAATGCTCAGGTTAACCTGAGCATTTCGTTATTTTTCCATATTCGCAAACTTCGTGTACTGCGGCAGCCATACCAGGTTGACGGTACCGATCGGACCATTTCTCTGTTTGGCAATGATGATCTCTGAGATTCCTTTCATCTCAGAATCATGATTATAATAATCATCACGATAGATAAACATAACAACGTCGGCATCCTGCTCGATCGCACCTGACTCACGCAGGTCAGAAAGCATCGGACGGTGATCCGGACGCTGTTCTACGGCTCGTGACAGCTGGGACAATGCGATCACCGGCACGGAAAGCTCTCTCGCAAGTGCCTTTAGGGAACGGGAGATATCTGAGATCTCCTGCTGACGGGAATCGGATCCCCTGCCGGAACCGGACATCAACTGTAAATAGTCAATGATGATCAGCTTCAGATCATGCTCTAACTTATATTTCCGGCATTTGCTCCGCATCTCCGCGATGGAAATACCAGGCGTATCATCGATGATAAGCTCCGAATTACCGATCGTTCCGGCACCTTCAATCAGCTTCTCCCAGTCAGAATCTGAGAGGTTACCGGTTCGGAGTGCCTGTGCATCCACCCTTGACTCTAAGGAAAACAGACGGTTTACAAGCTGCTCCTTTGACATCTCGAGTGAAAAGATCGCCGTGCACATATGCTCGTGAAATGCCACATACTGCGCAATGTTAAGAACAAACGCCGTTTTACCCATGGAAGGACGCGCCGCGATCAGAATCAGATCGGACGGCTGTAAGCCTGCTGTGCGGTAATCAAGATCAATGAAGCCGGTCGGGATTCCCGTAACGGTGCCGGATGTCTTGGCCGCATTCTCGATCTTTTCGAGCGCATTCATAACGACCTGGCGGATCGGCACGTAATCACCGCCTCCGCCGCGTGTGGAAAGCAGATCAAACACCTTTTTCTCGGTGATATCCATGACTGTTTCAACACTCTCTTTACCCATGTAACACTCATTTTCGATCTCTTCATTTAATTTGATGAGTTTGCGCCGCATGGAATTGTCTTTTACGATCTGTGCATAATATTTTACATTTGCCGAGGTTGGGACTGCATTTAACAGATCCCTTACAAACTCTAAGCTTGCAATCTCTGCCGGCACATCTTTTTCTTTTAATTTATTCTGCAAAGTGACCAGATCGACCGGAAGTCCTTTGCTGTATAATTCGATCATGGTATCAAACAGGATCCCGTACTGCTTGTAATAAAAATCCTCACTGATGAGCATTTCCATTGCAGTGAGGATCGCATCTTTGTCCATGATCATAGAGCCAATGACCGACTGTTCTGCCTCGCGGCTGTTCGGCATCGTGCGGTTGATCAGTGTTTCTTCCATTCTTATTCCTCTACTACATGTACGTTAAATTTACCTACTACCTTCGGGTGAAGCTTGATTGCAACTTCTGTCACACCAAAGGTACGGATCGGCTCCGGTAACTGCATTTTCTTTTTGTCAAGTTCCATGCCAAGCTGTGCTTTGGCTGCAACAGCGATTTCTTTGGTGGAAACGGAACCGAATGTACGTCCGCCCTCACCGGCTTTCATTTTTACGGTAACTTTTTTATCTTTTAATTCTTCCGCAAGTGTCAGTGCAGCTTCATACTGCTCCTGTGCCACTTTGTCTGCGTGCTGGTTCTGCAGTTTTAAATCATTGAGGTTTTTTGGTGTTGCCTCAACGCCTAATTTTTTCGGGAAAATCGCATTGCGCGCATAGCCGTCGCTGACATTCACGATCTCTCCTTTTTTCCCTAATGCTTTTACATCTTCTAATAAAATAACTTTCATATATAAAACCTTCTTTCCTGATTATTCTGATATATCGCCCTCTTTTAACATCTCATCAATCGTATCCTGAATGATATGTTTTGCCTGCTGCAGTGAGCAGTTGGTGAGCTGGGCTCCGGCAACGTTTAAGTGTCCGCCGCCGCCAAGACGCTCCATAATAAGCTGTACATTGATTTCATCAATGGAACGGGAACTTACATAAATCTTTCCCTGGTATTCCGTAAGCACAAAAGACGCTTTGATGCCGACGATATTTAAAAGTTCATTTGCCGCCTGTGCACAGACGATGGTCGGACTCTCCACCTCATCTGCCGGACAGATGGAAATTGCAAATGATCCACGGTAAACTTCCGCGTGACGCACTGCTTCCGCGCGCGCCTTGTACGCTGCCATATCATTGCGGAGCATTTTTCTCACTCTCGTCACCTCCGCACCCGCACGTCTTAAATAAGCGGCCGCCTCAAAAGTACGGACACCGGTCTTTGTCATAAAATTGTTGGTATCGATCAGGATACCTGCATAGATGCAGTCTGCTTCACACGGGGCAAGACGGATATTTTCGGAAAAATACTGCAGCACCTCGGCAATCATCTCACATGCACTTGAAGCATACGGCTCCACATAAGAAAGAACCGGATTCTCGATCACCTCATTTGTCTGTCTGTGATGATCGAATACACAGACGGTCTGCGTGCACTTTAACAGTTCCGGACATTCGGTGTAGCTCGGACGGTTTACATCCACAACGACCACCAGTGTATTTTCATTGGTAAGCATAAGTGCCTCTTCATTTTTGATAAAAAGGTCTGCCGGATATCCCTTTTCCACTGTAAAACACTCTACCAGCGGGCGCAGGGATGAAGTGATCTCATTTAACACGATCTGTGCCTTTTTGCCAAGTACCTTTGCCGCACAGTAAATACCGATCGCTGCACCGAGGGAATCCACATCGCTGATGCTGTGTCCCATAATGATCACATGCTCCCTGCTCTCGATGATCTCACGGAGCGCATGTGCTTTTACCCTCGCCTTAACTCTGGTGTTGCGCTCTACCTGCTGCGTCTTTCCACCATAATAAGTAATATCCTCGCCATCACGCACAACGACCTGGTCACCGCCACGTCCTAATGCAAGGTCAATGGACATACGCGCATACTCATAATTCTGTGTATAGCTTTCGCCATTTGCACCGATACCAATACTGAGTGTCACCGCCATCTCATTGCCGACCTTAACTGTTTTTACATCCTCGATCAGGCTGAAGCGGTCTTCGCGGAGTTTTGCAAGATACTGATATTTCAATACAACAAAATACTTATCTTTTTCAATCTTGCGGACTAACGCATCCAGTTCCGTAAAATATTTATTGACTTTCCGGTCGATCAGCGCCACCAGAAGCGATCTCTTTACATCTTCAATGCTGTCAAGCGCCTCATCATAGTTGTCGATATACACAAGCCCCGCAACCATTTTCTGTTCCTGGTTTTCCCGCATGTAACGGTTCTTTTCCGTCTCATCGAAAAGATACACCGCTGTCAGATATTCGTTGCTTTCATCGAGCGTAACAAGACTGTCCACACTGTTTAACTCTTCAAAGTAGATTCTTTTTAAAGAAACACGGAAATCCTGATCTTTCAATTTCAGGCTCACTGATTCTGACCCTTCATTTTTCTGTAGAAATTCCTTTGTCAATGAAGGAAAAATCGTCGTGATCGACTTGTGATATTTTTTATCTTTCCCGGTCAGTTCTGTAAACTGTTCATTTACCCACAAAATCTTCGCATTGTAGTCTAACAGCGCATATGGTATCTCAAATTCGTTTAAAAGCTGCCTCTGTACCGTTCCGTACTGCGTTGCAAAATTGATCAGCTCATTAACTAAAACCGGCTTATTTCTCACATACACGATCAGGGACACCACAAAATAAATTGCGGTAAATATTGAAAACATCACACCTGAAAGTATGTCATCCATATAGATCACGACATTCATACATATCAGAAGAATCGTCATGAACATGGGCCAGTAAAGAGATTTTCGAAGTCTGCCTTTGAGCTTTACTTTATTACTTTTCATAATACTAATCTCCTAAATAAAAAGAAACCCGTGACCAAAAACGCATATGTCACCGCTGATTCTTCCACCCGTCCTAGAATAGTCTTTGCTAACAATTATAGCATTTTGCCCTCTTAAGATAAAGTATTTTTTAAAAAAGGAACCGTTGCAGTCATTCTGCCCGATTCCTTTTTCCTGTCTGTGACCTGATCCGGTCGTATTTAGTTCTGGCTCTCCGTATCCCGCGGAACAAGTGTCAGATAATTATCGGTATCCATATCATTGATCAGATTATCCGATAAAATCCTGTCACCGGAAACTTTCGGTTCCTCCCGCACGAAACTCTCCTCGTCAAGTTGATACCCCGTTCCTTCCGTATAAACAGCGCTGATAAATCCGGATTCCTGTCCACCGCCATAAATTGGAAAAATGATCGTATGCCAGTCATTTTCCATGTCTTCACTGATCATTACCGGAGTATGGATCTGCGAAAATGCTCCAAGCACCTCGAACTGACCATTTTCTCCCGGTCTTAAAATAAGTGCCGCATCCCCGCGATTATCAGATGTTGTATCTCCGATCGTGACCGCTACGATCTCATCCGTTCCGTCCTCGTTAAGATCCGTGTAATTATAGTAATACCGTGTCTCTTTGCATTCTTCCTCCGGAATCTGATAATACTCCGTCAGAAATGCTGCAAGATCCGGATATTCCTCATCCTCAGAATATTCTTCCATCACATTGTAGTTTTGTTCATCCTGCTCTGCCGAAAAGAAATGTTCTTCTAAGGTTTTCTCTGTCTCAGTATCTGTTTGCTCTGTTGTATTTACAGCATTTTTTTGTCCGCAGCCTGCCGTACCTGCCAGCACTGTCAGGAAAAATACCATACCTAATGTCTTTTTCATGTGTCCTCCACCTGTCCGTACTGCTTACCGTTTTGGTTTATCATATATATTATATGATTCCATGCACAATTCCAAGACATTCTTGCGAAGTTTAAGAAATCCTTTAGACATTTTACTCTTACGTCCAAACCCTACAACAATCTCTGAATCTCCTCCAACGACGGCATGACACGCAGGGCACCTTTTCTTGTTGTAATGATGGATGCTGCTGCATTGGCAAATGTGAGCATTTCTTTTAACTGCTGTTCGGTAAGGTTATCTAAGCCATACTTTAATATATGGTGCAGGCAGCATGCCCCAAAGGTGTCTCCGGCACCGGTGGTTTCGATCGTGTTTTTCTGTAAAAATGCAGGAACTTCAACCAGCATATCCTTATAATAGGCTCTGCTTCCGTCCTTTCCCATAGATAAAAGGATGAGCGGGATCTGATAGGTCTGCTGCAGCATGTGGATCCCTTCGGTGTAATCTTCTTTCCCGGAAAACCACTGGATCTCATTGTCCGAAATTTTTAAGATATCACAGACGGATAAACCGTATGCCATCTGCGTTCTTGCATCTTCCATGTCTTTCCAGAGCGGCTCCCTGATATTCGGATCAAAGGAAAGAATCGCGCCGTTTTCTTTTGCGACTTTAATTGCATGTCTTGTCGCACTTCTGACCGGTTCATTGGTCATGGATAGTGTGCCAAAATGAAAGATTTTTGCATCTGCAATAATGTCATCCCTGACCTCATCCTCCCGGAGCATCATATCTGCACCCGGATTCCGGTAAAAGGAAAAATCGCGGTCGCCGTCCGGCTTTGTCTCAACAAACGCAAGCGTGGTGCGCACATCCTCATCTGTCAGAAGTCCGCTCACATCAATTCCGGCTGATTCCACGGCAGCACGAAGCTGTCTGCCAAAAATATCATTTCCGACTTTTCCTAAAAATGCGGTGCAATGACCTAACTTATTTAACATTGAAAGTACATTACACGGTGCTCCTCCCGGATTTGCCTCATAGACCGGGTTGCCCTGACCACTGGTGCCGTTTTCTGTAAAATCGATTAATAGCTCGCCGAGAGCGGCTACATCATATTGTTTGTTCATTTATGTGCTCCTTTCTGCTATGTTAAGCTAATGCAAAGTTCTGGTTTGGTTTGTTGGAACGTTGAGCGAAGCCGGAGCTGCTTTTGTGACTTTGGTAGAAAATTAGAAAAACTTAGTATGCCTGTTAACACACAGTGTTGTGCTGCCACGGACGGCAGCCCTGCATGCACAAGCTGTGCCCCTGTATAGTACTCCGGTTCCACCGCATTCGGTGTCCCGTTGATCCGCTGCCCATTTTCGCCACCGGTCTGCATTCCGACAACTTCCACCCGGTACTTTTTATCTTCCCCAAGTCCCCGCAGCTTCACATACTCCGTCGCCGGATTACACTGCGTATCCAGCGTTACCACAGTAACCAGCGCCTCGCTTCCATCCGGCCTGCAATACTCCCACGCAGCATATTCTTTTTTCTGCCAGACATCCGTCAGCCTGTAATACCTGCCCTGCCGGATCAGCATCTCAAAACGGTGGTAATTTTTGATCTGTGCCCTGACCTGCTCCTTTTCTTCTGTCAGCAGATTTAAGTCCAGCTCATAACCAAAACTGCCCGCCATGGCAACTGCTGCCCGCGTCGCAAGCTCTGTCGTCCTTCCGGTCTGGTGGTTCGGCACCGCCGACACATGGGAACCGACCGTACAGGACGGATAGGCAAATGATGTTCCATACTGTATTTTGACACGCTCGATCGCATCCGTATTGTCACTGCACCAGATCTGCGGTGTATAATACAACATTCCCGCATCAAATCTCCCGCCGCCACCGCTGCATCCCTCGATCAGAAGCGCCGGATAGCGTTCATGCAGCCGCTCCAAAAAATCATAGACACCGAGCATATAGCGGTGCAGGATTGCGCCCTGATTCTGCTCTCCCGCTGTTTTTGACCAGACATCGGTAAGATGACGGTTCATGTCCATCTTGACATAATCTGCTTTGGTTTCATCGAGCACTTTTGCAATCTGCGTAAAAATTCCGTCCACCACTTCTTTTCTGGAATAATCGAGCACCAGCTGGTAGCGCGCACGCACCGGTTTCCGACCCGGAATTGTAAAAGCCCAGTCCGGATGCTCCCGGTAAAGATCACTGTCCTCACAGACCATTTCCGGCTCGATCCAGATTCCAAACTTCATGCCAAGTGCACGAATTTTTTCTGCAACTTGTGAAAGCGGCATGCCGAGTTTTTTCTCATTGACTGTCCAGTCGCCCAGTCCCGCCAGATCATCATCGCGCTTTCCGAACCACCCGTCGTCAAGCACCAGCATCTCCACGCCAAGCTCCGCCGCATGTTTAGCGATCTCTATGATCTTTTCCCCGGTAAAATCAAAATAAGTTGCTTCCCAGTTATTGATAAGTACCGGTCTTTTAGTATCGCAGTATGCACTGCGGCAGATATGGCTGCGGATCAGCCGGTGCAGATTCCACGAAAGCGCCGAAAAACCATTTGCCGAATAACTCAGCACTGCCTCCGCCTTAAAATTGCCGCTGTACAAAAGCATACAGCCATAACATTCGCCGGCATCTTCCCCTGTCTGTTTGCCTGACAGCATCACAAACGGATTCTGCTGATGGCCGGATGCCCCCCGCCTGCTTCCAAAAACCTGATTTGCATGCTCCACCGGGGTGCGTTCAAAAATCCGCTCCATCCCATGTCTGCCGTGGAAATGGATCACATCAAACTCTCCGGTCATAAAATCGAGTGCAGCACTTGCCGCCTTTTCTACATGAACCGCCTCTGTGCCACAGTTTGTAATCTGTACAGCCCTTGTGATGATATCAAGCTCTGCAAATACACCGTAGAGCAGTGTCACACGCACACCACCCGGTGCATCCTCCAGATATACTTTTAACGTCTCACTCTCTGCGCCCGTTTCGTCATAAGCAGCCGGAAGTCCCGGAATCTGATATTTTCCTTTACATACTTCACAGGAAACATACCTCAGATCCGCACAGTAACTCCCATCCGCATTTTTTTGCACAAACGCCGGACTGCGGAAATCCCCGTTTCCAAAACACGGATACTCCTGTGGCAGTGCATCCATGGAATATGTCTTGTCGCACTCCGCCTCATACGGATTGCCGGAAAATCCCCTGTCATAATAGGTCAGAAGATACCGCATATCGCCTGTTAAACGTTTTCCATAATAAAGATGGAGCAACTGCCCGTAATTGCCGACTCCCATCTGGTAAGTCGTATTTTTTGTATGCAGTGTGATCAGTTTCTGCTCCTGATCTATGATGATTGCCATAGTTTTTCCCCTTCCACTCCAAACTTATTTCCGGTAAAATACCTTTGCCTCGTAAGGTCTTAAATAGATGCCATTTTCTGTTTTTACCACATCGTCATAATTGCTGATTAGGACTTTCTCATCCCCGGTAAAACCGTCTTCCAGGGTAAAATCCATCTCCTGCTCCCTGAAATTGCAGACCACAAACAGTTTCTCATCTCCAAGTGTTCTGGTGTACGCAAACACATCCGGGTGTTCAATCGCCTTACTCTTGTATACACCATACACAATAATCTCCATCTGATGACGCAGTTCGATCAGTTTCTTATAATAAGAAAATATAGAATCCGGATCGTTTACCTGTGCTGCCGCATTGATCTTTTTATAATTCTCATTGACAGAGATCCACGGTGTTCCTGTCGTAAATCCCGCATTGTCACTGTCATCCCAGTGCATCGGGAATCTTGCATTGTCACGGCCGATGGCATTGACAAATTTTAACATGGTCTCCTCGTCCAAAATACCGCCCCCGACAAAATCACGGTATGCATTTTTGATCTCAATATCGCGGAACTCCGAAAAATCCCTGCATTTCCGGTTTGTCATTCCAAGTTCCTCGCCCTGATAAATATAAGGTGTTCCCTTCATAAAATGCAGACAGGTTGCAAGCATTTTTGCAGAGATCTCGCGGTACTCCTCACTGTCATTTCCAAATCTTGACACGGCTCTTGGCTGATCGTGGTTATCCCAGTAAAGGCTGTTCCATGCCACACCTTCAAGTCCGTCCTCCCACTTCTGAAATACTTTTTTGAGCTCCACCAGATCAAAACTGCCGTCACTCCATTTGCCATACTGTGTCTGTCCGAGATTGACATGCTCAAATGTAAAGATCATATCCAGCTCATTTTCGTTTGTTCCGGCATAGCGTTTTGCATCCTCAACACCTGCTCCGGCACCCTCGCCAACTGTCATCCAGTCAAATCTGGAGATTACCTTTTCATTCATCTCTTTTAAATACTCATGTACACGCGGGCCATTGTTGACATAAGGAGAAGAATCCCCGAATTTTTCATTGCCACGCACCACACCGTCCGGAAAACGCTGGTCTTTTGATATCATCGTAATGACATCCATACGGAATCCGTCGATGCCGCGCTCACCCCACCAGGTCATCATGTCATAGACTTCCTGTCTGAGTTTTGGATTTTCCCAGTTGAGATCCGGCTGTTTTTTGGAAAACATGTGAAGATAATACATATCCGTTGTCTGATCGTACTCCCATGCGGATCCGCCAAAACAGGAACCCCAGTTATTCGGTTCTTTTCCGTCCCTTGCCTCGCGCCAGATATAATAATCACGGTACGGGTTATCCTTACTTTTTCTGCTCTCCACAAACCACCGGTGCTCATCGGAACTGTGGTTGACGACCAGATCCATGACGATCTTAATGCCAAGTTTGTGTGCCTCGGCAAGCATTTCATCGAAATCTTCGAGTGTACCAAACTCCGTCATGATATCCCTGTAATCACTGATATCGTAACCGTTGTCATCGTTTGGGGACTGATAGACCGGGGATAACCAGATCACGTCAATTCCCAATAATTTTAAATAAGACAGCCGGCTCTTAATGCCGCGAAGATCGCCGACACCATCACCATTGCTGTCCATAAAGCTACGCGGATAGATCTGGTAGACTACCGCTTCTTTCCACCACTTTTTTTCTTCCATAGGAATCCTCCATTCTTGCGCCGGTTTTGCGCATGCACTATTTACCCTCCTGCTATATACCTGGCTCATATACATATTGAATTAAGTCGTCTCCCTTACTACAAGTGATACCGGCAGAGTAGTGCGGTTCGGCACAAGTTCCCCATTGCCGGAACGGACGAGCAGTTCCACCGCCATTTTTGCCATCTCTTTGATCGGCTGATGAATCGTCGTGATCGGCGGCGTTGTTAATGATGCAATATTGACATCATCGAAACCCACGATCTTCATCTGCGACGGCACATCAATGTTCAAATTATGGCACACCTGAAGAAGCTGCGCTGCAATCAGATCACTGCTGGCAAAAATTCCGTCTGTGTCCGGATTCTCCTTTAACAGTTTTTCCAGAATCTGATGGTATTCGAGACGATTATACTCAAACGCCGTGGTATCTGCGATCTTATAAGAAATATTCTGTTTTTCACACACCGCACGAAAACCAACCGCACGCTCATCTGCCGGCATGGCAGTCTCATGAACACCGCTGATATGGATCAGATGTTTACAGCCGCAGTCGATCAGATGCTGTGCAGCAAGGCGTCCCCCCTGCTCATTGTCACACTCCACCTCTGCTGTTCCATTTTCAAGATAACGCTCAATCGTGATCAGCGGCACATTTAATCCGGTAAACTTTTCCACGCCAACCGTTCCGCTGCAGAGAATGACTCCCGCCACACGGTTACTGGTACACATTTCCATGTACTCCCATTCTTTTTCATTTTTCTCCTGGGAGTTAAACAGCAAAATCTTGTGTCCGTGATGATATGCCTGACTCTCTAAATTGCTGATCAGTTCCGCAAAATATGGGTGTCTGATATGCGGCACGATCACACCGATGGTATTGGTCGTCTGCTTTGAGAGAGAACGCGCCACCTCATTCGGACGGTAATTAAGTTTCTTCATCGCCTCATATACTTTTTTTCTTGTTTCTTCGCTGATATATCCACGATTATTCAGTACGCGGGAAACAGTGCTTACCGTCAGTCCTGTCTCCTTCGCCACATCCTTTAAGGTTGCCATACTTCCTCCCCGAAAACCTGTATCTTCTCTATGCTGCCCTTTTCCACACAAAATTTCTCTGCAACTTCAGGCAGTTCGAATATACCTATGATTGTACCACAATCCGCAGTCACTTCAAGAATCACGTCATCAAAAAGCAAAGAAAAATCACGGATTCCGGCACCTATCGAAACTGTTTCCTCACCGGCTTTTAACTCACCAGTTTTTGCATTGTATACAACATTAAATTTCTGGTTGATTCGGGCACTTAAAATGTCCTCTGACTGTGCACGGGTAATCTGAATTTCTGTTGCCGTGTCCTGCCCAAATTTCCACTGAAACGTATTTTCCGTACTGTCATACACCAGTTTTTTACTGTTTTCATACTCCCTGACCGGTTCCTGTCTCAGCACCTTTTCACCATTCTTATATGCAACAGAAAATTCTCTCGGCAATCCCATCGCCCCGGTATAATTTCTTCCCCGGTTTGGCAGCCTTAACCACAGAACCGAAATCACACGATCCCCTGTATTGCTGTAAGTCTGCGCCGCATAAGCCATCTTGTTGATGTATGCCGCATGACGCACGCCGTCGGTCTGAAACTTAAATCCATCAAAGTCACCCCAGAAGTAGTAACCATCTGCACTCCAGAACATCCAGGTTTCATTTCCTTTTTCATCTTTCAGACATACCAGATCCGGACATTCCCACGCTTCTTTGAATGTCAGTCGGTCGGTCTGCTCCCAGTTTAACAGATCCGTGGAACGGAAAATGCCAAAGTCGCTTTCCTCCAACCACAGTGTCATGATATAGGCGTTGCTCTTTTCATGCCAGAACACCTTCGGATCACGGTTTTCTTTACAGACAGTCTGCAACACGCCTTTGTCAAGTTTATGGAGTGATTCTCCGCCATCGGTGCTGTATGCAACACGCTGGGTAAACTGCTTTCCTGTGCTCCATTTATTATTATTTCCGGCTGCCGTATAGAAAAATACCAGTGCATTTTCCGGCAGTCCAAGCATCTTACGATCGTTTACAATGCCGCTTCCGGAAAACATCGTTCCGGTCTCATCCGGGAAAAGCACGTCATCCTTCTGTTCCCAGTGCAGCAAATCTTTGCTCACGGCATGTCCCCAGCTCATATTTTCCCACTGTACATCGAATGGGTTATGCTGGAAATATAAATGATACACGCCATCTGCATACACAAGACCATTCGGATCATTCATCCATCCGGTCTGCGGTGTAAAATGGATCGAAGGGCGGCGGAAAGCCTCACCCTGACCATTGCAGAAATATTTCTTCTCCGCTGCAGGTACGTCCTCATTTCTGATTCCGTCAAAGAAAGCCCTCCCAAGATCCCCTCTTAGAATTAGTGTTTTATCGGTAAATTGCTTTACCGGAAAACGGGCATAATAACTGACAGGGTATGTTTCATCCTCTGCCTCTCCCGCCGGGATCTGAAACTCAAACAGCTTTGTTTCGCTGTTATTCTCCCGGCAGAATATCTCAAGCATACGGTTGTTTTTTTTGCCGCCAAACGGCAGTTCGCCATACGTGGCACAGACCGGAATAAACAGCCACCCTTTTTTGATGTATATTTCCTTTTCCATGTCTTACAACCTCCTACTTATATTTTTCCTTTTTAACCAGCACTTGTAAGCACATAACATCTTTCACTGGTCAGCATATTTTTGCATTTTTCTTATTCGTACTACAAATAGTGTTTACACCCTGTTGTGCAATTATCTTCAAAACGTGTGAACTTCTCCGTCCTCTGTATAAGTGATCTCAAATTTCTTCGCCTTAAAATCAGCGGAAAGCTTTGCCCATTCATTGCCTTTCTTTCGCACGATCACAAGTTTATCATCGTCACAGGTTTCCAGTTCAAACGTTCCGTCGAATGCCGGATGTGCATTACGAAATTCCATCATGCGCAGAAGTTCTGCCACGACCGGACGTTTTACTTCCGCATCGATCTCTTCTTTTGTATAGTAATGACGGTTAATATTTCGTCCCACTTTCGTCTCTTCCAAAAGTTTTAAGTCATTCTTTCCTGCCAGCAGTCCGACATAGTAAACCTGCGGAATACCCGGTGCAAAAAACTGAACCGCTCTCGCTAACAGATACGCATCATCCTCATCGCCAAGTGCGGAATAATAAGAACAGTTGACCTGATAAATGTCAAGGTTATTGTACGCTGCGGTATTATAGATTTTCTTGACATTTGCACCAAACTTAAAGATATCCTCCTTGGTGCGCCCGATTTCCTCATCCGGCAGCAAATCTTTAACATCTACCACACCGATTCCGTCATGCGTATCAAGTGTTGTGAACTGTTTGCGCGGGCAGATCTCAAACCAGTGTTTTAAATACTGTGTCTGTCCATAGTATAATGCATTGATGAGCAGCATTGGAAGTGCAAAATCGTATACATAGTAATCTTCTTTTGCGATCTTCTCCTGCATCGTGTAATGCTCATGAATTTCCGGTAAAAGTGTGACTCCGTAAGGCTTTACGATATCCTCACACTCTTTTAAGAACTCCCATACATCCGGCTCAATGAAAAAGCAGCTTGTTCCGGCTTTTTTGGTTGCATAGGCAAATGCGTCGAGGCGGATCATTGCAGCGCCATGCTCACACAATGTCGTTAAGTTGTCGCGGATAAAACGTTTTGCTGTCTCAGATTTACAGTTGATATCGATCTGCTCTTCATCAAACGTGCACCATACTTTTTCAGATGTTCCGTCTGCAAAATGTGCCTCCACATACGGTGCACGCGGCTTTCTTTTGTAGATTGCATCCACCTGCTCCTCGGTCGGCTCCCCGTTTTCCCAGAAATCTTTGTAGCGGATGAACAGGTCATGATACTCAGATGCATCTTTTTTCTCCAGAAAGTCTTTGTAATACGGACTCTGTGCCGAAATATGATTGATCATATAATCAAACATCAGGTAATACTTTTCTGCCAGATGTTCCACGTCGCTCCAGTCTCCAAATGCCGGATCGACTTTGTGGTAATCCATCGGTGCAAATCCCCGGTCTCCCGAAGAAGGGAAGAACGGAAGGATATGGATCCCGCCCACTGCATTTTTAAAATATTTATCTAAGATCTCGTTTAAGTCTGCCAGATTATGTCCCATCGAATCCGAATAAGTAATCAGCATACATTTGTTTTCCAACTTTTTCATATCAGTCTCCATTTCTGCATAAAATCCTGTTTTTATGCTCACCACCATTTCACTACTGCCACTTCACAGGAATAATACTCTTTTATGATTTCACCGCACCGGCTACCACGCCATCGATAATCTCTTTCTGCAGGAACAGATATAATACCAGGATCGGTGCAACAGTAAGTACCAGTGCTGCCATGATCACACCGTAATCGGATGAGTAAGTTCCGTAGAAAGAATACGTGGATAACGGAAGTGTATATAAGTTTTTCTTTCCAAGTACCAGTGAAGGAAGCAGATAGTCGTTCCAGAATGCCAGTACGTTTAAGATCACAAGGGTTGCCGTAGTCGGTTTTAACAGAGGAAATACGACCTTGAAAAATGTCTGTACATTGGTACATCCATCCAGATATGCCGCCTCCTCCAGTGAAAGCGGGATACCGCTCTTAATAAATCCCTGATAAATGAATACTGACATACTCATCGCAAATCCGGTATGCATAAAGATCAGTGTCAGTCTGTGGTTTAACATATGAAGTCCGGAACCGTAAATGGAAACTAACGGGATCATGATCGCCTGGAATGGAATGATCATGGATGCTGCCATCAGTGCAAAGAATACTCTGGAAAATGTATTTTTTGCACGGGTAAAATAATATGCTACCATAGATGCGAAAATGATGACGAGCAATGTGCTTAAGCCTGTGATAAACAGGGAGTTTCCAAACGCTTTTATGAATTCCATTTTCTCAAATGCTTTTGTATAGTTTGCAAGTGTATATCCCTTTTCTGTGATAAAGGAAAATGGATTTTTGATGATATCACGTTTCTGTTTAAAGGAGTTTAACAGTACCAGAATGAACGGTACCATATAAAGCAGGAATAAAACAATGATCGCTGTAAAGCCAACAACATCCAATACACGGCGTTTTGTCCCGCCAACTTTTGAACCTCTGCTCATTATGCCTCTACCTCCTTCTTCTTTCCGATATAGATCTGTGCACCGCTGATGCATGCAACAATGATAAATAAGATCAGTGCTTCAGCCTGGCCTACGCCATAATTTCTGGATGTGAATGCCTTTTCATAGACATGCATCGCAACCAGTCTGGTGGAACCGTAAGGCTCACCGCCTGTCAATGTAAGGTTTACATCGTAAACCATGAATGCTCTCGATAAGGTAAGGAACAGACAGATAACAAACGACGGCACCATCAGCGGTAAGATAATGCTCTTCATTTTCTGGAGACCTGTTGCCCCATCTATGCTGGCTGCCTCAAGCACATCTGTGGACAGCCCTGTGAAACCGGCGATGTAAATCAACATCATATAACCGGATAATTGCCAAACTGTAACGATCACCATGGACCAGAATGCTTTATTCGGATCTGCTAACCAGGAAGTGGAAAATAATCCCCAGCCTGTGCTCTTTCCCATGTTCACAAGCACTCTTGAAAATACGAACTGCCAGATAAATCCAAGTACGACACCACCGATCAAATTCGGTGTAAAGAAACCGGCACGGAAAAATTTCTGGCCTTTGATTCCATTTGTCAGTGCATATGCTAAAAGGAATGCCACTGCATTGACTAAGATTACCGATAAAACTACATATTTTAAAGTGAGTCCCATAGAGGACCAGAATGCCGTATCTTTAAATACGGAAATATAATTCTGCACGCCGATAATATTTTTTACTTTGCTGACTCCATCCCAATCGGTCAGTGTCAGGTAAAAACCATACAGGAAAGGCAGTATGACAACTGCACAGAAAATCAGACATCCCGGCAGTGCAAAGATACATAGATTTTTAATTTTTTCTCCCGTTTTTCTACCCATAACCCTAATTCCTTTCTGATATCCCCCGCGGAACTGCCACCGTGCTTTTTTCCAGATGGCGTTCCCGCAGGGATGATATATGGCTGTGATCCGTACGGTCACGCTCAGATGTTTTTTGTTTTTATACTTTAGATACGATTAGTTCTGTGATGTCCAGTAGCTGTCGATGTCTGCTGCAAGATCATCTCTTGTGCACTGTCCGCCAAGGTATTTCTGCATGGAAGCTCCAAGTACGCTCCAGTGATCAGACGGTGCGATAAAGCTGGATGAATAGGTGTTGCCTGCTGCCATTTTTGCCTGAATGTCTTTTCCAAGCGGATCTAATGCTTCATAAGTATTGTTCTTGCATGCCGGGATCACTGCTGCATCTTCCACTAACATTTTCTGTCCGTTGTCAGAGTATACCAGCCAGTTGACAAATGCCTTTGCCGCCTCCTGCTGCTCCGGTGTGGACTGCTCTGCATCGATCATTAACTGTTTACTTGCGCTTGCCTGAATACCGTTGTTTGCAAAATCAGAAGTATCATTTCCTAAAACATATGGAAGGAATCCATACTCATCACTGTCGGAAGCGCCTGCCTCTTTTAAGTTTGGCCAAGCCCAGCATCCATTGATCCAGAGAGCGGCATCACCGTCAGCTAAGAAGATCGGATCCTGATCATAAAGAGCACCTAAAGGATCCTCTCCGTTGATGTTATACTGGCTTAATAAATCAAAAGTATCCATGAACTCGTTGAATCTGTCATAATCTTCTGCCTTTAATGTGCCTGCTTTTAACTCGTCGATGACTTTGGCACTTCCCTCTGTGGTTCCATCGTAGGAATCATAGATAAATCCGAGTTGATGTGCACCTAAAGACCAGTCTTCTTTTGAGATAACGACCGGATTCTCCATGCCGCCTGCACGAAGGTTTTCAAGCAGTTCCTTTAATGCATCGTAGGAATTGATGGTGGATGGATCAAACTCTTCTCCTAAAGTATCCTCGATCGCTGATTTATTGTAAATGATTCCACGTCCTTCAACACAGAATGGGAAGCTGTATATCTTTCCGTCAACCTGTGTGGTCTGGTTTACACACTCTTTTACCCACTCTTCATCGGAGAGATCAACTGCATACTGGGAAGCAAGTGCAACAACGTCAGTGGTATCTAAGATCGCCATCGTCGGTGCCGTTCCTGAGTTGTATGCGCTTGTAACTCTTGTATATGGAGATTCGCCGGTTCCGCATGCCTGAACTTCAAGCTCGATTCCTGTATCTTCTTTAAATGCCTCTGCCATATCCTCAAGTGCTGTCTGGATCTCACCTTTACTGTTTAACATGGTGATCTGTGTTCCTGCTAAATCTGCAGTATCAATGTTTCCAGTACTTTCCGTTCCTGCTGCATCTGCGCTTTCGCTGGCATCTGTTTTGCTTTCTGCGTTAGTGCTGCCCGCATTTGCTGTACCTGTGTTACTGTTGTTACTTCCGCAGCCTGCTAACATCCCCATTGTCATTGCTGCTGTCATGAATACTGCTACCACTTTTTTTGCTTTCATCGTTTTTCCTCCACTCTTTCATGAATCTAAAATATGATAGGTTCCCGTTCCCATTTTACTAATTCTTTTTGGCTGTCCGTCATCGCTGTCCTTACTGTGCCCTTACTTTAACACCGCTTTTTGTTTATGTCAAGCGGTTGACATATGATTTGTCAGTTATAATCAAATAATTACATTATTTTTTGTACATATTTACAATAAATTTTTTGCATTTCTAATCATTTCTAGGTATTTAGAACTATTATAGCGTGCTATTTTATGTCAATCGGTTGACATTTTAAATTTTATCAATTCCGATTCCTGTTTATGGTACTGGAAAAACACACACCTATCATGCAAAGCAAAAAGAGGACTTCACACCTTAGTTGCAAAATCCTCTTTCCGGTGTGCCACACATTTTACTGTATGACGGGTATATTAAATTTATTTGGGAACTACTTACTGATCTTTATCTTCTTTGCACTGCTGAAACTTCCATAAACTTTTGCGCCTGTGGAATCTTTCTTATAGGCACGCACTTTGACATAATAAGTCTTGCCTTTTGCCAATTTTCCAAGTGTTTTTGATGTGCCTGATATTGTTACTTTCTTTACATTCTTTTTGAATTGCTTATCCGTAGAATAAACAATCTGATATCCGGCTGCACCTTCCACTTTCTGGACTGTAACTTTTGCTTTTCTTCCCGAAACAGCTTTCATTTTCTTAATTGCAGATTTCTTTACGGTCACTTTCTGCCATTTCGCATATAAAGTAAGATTCTTTTTGCTGCTCTTTGAGATTGTTTTAATTCTCTTTGTATACTTGCTGTCTGTATACCAGCCCTTAAAGACATATCCCTTTTTGGAAGCAGATTTTAAATTTACCTTTTCATTGTAATAATATTCCGGGTTTTTGCTGCTGTTTTTACCTTTTCCTAACTTATAGGTAATTTTATAACCTACTGTGATCTTACAGGACGCGCTTACTCTGCTTCCATCTTTTGCCGTTGCCGTGATCGTGGTCACACCATTTTTCAATGCTTTTACTTTTCCATGCTTATCAACAGTCGCAGCTTTTTTGTTGGAAGATGTCCACTTAACGTCTTTAATATCTGCATCAGATGGTGAAACAACAGCCTTTAATGTAAGCGTTGCACCTTTTTTCATTCCGGCTTTTGTTTTATTTAACGTGATTTTTTTAACTTTTACTTCTTTCTTCTCTGTTTCCGGTTTCTTTTCTGTATCTTTCTCCGGAGCATTTTTAATTTCTCCAAGTTTTACAGTACCAAATACTTCCGGTTTAGACCATCCCATTCCTGTTTCATCGTTCCAGCTCAATGTACCAATTCTTTTGCCACTTGCATCAGCATCATTGATCTGAAATTCAAGTCCGATCTCATCTCCGGCTTTTGGTGTGATATCCGTCCATTTAAATGACGCCTCAACAACATATCCGTCAGAAGTTATTTTTGCCACAGACTTCATATTCTCTTCAAGGCACTTTTTGCCATTAAATGAGTGATCATTTGCATAACTGATCCTGTACTGCTTGTCATCGTCTTCATAAGAGTTGGATTTTCCATTATTTTCGTCGATAAATACTTCTAAGGAATCCTGCTCCCATGCATCACCGTTGGTATTATTGAGGACAGGATCTTTGATCTCGGCATATACATAAAGATTGTCTTTATCCCAGAGTAACTTCGCATTTGCAGAAATATTGGAGCCGAGATTGATTGTAATCGGAATGGTTCCGGCATTATCCCATACCGCATCTTTATCTCCGTCTACGGTAACTGTACCATAGGCAGCTTTCTCCACCCCTGGTTTCATCGTTACTTTCGCGTAATATTTACTGCTTGTTCCCTGTTTTCCTGTCAAATCATTAAATGCAGCTGTTTTATCCCCATTTGTGACCACAACATCCATTCCGATCACTTTTGCAACGGAAAGTCCTGATAACGGTACCTTTATGGTTGCCTGATAACCATTTTCTACTTCTGCTGCCTCGCTTCTTTTTACCGTTACGGTCACTGGTGTGATGTCATCTTTTCCGGAATTTGCAGAATCCACATAAACAGCAACTGCATCATTATCATCTTTTACGGCATCTTCTACCGTAACCTGCACGGTAAGACCATCTTTATCCCACATCGAAATAAAGGAAGCCGTGATATCATTCTGCATGATACTGTATGTCTTTCCTGTCACTGCATCACCTTTTTTCTCTGCAGCAACTACATCCTGAATTGACGGCTGGAGTCTGGATGCATCTACATACGCCCAGTACGCAGGTTTTGCTTTATAATTTCCATCAAAAAGCAATGGGCACTGCGCAGAGCCGTCTGCACCACCACCAACACCAGACTGTTCATGTAACCATGAATTTGGCTCGATGACCCCCCATACGGTCAATCCGGAAACGTTCGAACCATCTGCTTTTAAGCCTTTGATCGCATCGAATAACTGTTTATGACAATATGCAATTTTAGTATACTCGCTCTCTTTTGTTGCCATACCTGATGTATAAGATGCACTTGATTTAAAATCAAGCTCTGTAAGCTGTACTTTTCCTGCAGCTTTTGCATATTTTTCAGCCACTGTTTTAAACTGCGTGGCAGAAAAACTATCCACACTGTAATGTGCCTGCATGCCAAATGCATCCAGTCTGGTTCCATCGGCAGCCTTTACATCATTGATGAGTTTTACAATACCCTCACATTTTGTATTATCCGTCTCACCAAAATCGTTGTAATAAAGCTCTACATTTTTCGGTGCATACTGGTTTGCATATCTGAAGGCATTGATGATAAATTCGTTGCTCTTATATACATGCCACCAGCTTGAATTATTTCCATGACGGATCTCATCGAGACTTTCCGCTGCACTCACGGTATCTGTACGGTAAGAGTTTCCAATGACAGCCTCATTTACAACATCCCAGCCATAAAATAATCCGTCATATTTTCCATTTGCAGCTTCCCCGAAGTAATGGTCAAAGACACTTGAAATAAACCATTCAAGACGGCGGTTCATGGTCTCTTTGTCCACATAAGGTTTGGTTTTATCATAATTTTCATGGAAAAACCATTCCTGTGTCTGGGAATGCCATACAAGGACATGACCACGGATACGGATTTTGTTATCCGGATTTTCATTATTCCACTCACAGATTTTATTTATTAATTTATCTGCACGTGAAAAGTCCAAGCTGTCACCGGCTTCATTTACGACCGGGACTTCAAGATCCTGTCCTTTAAATTGGATCGTCTTTGTGTTGACTTTATCCTCTAACTGATAGTTGAACAATGCATCCGGTTTTAATTCGTTTCCAAGTGTAACCGCATTAAAGTGTTTTTCCACCAGTTCCATCAGCGTATCATCATTGATCTCATCACCGGTCACTGCTGTGCCGGCAACTACATCATTGCCTAAAGCAGCTTTCACACTTTCTTTCCAGTCCGGGATGTCCTTCTCAATAGATGGCTTTTCTCTTTCAATCTTATTCATGGACACACCGGTCACATAGTAAGTCCCTTTTACGCAATCGCCCTGTCCATAGTTGGTTCCCTGTTCTATAATACGGATGACCACCTGATCTGCAGCTTTCGGTATTTTGAAAGTTCCCTCATATTTTGTCCATTCTCCAGCTTTTAATGTCTTTGTACAGTCTCCTGACAAAATACCTGCTGAATAACTTCCAAGATATGTTGCCTCACCACCGGAAACATAGAATGGTGCAAACTCCACATTTCTCTGCTCTTCCGGAGCATCTTTGTAATCATCGGACAATTTTGCCCAGAATGAGAATTTGTATGTTTCCCCTTTTTCAACCGCATCCGTGATATCCTGCGAAAAACAATCCCCAGGGGTGGCAGTTTCCTGATTACGTGTAAGTACACCGTATGTTTTTAGACCGGAATCTGCGATCTCTTCTTCCTCTGCTGCAACTGAAACAACCGATTCTCCGGCTGCACTGTTCCATGACTCCACCGCATCAGACGTTGCAAAATCACCGTTTTTTATAATATTATTCCCCAGTTTTGCATCGCCTGCTCCCACTTTCAGTTCAAATGTCACACTGACAAGACTTACCGTTGCATTTTCCGGTTTATCTTCCGTGATCATGATTCCGACTGCATCAATAGCGCCATCCCCCGATGGATTTATCGTGTACTCCGTCTGTCCGTTTAATCCGTACTGTGTATTAGCTGCTGTTGCATCATCTCCACCGTTGTATACTTTCAGACTGATCGGTACTTTCTGATCCGCCACCTGAAATGTAACAGCATTCACCTGTGACATTTCGATACTCTCCGGCAACGACCATTTCACCTGATTATACTGTTTTGCAAAAGACAATTTCCACTGTCCATCTGCGAGTTCATAATCCGCGTCTCCCCATGCCACTTTCAGCTGATCTGCAGTAAAAACTTTTTTTACCCCTGAATTTTCGTTTTCATCTGCATAGACAACTGCATTTTCAAGATATGGTGTCAGCACCGGTCCTATCCCGGTAAAAACCATAGCACTGCATAAAGCTACGCATACCCCTGCTTTCCAATTTCGTTTCAAACCCCGTTCTCCTCCTTTTATATATTTTTGACAGTTACAAATTTATGTTAGCATGAGCAAATATTAAAAATAGGGGAATTTTTATAGAAAAAAACCGGACAAATAATAGAATACACTCTCTGCAGACATCCATTATCATGAGTTAAAAAAGTGGAGAATCCTGCAAAAAACAAAATTCTCCACTTTCTATCATGTTTTTACCACATGACATATATTATAAATTTACTTTTTGGGCTACTTACTGATCTTTACCTTCTTCACACTGCTGAAACTTCCATAAACCTTTGCGCCTGTGGAATCTTTCTTATAGGCACGCACTTTTACATAATAGTTCTTGCCTTTTGAAAGTTTGCTTAAGGTTTTTGATGTTCCTGTCACTGTCACTTTCTTTACAGCTCCCTTTTTCACAACAACTTTTTCCCATTTTGCATATACAGTAATGTTCTTTTTACTGTTCTTTGCGATCGTTGTGATTTTCTTTGTGTACTTGCTGTCTGTATACCAGCCTTTAAATGCATAACCTTTCTTTGAAGCTGCCTTTAAGTTGATTTTCTGGTTGTAATAATACTCCGGATTCTGGTCGTTATTTTTTCCTTTACCCAGTTTATAAGTGATCTTATAACCTACCGTGATCTTACAGGAAGCACTCACACCACTGCCGTCTTTTGCTGTCGCTTTGATCGTGGCAGTTCCATTTTGCAACGCTTTTACTTTTCCGTTTTTGTCAACGGCAGCAACTTTTGTGTTGGATGAAGACCACTTTACAGCTTTATTTGTTGCTTTCTACGGTGTAACAACCGCCTTCAATGTAAGGGTTGCACCTTTTTTCATTCCGGCCTGTGTCTTGTTTAATGTAATTTTAAAATGGGCATTTTTAATACAATCAAATTCTGATAAAACAGGAATGCAAAGTTCACGTGTATGTTCGTCAGCCAAG
>ENA-ORCP01001163-ORCP01001163.1-human-gut-metagenome-genome-assembly--contig:-NODE-1163-length-23122-cov-20.000998_pt1 | contig 23122 bp, 17 predicted proteins | sample MGYA00242990_ERZ507991 | MGnify/ENA primary metagenome ERZ507991 (study PRJEB26167, sample SAMN06115496) | human gut metagenome | host: Homo sapiens | place: China:Henan | collected 2015-05-07... | reverse complement strand
CCGTTGGAAATGCACCCCTTTTGTCGCCTGCGGCGACGTCTCCCCCGGAGGGGGAGATTTTAGCGACGCTATACTTTGAACTGCTTGTGAGAGTAAAAGCTGAGCGAAGAGTAAACTTCCCCCGCCGGGGGAAGTGGTGCGCGGCACCAAAAGGGGTGCATTTCCGCGCGCCGCAGGCGCGGTTGTTTGGTTTTGCCGCGGAGCGGCATATAAAACTTCATTGCCGCCGGAACGGCGGCAATCCACAACCCTCGGGCCATTGGCCCGTCAAACTTACGAACCCTCGGCCCGATAGGGACGTCAATCTTAAGAACCCTTTACCCCCCTCTGAACCCTTTGAACCAGCCCGCCACCGGCGGGCCGAACCTTCTGAACCCGGCCGCATAGCGGCCCATTTTATGCATAACTTCTTTAGGCACTCATAGAAAATTTCGATATCAACGATTTCAGGCATTTTATATCTTGCGGGAATAGGCCTTTTGAGATAAAGTATATATTAATAAACTGAAATTTCATCATATAAGGTATACTTATCAAAAGGAATAAGTTTTGGGAGAAGGGAAGATGGGTATGGTTTTACCGGCATTGCTTTTCGCGCTGCCCCTGGTGACGGCACTGGTTCTTCTGGTGAACCGGAATCCGGCGGTCAGGAATACGCTGGTCCGGGTGTCGGCGCTTTTGATGGCGGCTCTTTCAGTGGCCGTGGGGGTTATGTATTTCGGACATCCCTTTAAAATCGGCGTGGATTCGCCGCTGGTGCGGCTGGTGATGATGGCGGTGGACGGATTGGCGGCACTGACGGTGCTTTATTTCTGCGTGAAGTACAAGCGCTATCTCACGGCCCTGCTGGGGCTCCTCCAGTTTTTCCTGATTGTGGCCTTTGAGTTCCATTCCGGCAGCTACGCCCGGTCGGTGTGGGATTTCAATATCGACAATCTTGCCATCATTATGATTCTCATTGCCGGCATTATCGGCGGGCTCATTGCGGTGTATTCCCTGGGGTACATGGCTGTGTATCACAGGAAGCATGTGGATGTGAAGGACCGCCGTTCTTTCTTCTTCTTCGTGGTGTTCCTTTTCCTGTCCGCCATGTTCGGACTGGTCATGTCCAACAATCTTTTGTACATGTACACCTTCTGGGAAATTACATCGCTCTGTTCTTTCCTTCTCATCGGTTATTCCGGTACCAATGAGGCCATCCACAATTCCTTCAAGGCCCTGTGGATGAATCTTCTGGGGGGCCTTGCCTTTGCCATGGCCATTGCCTACCTGGGGGACCATTTCTATACCCTGGAGCTGTCGCAGCTTCTTTCCATGGGCATGCAGCAGATGCCGGTGGAGCCGGTGGTGGCGCTTCTGGTGTTCTGCGGATTTACGAAGTCCGCCATGATGCCTTTCTCCGGCTGGCTTCTGGGGGCCATGGTGGCGCCTACGCCTACGTCGGCGCTGCTCCATTCTTCCACCATGGTGAAGGCCGGGGTGTTCCTTATCATCAAGCTGGCGCCTATTCTTGGAAATAACCACGCCGGCATTATGGCCATGCTGGTGGGAGGCATTACTTTCTTCTTCGCTTCCTGCGCCGCCATTTCCCAGTCCGACGGGAAGAAGGTGCTGGCGTACTCCACCATTTCCAATCTGGGCCTCATCGTGTGCTGCGCCGGCACCGGTTCCTATGAAGCGGCCTGGACGGCCATTATGATTGTCATTTTCCATGCGGTGGCAAAGAGCCTTCTTTTCCTCACGGTGGGAACGGCGGAACAGCAGCTGGGCAGCCGGAATCTGGAAAGCTTCGACGGCATTTTCAATTCCATGCCCCGCCTGTCGCTCTGCCTGGTGATCGGTATCTGCGGCATGTTTCTGGCGCCCTTCGGCATGCTGATTTCCAAATGGGCAGCCATGAAGGCCTTTGTAGACGCCGGGCAGCCCCTCCTTCTCCTGGCCCTGGTGTACGGCTCTGCCACCACCCTTTTCTACTGGACCAAATGGCTGGGCAAGATTACCACCTATATTCCTACCAATGAAAACAGGGAAAAGGGAATCCTGGGGGTGGAGTGGACAGCCCTTAAGACGCTGGCGGCTTTGACCCTGGTGGTGTGCGTCCTCTTCCCGCTGATTTCCCAGTACATGGTCATCCCCTATCTGGCTTTAATGTATAGAAATATTAATGATGTCATTGCCCAGTCCAATCTCTGGATTATGTCGGTGATGGTGTTCCTTATCATCATCCTGCCTCTTCGTTTCGGCAAGAGCAGGAGGAAGAAACAGGTGATTACGAACCTTTCCGGTGAGAACCTGGGAAGCGACGTGGCTTACCGCGGCGCCGCCGGACGAGTCGTGCCGGTGCAGCTTCGGAACTGGTATCTGGAAACCTGGTTTGGTGAAAAGAGGATGACCCTCTGGGGGTACACGGCCTGCCTGGCCTGCGTGCTCATGGAGCTGTCTCTGGCGGCGGGAGGTGTGTTCCATGTCTGATTATATGATGAATGCCATGGGCGCCCTTCTGTACCTGCTGCTGGCGCCCCTTCTGGGAGGACTTCTTGCAGGCCTTGACCGGAAAATTTCCGCCCGCATGCAGCGCCGCGTGGGGCCGCCCATTCTCCAGCCCTTCTACGATTTCGGAAAGCTCTGGGACAAGCAGCCCATTGCAGTGAACAAGGCTGAGGGATTCTATGTGTTCGGTTTCCTTCTCTTCGTCCTTCTTTCCGGTGCCTTCTTCTTTGCAAGGGGCGACATCCTGCTGGTGGTGTTTACTCTCACCATGGCCAGCGTGTGCCTTATCATTGCCGCCTATGCCACCGACTCTCCCTACAGCCAGGTGGGGGCGGAAAGGGAACTGGTGCAGACCATGGCCTATGAGCCCATGCTGCTCATGGCGGCCCTTGGCTTCTACCTTTCCGGCGGCAGTTTCAACATCGGTGAAATCATGGCTTCCGATACCATGAATATTATCCGCATGCCCGGCATCTTCCTGGGCCTCTGCTACATTCTTCTCATTAAATTCAGGAAATCGCCCTTCGATATTTCCATGTCCCATGAAGCTCACCAGGAGCTCATCGGCGGCGTGAAGACGGAAATTTCCGGACGCACTTTGGGCATGGTGGAAATGGCGGAGTGGTATGAGGACGTGTTCCTTCTGGGGCTGGTGCTTCTCTTCTTCGTCACCTCTTCCCCCTGGACTTTGATACCGGGCCTTCTTGTATGTGCCCTTGTGTTCTTCCTGGGCATTCTGGTGGACAATTCCTGCGCCCGTATGAAATGGGAGAAAATGCTGGCTTCCACCTGGCTCTTCTCCTTCCTGGCAGGATTTATTAATGTGGCTTTTCTCATGTATTTCAAATAAGGAGGACTCGTTATGGGATTTGAAAAGAAATCGCCCTGGCTCATCCATTACGACGGTTCTTCCTGCAATGGCTGCGACATAGAGGTGCTGGCCTGCCTGACGCCTTTGTACGACGTGGAACGGTTCGGCATTGTGAATACGGGGGATCCCAAGCATGCGGATATCTTCCTGGTTACCGGTGGTGTGAACGCCCAGAATCTGCCGGTGGTGCGCCAGATTTATGACCAGATGCCGGAGCCTAAGGTGGTCATTGCCGTAGGCACCTGCGCCTGCACCGGCGGCGTGTTCCGGGAGTGCTACAACATGCTGGGCGGCATGGACAAGGCCATTCCGGTGGATGTGTATGTACCGGGCTGCGCCGCCCGGCCGGAGTCCATTATTGCCGGCGTGGTGAAGGGGCTTTCGGTGCTGGAGGAAAAGCACAGGAAACTCAAGGCCACAGGAAATCACGGCGTGCCTGCGGAAAAGGCAAAGGCCTTTGGCACCTATGGAGAGGAGGAGAAAAAATGAAACAGCAGGTCATTGAAATCAGAAGTGAAGACCTTCTGGAAAGGACGGCCCGTTTCAAGAAGGAAGGCTGCCGTCTGGTGCAGATTCTCTGCACCCGGGTGGAGGAGGGCTATGAGCTGACCTATACCTTTGACAAGAACTATTTCCTCTACCATCTCCGCCTCGTCGTGCCCCTCACGGGCTCCGTCATGAGCGTCACCAGCCTGTACTGGTACGCTTTTGTATGGGAAAATGAAATTCACGACCTCTTCGGCTTGGACATCCGCTTCATTGCGCCGGAGGTGGATTACGGCGGCCATTTCTACCATTTGGCCCAGAAAACGCCGTGGCACGACCTGTCCGGCGCCGTCCATGCGAAGCGGGCGGTGAAGGTGAATCTTCGGAGCGGCCTTGGCATTGACGCATCCGTTCATAAAGATACAAAGGAGGATTGATTTCAAATGGCAGAAATAACGACAGTCCCCTTTGGCCCGCAGCATCCGGTGCTGCCGGAACCGATTCATCTGGATTTGGAGCTGAAGGATGAAAGGGTGGTCCGGGCGGTGCCCTCCATCGGCTACGTGCACCGGGGCTTGGAAAAACTGGTGGAAAAGCGGGATTTCAAGCAGTTCATCTACGTGGCGGAAAGGGTGTGCGGCATTTGCTCCTTCGGCCACGGATGGGGCTACGCCAAAGCGGTGGAAGGCCTCATGGATATCGAAATACCGGAGCGGGCCAGCTGCCTTCGTACCATGTGGCACGAGCTTTCCCGCCTCCACAGCCATCTCCTCTGGTTCGGCCTGGCCGCCGATGCCATGGGATTTGAAAGCCTTTTCATGAATGCCTGGCGCATCCGGGAAATCGTACTGGATATTTTTGAAGAAACCACGGGGGGCCGTGTCATTTTCTCCGTCTGCAAAATCGGCGGCGTGAGAAGGGATATCACCGACAGCCAGCGCAAGGAAATTCTGGAGAAAATGAAGGAACTCCGGAAGGAAATCAATCAAATGGCCATGGTATTCCTCTATGATAATACCATCCAGAGCCGTCTGGAGGGGGTAGGCGTCCTTTCTATGAATGACGCCATTGATATGGGCTGCGTAGGCCCCATGGCCAGGGCCAGCGGCCTTCCCATGGACTACCGCATGGCCGATGACGAAGGCTTCTACAAAAGGCTCCATTTCCGTCCGGTCACCGAAACCGCCGGCGACTGCCTGGCCAGGGTGAAAGTACGGCTGGGGGAACTCACCCAGTCCATCGACATCATCTCAGGCTGCCTTGAACTTCTCCCGGAAGGGGCCATCGAAGCGCCGGTACGGGGACTGCCTCCGGTGGGCGAATATTTCACCAGAGTGGAACAGCCCCGGGGCGAAGCCCTCTACTATGTGAAGGGAAACGGCACGAAGAACCTGGAACGGTTCCGCCTCCGCACCCCTACCAACGCCAACCTAGCGGCCCTGGTGAAAATGCTGAAGGGCTGCGAACTGGCGGACGTGCCCAACATCATCCTCACCATCGACCCCTGCATCAGCTGCTGTGAAAGATAAGGAGGCACTCCATGAGTTTTCTCATTTACATGAAACAGGCTCTCACCAACATGTTCAAGCCGCCTGTAACCACCTCCTATCCCATAAAACCTAAGATTTACAAACCCCATGACCGGGGCCGGGTCATCAACGACATCAGCCGCTGCATCCTCTGCGGCCAGTGCATGCGCACCTGCCCCGCCGGTGCCATTACCGTGGACCGGGCCACGGGCACCTGGAAAATCAACCCCTTTGCCTGCGTCCAGTGCGCCGGCTGCGTGGAAGTATGCCCCAAGAAATGCCTCCACATGGACCCCGAAGCCCCGTCGCCGGACGTGAAGAAATCGGAAATCATCCTCCAGGTGAAGAAGGAAGACGGCGTATCCAAGGTGCAGCGCAAAGTGGCGGCCATCAATATGGCGGAAGCTGCCATGGACGACCGGAGCCACATTGTCAATAACATTATGAAATGTATCTTCTGCGGCCAGTGCATGCGGAACTGCCCCTCCGGCGCCATTACCGTGGACCGCCGCAGCCGCACCTGGCGCATTAACCTGGAAGTCTGCGTGAACTGCGGCACCTGTATCGACAACTGCCCCCGGAAATGCCTCTCCCTGGGCTGCTACCTGGGAAATCCCAGTGAAATCACCATGCACGGTTCCCGCCCTCCTGTGAGAAGAAGGACGGCACCCCCTGTGAAAGTGGAACCTCCGGCAGAAAAGCCGGCGGCTGCAGTGACAGAAACGGCAGCAGAAGCCAATGTGCCGGATACCCATATCCGGATAGAAGCGGAAAAATGCCTCTTCTGCGGCAAATGCGAGCATAACTGCCCGGCGAATGCCATTTCCATTGATAGAAGAAACCGCACCTGGACCATTGATCGGGAGAAGTGCATTACCTGCGGCGTCTGTGCCGATGGCTGCCCCGCCCACTGCCTTACCCTGGCGGAGGCCTGGGAAGCGGGAGAAAAGAAGGAAATGAAGGCTGCCTTCCAGGGCAAGGTTCTCCGCCGCCCTCCGGCAGGAAGAAAGCCCGCTCCCGCACCGGCTCCGGCAAAACCGGAAACCCCTGCCAAAGCAGAAGCACTGGCTGTGAAAGCAGAAGAAGCCAATGTGCCGGATACCCACATCCGGATAGAAGCGGAAAAGTGTCTTTTCTGCGGCAAGTGCGAGCATAACTGCCCGGCGAATGCCATTTCCATTGACAGAAGAAACCGCACCTGGACCATTGACCGGGAAAAGTGCATCACCTGCGGCGTCTGCGCCGATGGCTGCCCCGCCCACTGCCTTACATTGGCAGACGCATGGGAAGCGGGAGAAAAGAAGGAAATGAAGGCTGCCTTCCAGGGCAGAGTCCTCCGCCGCCCGGCCCGCCCGGCACCGGCAAAGGAAGCACCGAAGGACGGAGAGCCCCATGCATGAATATCCGGTGACTTTGGAAATCGTCCGTATTGCGGAAAAGACGGCCCGCGAAAAAGGGGGCACCGTAAAGGCCATCCACCTGGTGGTGGGAGAGGACTCCGGTTTCATCGGAGAATCCATCCAAATGTACTTTGACGTTATTTCCGAGGGCACCCTCTGCGAGGGCGCCCTTCTTACCATCAAGGACATCAGGCCCAAAATGAAATGCGACCGCTGCGGCCGCCTGTTTGAAAGAAAACGATTTTCCTTCACCTGTCCCTATTGCGGAGGCGACGGCTCTCCCACGGACATTGGCAAGGAATTTTATATAGAATCTGTAGACCTGGAGGTTGATTAGATGCATATGGTCAAAGCCGGCGTAATGGAAGACATTTACGCCCACAACAATCACATCGCCGAACATGTAAGAGAATACCTCATGAAGAGGAACGTATACACCATCAACGTCATGGGTGCCCCGGGAACCGGCAAGACCACATCCCTGGAACAGCTCATGAAACATATGAAATCCAAGGTATACGTCATTGAAGGGGACATTGAATCCGACATCGATACCGAAAGGCTACGGAAAGAGAACGTCACCGCCGCCCAGATTAACACCTTCGGCGCCTGCCACCTGGACGCCCCCCTGGTGCACAACGCAGTGCACACCATGGATTTCAAAGAAGGGGGCATCCTCTTCATTGAAAACGTAGGAAACCTGGTGTGCCCGGCGGAACTGAACATAGGGGAAAATATCAAAATGCTCATCGTCAGCGCAGCCGACGGCAGCGACAAACCCTACAAATACCCCCTGGCCTTTGAAAAGGCGGACATTATCCTCCTCAATAAAATCGACCTGGTTCCCTATCTGGACTTCGATGAAGACTTCTTCATGAAGGGCCTCCGCCATCTGAATAAGAATGCCCCGGTATTCAAGGTCAGTGGAAAGACAGGAGAAGGATACAAAGAAGCGGCGGCATGGATTGAAGAAGCAGCCGGGAGATAGAAGATAGAAGATAGATATCGGACAGTCAGATATCAGACTTCCCGCCGCGCCCTCGTCATCCTGAGCGCAGCGAAGGATCTCGGTACCTGTCGTTAGTGGAAGAAATGCTGGTAAATACCGGTCGGCGGGAAGACGTCAGACGGTCGGACATCAGACTTCCCGCCGCGCCCTCGTCATCCTGAGCGCAGCGAAGGATCTCGGTACCTGTCGTTAATGGAAGGAATGCTGGTAAATACCGGTCGGCGGGAAGACGTCAGACGGCCAGACTTCAGAAGGCTGTATTCCCGAACGAAAGAGGGTTCAGGCGCCTTTCGGCGCCCAGGTTCTATCGTTCGTGCGCTTCTCGCCGAACGATGGGTTCGGCCCGGAATCGGCTTCGCCGTCCGGGCTGGTTCTGAGGGGTGGGAAAAGGTTCTTAAGATTGACGGGGCTTTCGCCCCGAGGGTTGTGGTGGGCACCCTTACGGGCGTCAGTATCAATGCTGCCTATGGCAGCGAAAACCTTTACAACCGGGCTGGCGCCCGATGGAAATGCACCCCTATCCCTGCTGTGCGGGACTTCCTTTTGTCGGCTGACCGATGCAGGGGGAGCGGCTCTCCGAGTCGAAGGCTGCGGTATCGCCCTGATGAGCGATGCGTATATATGCCGCCAAAGGCGGCAATAAAATGGCGCCGACAGGCGCCGTACCTCGCCAGCGCAGCGATACTACATAACTACCCTGGGCGGAGCCCTCAACCTGTCCGGAAGGCGTTAGCCGATTCCGGACAGAACCCTGGCGGCCCAGGGCCGTAAGGCCCGATGGCCGCCTCAACCCTCGCGCCCGTATGGGCGCGTCAACCTTCGGGAATACAGTTTAGCATCGTATTTGCATAGAGCAGTAGGGCCGCCAAAGGCGGTCCTTTATTAAAGGAGGCCAAACCATGTCCCATATCCATACCATCCGTCTCCTCATAGAAGGCCGCGTACAGGGCGTGGGGTTCCGGCCCTTTGTGTGCCGGGCGGCGAAGAAGGCGGGTCTCACGGGCTGGGTGAAGAACTTGGGGGGCCTGGTGGAAATCAGGGCTTCCGGAGGAAGGGAGGCCCTTTTTGCGCTGGAAAAATCATTGCAGGAAGCGCCCTATCCCATAGAGGTGGAGGGAATTACAAAAGAGGAGCTTCCTTTGGAAAGGTTCCCCGATTTTTCTGCCATAGAAAGCAGTGGGGCGCCGCTGGCTCCCCTTTTTCCGGCGGATATAGCCATCTGCCCTTCCTGTAGAAGGGAGCTCCATGAGAGGAAGGACCGCCATTTCCGTTATCCCTTTCTTTCCTGCACTGCCTGCGGGCCCCGGTATACTATCATCCAAAGCCTGCCCTATGACCGGCCCCGCACGACCATGGACAAGTTCCCTCTCTGCCCGGAGTGTGAAAGGGAGTATGAAGATTTGAGGGACCGCCGCTGCCATGGGGAAACCATCTGCTGCAGCGCCTGCGGACCGCAGCTTTCTTTTATCTCTAAGGCAGGGGAAGAGGCGGCAGGGGAAGAGGCCATGGAAAAGGCCATCACTCTGGTGAAGGAGGGGCGAGTGGTGATGGTGAAATCCATCGGCGGGTACAACCTGGTGTGTCGGGGAGACAGAGAGGAATCGGTGCGCTCTCTTCGGAAGCTGAAGCATCGGGAAGGAAAGCCCTTTGCCCTCATGGTTCATTCCTTAGAGGAAGCAGAGGCGCTGGCGAGCCTCACCAATGAGGATAGAAAGCTCCTCACCTCTCCGGCCTGTCCCATCGTCCTCTGCCGGTGGAAGAAACAATTTCCTTCCGTGGCAGAGGGGGTGCCGAGGCTTGGGATTTTCCTTCCGCCCTCTGCTTTCTACGACCTTCTCACCGAAGGGGCAGGGGTGCCTTTGGTGGTGACCAGCGCCAATCTGAGCGGTGAGCCCATCCTTTATAAGGATGAGGAAGCCCTTTCCTGGTTTCATGCTCATGAAATCGATTTCCTCTTTACCAATGACCGTGAAATCCTGCGCCCCGCCGATGACAGCGTGATGAAAGCGGAAGGCTCTCATAGAGATATACTGCGCCGCACCAGGGGATTCCTGCCGGAGCCTGTGGTACATGGGAGAAAAGGGGGATGCGTGCTGGCGCTGGGGGCGGATATGGAGCCCTCTTTCTGCCTTGCCGCCGAAGGGCGCATGTACCCCGGGGAAATGCCCTGCGATTTGGAAAATGAATCGTCCGAGGCAGCGTTCCTTCATATGATAAAGGACTGGGAGGATATGCTGGGCATTCGGCCGGAGAGGATTGTGACGGACCTTCATCCCGGCTATATGTCTTCAGCCCTGGGAGATAAGCTTTCCCGGGAAATGGACATTCCCCTTTTAAAAATCCAGCACCACCATGCCCACAGCCTTTCGGTGATGGCGGAGCAGGGCCTTTCCGGAAAGACGGCGGCCTTCGTCTTTGACGGCACCGGCTATGGCAGTGATGGTACCATCTGGGGCGGGGAAATTCTTCTGCTGGAAGGAAATGAAATGGTGCGGAAAGGTCATCTGGATGATATGCCCCTTCTGGGCGGCGATATTTCCATGAAACAGGCCTGGAAGACCGCTCTGGCCGCTCTTGTGTATAGCGGTCTTTCTTCTTCGGACCGCCGCTTCCCGCTGGTGAAGGCAGCCATTGATGGCGGCGTGAACTGCATCAAAGATTCCGCCATGGGCCGTCTCTTTGACGCGGCGGCCGCCCTTCTTCATATCAAGGAGGAAAACCGTTTCAAAGGCGAATGCGCCATGGCCCTGGAAGAGGCGGCAGGAAGAGCCGTTATGAAAGGAAGAAATCCTCTTCCCCTGCACCTCACCCTGAAGGAAGAAAAAGGACAGCTCATCTGGCACAGGGAAGACCTCATTTCCGCACTGGCAGGGAATGGTAAAATAGAGGAAGCAGCCCTGGGGTTCCACCGGGCCATTGTGGAAATGGTGGTGGAAAGCGCCCGCCTTCTTGGCGTGGAGCAGGTCATCCTCACCGGCGGCTGTTTCCATAACGGCATTTTATGGAGAGAAACGAAGGACGCGCTGGAACAGGCGCATTTTAAAGTATACGGTAATGAAAAGGTTCCCTGCGGCGACGGAGGCATTGCCCTGGGCCAGGCCTGGTACGGGCTGCAGGGATAAGGAGGAACTATGTGTGTAGCCTATCCGGGAAGAGTGGTCAGCATAAAAGGCACCCATGGCATGGTGGATTTTTCCGGCACCGAAGTGCCGGTGAATCTTGCCATGGTGCCGGCGAAAATCGGCGATTATGTGCTGGTTCATGCGGGCATGGCCATCCAGATCGTGGAGAAAAAGGAAGCCCATGACTGGATTTCCCTTTTTAAAGAAATTGGGGAGATGGAAAAGGAATGAGAGAAAAAGAACTGGCCCGCTTCCTTTCCGCCTACGACGGGCCGCCGCTCCGTCTCATGGAAGTCTGCGGCACCCATACTTCATCCATTTACAGGAGCGGCATCCGGCAGATTCTGTCGCCGAAAATCACCCTCCTTTCCGGCCCCGGCTGTCCGGTATGCGTGACGCCTACCGCCTACATTGACAAGCTGGCAGCCTATGCCATGACCGATGGATACAAGGTCATGGCCTTTGGCGACCTTCTGGCGGTGCCGGGAAGCCGCCTGTCCCTGGCAGGCGCCAGAGACCGGGGCGGCGCGGTGGATTTCTTCTACAACCCCGAAGACGTGCTGGCCATGGCGGAAAAGGACAGAAGCACCACCTATGTGCTGGCGGCGGTGGGCTTTGAAACCACGGCTCCTGTGTGGGCGGACCTGGTGAAACGGGTATATGACGAAAAGATACCTAACATCCGCTTCCTCACCGCATTGAAGACCATGCCCCGCGCCATGAACATCCTGGCGGCAGACCTTCATATCGACGGTTTCCTCTGCCCCGGCCACGTGGCGGTGATTACGGGAAGCCGTCCCTTCCAAAAACTATCGGAAACATCGGGAAAACCCATGGTTATCGGCGGATTCACACCGCCCCTCCTTCTTCACGCCCTTTCCCGGCTGGTGCTGGAAGCTGCAAAGAAACAGGGCGGTCTTTGGAACGAATACCCCTCGGTGGTCAGGGAAGAAGGAAACCTCAGGGCCCTTGCCCTGATGGATGAAGTCTTTGCGGCAGGGGACGCCGTCTGGCGGGGCCTTGGCCCCATCGAAGGCTCCGGTCTTTATATTTCCGGGAAATATGAATTCCTGGACGCCGGCAGCCGGGGCCTCACAGAAGACCGAATGCCCAAAGGCTGCTGCTGCGCTTCCGTGCTCACCGGCCGCATGGTGCCCTCGGACTGCCCCTGCTTTGGCAAAGCCTGCACCCCGGACCATCCGGTGGGGGCCTGCATGGTGTCCGGCGAAGGGGCCTGCTCCATTACCTATAGGGGAGGTTAATATGAAAATAGAACTGCGCCATGGTTCCGGCGGCGAAGAAACGGGCCGCCTCATTCATGAGCTTTTTGCCAAATATTTCACAAATCCCATACTGGATGCCATGGAAGACGGCGCCGTGCTGCCGGTCATGAAAGGACATCCCGTTTTCACATCCGACAGTTTCGTGGTGGAACCCCTCTTCTTCCCCGGCGGGGACATAGGGAAACTTTCCATCTGCGGCACCGTGAACGACCTGTCCTCCATGGGTGCAAAGCCCCTCTACCTCACGGCCTCCTTCATTCTGGAAACAGGGCTGGAAACGGAAACACTGGAAAAAGTGGCAGCTTCCATGGCGGAAACGGCCAAAGAAGCGGGCGTTTCCATCGTGGCAGGAGACACCAAGGTTATCGAAGGGAAGGGAGGCCTTTACATCAATACCGCCGGCATCGGTGAAAGGGCAGAGGGCCTCTCCATTTCCGCCTCCGCCATGGAAGAGGGAGACGCCGTCATCCTCACCGGCACCATGGGCGACCACCATGGCACCATCCTCACCGCAAGGCTCCATATGAAGAGCAGCCTCAGGAGTGACTGCGCCCCCTTAAACGGCCTGGTGGAAAGCCTCCTTTCCGAAGGCCTTTCCATCCATACCATCCGGGACATCACCAGAGGCGGCCTTGCCACCGTGGCAAACGAACTGGCCGAGGCCTCCGGCAGGGCCATGGAATTCATGGAAGAAAACATTCCGGTGTCCGAAGAAATCCGTGAACTCTCCGGCATCCTGGGCCTTGATCCCCTTACCATGGGAAACGAAGGGAAAATGCTCATCGTCCTTCCGGAAAAAGAAGCGGAAAGGGCCCTTGCCATTCTCCGCCAAAACCCCTACGGCAAAAACGCCTCCCTGGCAGGCCATATCATAAAAGGCGAAGGCGTCCACCTCATCACCGCCTTCGGAGGAAAAAGAAAACTCCTTCCCCTGAGGGGAGAAGGACTGCCGAGGATATGTTAATGTTAGTGAGCTAGTGAACTAGTGGGCTGGTGAGCTGGTGGGATAGTGGGACAGTGAGACAGTGAAGGCCGCTGTCATCTAACGGCTGTCGGCTATTGGCCGTCCGCTGTCAGCTTTCGGCTTCCGGCTGTCCGCTATCCGCTATCCGCTTACCGCCGGACGCAGTCATTCTGAACGCAGTGAAGAATCTCGGCACGTGTCGTTAGTGCCTCCTCTGCTGATAAATACATGTCGGTGGGGAAACATCAGGCATACGGTATTCTTGAGTGCAGAGGGGCGGGTGCCGGAGGCATTATTTTATATGTGGCTCTAAGCAAAGTATGGGTTATTCTGCCACCGCTTGTGGGGGAAGTCCCGCGCAACGGGCAAAGGGGAGGCGAGCAGAGCGGGCTGGTTCAGCGGGGTGGGAAAAGGTTCTTAAGATTGACGGGGCTTTCGCCCCGAGGGTTCTCAGGTTTGACGGGCCCTTTGGGCCCGAGGGTTGTGGTGGGCGCCCTTTTGGGCGCCAGTACAATGCTGCCGCCGACAGGCGGCATATATACTCATCGCCCAAAGGGCGATACATTAACCCTCAGCCGCTAAAGGCGGCTGTCAAACCCTAGAACCTTAAGAACCTTCGGGGCCAAAGGCCCCGTCAATCCTTCCGGCAGGCGGCCATAGGCCTGCCGGCCCCTTGACAACCCCACCATCCCTCTATACACTTGACAATAAGATGATTTCAGAGAATAGGAAACCTGGGGAAACACTGATTAATTCATAGAGTTTCCTTTTATAAGAATTTTTATGCACTGCTTCGTCATGGACTTCCTTAAATAGCTTGCTATTCGCGTCAGTCCATTCCTCGCATTGCATAAAAGTCCAAGAATAAAAGCAAACAATGATTTAATCAGCGCTTCCCAGGTTTCCCCTCATTCAGGACAAGGAGGACTTATGTATAAAATTCAGAAGAAGATTGACAAATGTTTAGACCTTGTAGCCCGGGATGAGAAGGTGGTGGCTCCCTGCCAGCACCTTTCCTATTATCCCTTTGCCGTGGAAAGCGGGAAGGGGGAAATCCTGAAGGACGCTGACGGCAATGAATACATTGATTTCCTCACCAGCGCTTCTTCCCTGAACCTGGGCAGCTCCAACCCCATCCTTACGAAGGCCATTGAAGCGCAGCTGAAGAAATGCACCCAGTACACCGCCGCCTATTCCTACAATGAGCCCATGATTTCCTATGCGGAAAAGCTCACCTCCGTCTATCCCGGCGGCGTGAAGGCAAAGATTGCCTTCGGCAACTGCGGCTCCGACGGCAATGATGCGGCTGTGAAATTTGCCAGGGCCTACACAGGGCGCACGAAAATTATTACCTTCATCAACGGCTACCATGGAAATACCTACGGCTCCTCTTCCATGACCACCTGCACCACCCGCATGCATGCGAAAATGGGCCCCTTCCTGCCGGAAATTTACCATTTCCCCTTCTACGGTGATAATGTGCCCGATGAAATCGTGGAAAAAGAAGCGGTGAAGGATATCGAAACCGCCTTCAAGACCTACATGCCCGCCGACGAAGTGGCGGCTGTGGTGATTGAAGCCATCCAGGGGGACGCAGGCATTCTCCCGGCCCATCCCATTTTCATGAAAAAGCTCTACGACCTCTGCAAAAAGCACGGCATCCTCTTCATCGACGAAGAGGTACAGCAGGGTTTCTGGCGGGCAGGCCACTTCTTTGCCATTGAAAACTATCCCGGCATCATTCCCGACGGCATTATCATGGGCAAATCCATCGGTGCCGGCCTCACCCTGGGTGCCTTCATGGGCAGGGCGGAAATCATGGACTGCCTCCCCGCTCCGGCCCACCTCTTCACCCTGGGCGGCAACGCCATTGCCTGCGCCGCAGGAAATGCCGCTTTCGACTACTATCAGTCCGAAGAATTCCAGACCATTTACAAACGGAACTGCGCTGCCATCCAGAAAGAACTGGCGGCACTCAAGGCAAAGCACCCATGCCGGGTGGCCTTCTACCGCGGCCGCGGCATGTCCTGGGCTATCGGTATCGTAAAGAAGGATGAAAAAGGAAATGCCATCCCCGATGGAGACGGCACCTTCAAGGTCTGCTTCCGCTCCTACGAAAAGGGTCTCATCATCATCACCCTGGGCGAAAACCTCCTCCGCGTGCAGCCGCCTCTCAATATTTCCGAAGAAAACCTGCATAAAGCCTTCACCATTCTGGACGAATCCCTCACGGAACTGGAAAAGGGAGAAATCCCGGACGGTGTATTCGACTACCGCCACGGCTGGTAAGTTCTGCACATAAAAAAACGACTGCTTCGGCAGTCGTTTTTTTGTGTCAAATGCGGCGGGGAACGGTATTCCCGGCAGCGGGAGGGTTCAGGCGCCTTCGGCGCCCGGGTTCTATCGTTCGTGCGCTTCGCTCCGAACGATGGGTTCCGCCCACAGAGCGGGCTGGTTCAGAGGGAGTATTATATGCCGCCTGCGGCGGCAGCGCTGCCTATGGCAGCGAAAACCTACACAACCGGGCTGGCGCCCGCTGGAAATGCACCCCTTTTGGTGCTGCGCACCACCTTTCCCCCGGAGAGGGAACTTTACTTGCCGCTCAACTTTTACCCTCATAAGCAGTTCAAAGTATAGCGCCGCTAAAATCTCCCCCTCCGGGGGAGACGTCGCCGCAGGCGACAGAAGGGGTGCATTTCCACGCGCCGCAGGCGCGGTTGTTTGGTTTTGCCGCGAAGCGGCATAAAGACTTCATCGCCCGAAGGGCGATACCACCACTCTTTGAGCCCACCTGCCGAAGGCAGGCAGAACCTTCTGAACCCTCTGAACCCAGGCCACGAAGTGGCCCCATAGGAGATACTACAACCCTCAGCCGCGAAGCGGCTGTCGCCCCTTGAGCGAAGCGAACACAACCCTTCTATACAACCTGCGGCGAAGCCGCGACCCTTTTTTATTTATATTTGCGGCGGAGCCGCCACCACCACCCTTTAAACCCTCTGAACCTTTTGAACCCTCTGAACCCTCACGCCCAAAGGGCGTGTCCAGGCGGCCTCACATCCCTACTGTCTCATCCAGGGGCTCCTGGCAGAAGAGCTTCATGGCACCTTCCGCCATTTTTCCTCCTTCATGGGCGGAGCCTTCCACCACATCCAGTTTCCAGCGGAAGGGGACGCCCAGCTCAGCCGCTTTGGCTTCGCAGAAATGGTAGTAGTTGCTGCACCGCTCCATGCGGTTCTGTCCCTGGGCATCAGCCTCCGGCGTGTCACGGAAGGGCTTTTCCCGGGAAATATCATTTCCGCCCATGAGCATGATGACCGGACGGGAAAAGGCACGGGCCAGGTCTTTATCGGAAAGGGGCACGTTCTTAATGCCGTAGGGGTAGCATACATTCTCATCGGGCATGGTGAACCAGCCTGCATTGGCGCAGACAATGGCATCGGCGGCGGGATGGCTGGCGAAGAGGGAATAGCGGTGCATGAGCTGGCCGCCGGCGGAATGGCCGAAGAGAATGACCTTTCCTTTGGCATGGGTCCGGCGCCGCACCGCAGCGGTCACATGGTCGATGGCATCAAACGTCCACTGCCGGCGGGGCTGGATATTTCCCTTTTCGCCTTCCGCATCGGAAATATTTCCTTCCTGGTACCAGCGGGCGCCGGGATATTTCTTCGTGGAAAATTCCGGACAGGCAATGAGCATATTGTAGCGCACCGCCAAATCCTCCAGGTGCTTTTCAAACCGTTCCGCCTTCCGGGTGTATCCCGAAAAGGCAATAAACACAGGCTGCTCCTCTGTCCAGGTGGCAGGCTTGTAGTAGTACACAGGGATGGAATCCCGGCAGGTGCCGCTTCCGTCTTCCAGAAAATAGGAACTCTCTCCCACCGGCAGGGACGGCGTCTTCCGGCGGGGAAACAGATAGGCAGTGACAGCACCCAGAGCCAGTGCAGCCAGTGCTTTAGCAACTTTACCCAATAGTCAGATCTCCTTAGATAAAAAACAAGCGTAGAGGGAGATGCCCTCTAATTGCATTATTATATCATGGAAGAGTAAAAAGGAAATGGGAATTTGCCGCTATCCGGTGTCGGCTTCCGGCTATCGGCTGTCAGCTTCCGGCTTCCGGCTGTCGGCTTCCCGCTGCTATTGCCTGCTGGACAGTACTCCCGAATGCAAGAGGGTTCAGGCGCCTTCGGCGCCCGGGTTCTATCGTTCGTGCGCTTCGCGCCGAACGATGGGTTCGGGCCGGAATCGGCTTCGCCTTCCGGCCTGGTTCAGAGGGGAGTTATGTATGCCGCCTCCGGCGGCATTTATATTCATCGCCGCCTCCGGCGGCGATACCACAACCCTTGGGTCCGAAGGGCCCATCAAACCTAAGAACCTTTAGAACCTTCGGCCTGTTAGGGCCGTCAACCCTCACGCCGCAGGCGTGTTCATGGGCGATACCACAACCCTCAGCCGCGAAGCGGCTGTCGCCCCCTGAGCGAAGCGAACACAACCCTTCTATACAACCTGCGGCGAAGCCGTGCCCCTTTTTTATTTTTATTTGCGCCGTCAGGCGCCACCACAACCCTCTGAACCCTCTGAACCCGGGCCGCGGAGCGGCCCCATAGATGATATAATAAAAGAAATCAATGCTATTTCCAAAAAAGGAGGGACCCCATGCTGATTCGTGAACGAAGTGAAGAATTGGAAAAGAAAATCCTCTGCCACCGGGCAGCTCTTTCCGCCAACGCCCGCCGGGACAGGGAGGAGAAGAAGGATCCTCTGCGCACCGATTTCCAAAGGGACCGGGACCGGATACTCCATAGCAATTCCTTCCGCCGCCTGAAACATAAAACGCAGGTTTACATTGCTCCCAGGGGCGACCATTACCGCACCCGCATGACCCACACCCTGGAGGTGGCGCAGATTGGCCGCACCATGGCCAGGGCCCTCCGGCTGAACGAGGACCTGGTGGAGGCCATCGCCCTGGGCCACGACCTGGGACATACTCCCTTCGGCCACGTGGGGGAGCAGGCGCTGCAGGAAATCTGCGGCCACTTTGAACATAATGAACAGAGCGTCCGCATTGTGGAAAAACTGGAAAAAGAAGGACAGGGGCTGAATCTTACAGCCGATGTGCGGGACGGCATGCTGAACCACTGCGGAAAACTGCACGCCCATACCCTGGAGGGGGCCCTCATTAAGTACGCCGACCGCATTGCCTATCTCTGCCATGATTATGAAGATGCAGAAACCATGGGCCTCATTGGCCCGGACAATCTGCCGGACATGGTGAAGCGTAAAATCGGCACCACCCATTCCTCCATGATTACCGCCCTGGTCACCAGCGTGGTGAAAAATTCCATGCAGGACGAAAAGGACGGCATTCACATGTCAAAAGAAGGGGACGAAGTGCTGCAGACCTTCCGGCAGTTCATGTTTGATGAGGTATACATGTCAAAGGCTCTGATTCCCGACAGGAAACGGGGCAGCAACGTGGTGAAAATGCTCTATAACTATTACACCGAAAAGCGGCCGGACGGCAGTTTCCATGAAACCAGGCTCCCTGAAAAACAGGTCCGCCTGGCAGGAGGAAATATTCCCCTGGCAGCGGTGGACTACATCTCCGGCCTCACCGACAACTTCGCCATCAACCTCTTCGAAGACATTTTCGTGCCAAGATACTGGACATTCAAGAAGGAGTGAGGAAGCGGCTGTTGGCTAGTCGCAGACCCTTGCGCCCCCCCTTGAGGGGTGGCAGGAGAACCAAGTGAGACGCTTTCCCATGGAGAGAGGGCCACGCAGAAGATAGACGATAGAAGATAGATATTAGACGGTCAGATATCAGACTTCCCGCCTTCCACCCGTCATCCTGAGCGAAGCGAAGGATCTCGGTTAGAATAGTAAGTGGGGGAAGGCTGGTAAATACCAGTGGGCGGGAAGACGTCAGACGGTCAGACTTCAGAAGGCTGTATTCCCGAAAGCAAGAGGGTTCAGGCGCCTGCGGCACCTGGGTTCTATCGTTCGTGCGCTTCGCGCCGAACGATGGGTTCGGGCCGGAATCGGCTTCGCCTCCCAGCCTGGTTCAGAGGGGAGTTTTATATGTCGCCTTTGACGGCTATAAAATTGCGGCGGAGCCGCCACCGCAACCCTCGGCCCGAAGGGCCGTCAAACTTAAGAACCCTTGCGCCGGCAGGCGCATCAAACCTAAGAACCTTCTGAACCCATCGAACCCTCACGCCTCCGCGTGTCAATATAATAATAAAGGAGGGGATTTCTATGGAAGATGTAAAAGATTTAATCGGCCGTCTCATGAACCATGTGGACGGCAGCAGCTTTTCCGATGAAGAACTGAAAAGGCAGATCAACGCCATCTACAGCATTTATGCCAGCATTATGGGCTCTGAGCAGATTATCGTGCAGGCCAGCCGGTATAATGCGCTGAAATACATACATGATGAAAACCCCCGCATCCGCCTCCTCGGCATGGAACGGCTCATTCTGGAAAGCCGGGACTACACAAGGGTGCCTACGGACGAGGAAATACCGGGCATTTTGGACAAGCTGGAAGACAAGCTGGCGGAAATGCTGGCCCGGCAGGCGGTGGAACGGCAGCTGGAAGAAAAAATTGCGGACCGTCTGGAGGAAAGGCATCAGGAATATGTGGATGAAATCCGCCAGGAAATCATCGACGAAGAAACGGGGGACACCGAAACACCCCAGAGCCGCCGCAAAATGGAAAAACTGGAAGCCCTGGACAAGGTGAAGCTCACCTCCACCATTATGAACGTGGTGCGGCCCCGGAGCCTTTCGGAAATCGTGGGCCAGGACAGGGCGGTGAAAGCCCTCTTCTCCCGCATTGCCTCCCCCTATCCCCAGCACCTCATCCTCTACGGACCGCCGGGTGTGGGCAAGACAACCGCTGCCCGGCTGGTGCTGGACGAAGCGAAGAAACTTTCCTACACCGCCTTTGGGGAAAATGCGCCCTTCGTGGAATGCGACGGTACCACCCTGCGCTGGGACGAAAGGGACATTACGAACCCCCTCATCGGCTCCGTCCACGACCCCATCTACCAGGGCGCCAGCCGCCAGCTGGCGGACGACGGCATACCGGAACCGAAGCCCGGCCTTGTCACCGAAGCCCATGGCGGCGTCCTTTTCATCGATGAAATCGGCGAACTGGACCCCATGATGCTGAATAAGCTCCTAAAAGTACTGGAAGACAAAAGGGTCTATTTCGAATCCGCCTACTACGACGAAGACAATCCCGCCGTACCGGACTACATCCGGAAACTTTTCAAAGACGGTGCTCCCGCCGATTTCATCCTCATCGGCGCCACCACCAGGCAGCCCGAGGAAATCAACCCCGCCATCCGCTCCCGCTGCGCCGAAGTCTTCTTTGACTCCCTCCAGCCGAAGGACGTGGTGGAAATCGTGCGTCACGCGGCGGAAAAGCTTAAGGTCCATCTGGAAGAAGGGGTGGCGGACCTCATCAGCACCTACACCATGGAAGGCAGAAAGGCAGTAAGCCTTCTGGCCGACGCCTATGGCCTTGCGGTCTATGAAAGCGGGAATGCCCACGAAGTCACCATTACCCTGGACCTCATGAAACGCACCGCCCAGGCCAGCCGCCTCTCCCCCTGGCTGGGTCGGGTGAAGAAAGGAAATCCAAGGGTCGGTCATATTTATGGCCTTGGCGTGGCAGGCTACTGGGGAAGCACCATTGAAATCGAAACCGCCGCCTTCCCCGCCAGAACCCAGGGAAAAGGCAGCATCCGCTTCAACGACACCGCCGGCTCCATGGCCAAAGACTCCGTCGCCACCGCCGCCGCCGTGGTGCGCCTTGTCACCGGCAAGGACCTCTCGGACTACGACCTCCACGTGAACATCGTAGGCGGAGGCAACATCGACGGCCCCTCCGCCGGCGCCGCCATCACCTGCGCCATCGTCTCCGCCGTGGAAAATATTCCCCTCCGACAGGACTATGCCGTCACCGGTGAAATCTCCCTCTCCGGCGACGTAAAGCCCGTGGGCGGTGTCATGGAAAAAGCCTTCGGCGCTCGCCAGGCAGGCATGAAGGGTATCCTCATCCCCGCGGAAAACAAGACGGACATAGACCCCAAGACTTTGGGCATAGAAGTGCTGCCAGTCACCCATATCCGGGAAGTGCTGGATAAGATGCTGGTGAAATAGTGGGATAATGAGATAGTGGGACAGTGGGACAGAGGAACAGTGAAGACCGCTATCGGCTATCCGCTATCCGCTGCCTCCTTACCGCCTCCCACCCGTCATCCTGAGCGGAGCGAAGGATCTCGGTCAGAATAGTAGGTGAAGGAAGGCCGGTAAATACCAGTGGGCGGGAAGACGTCAGACGACAGACGTCAGATAGCAGACTTCCCGCCGCTCGCCGGTCATCCTGAGCGGAGCGAAGGATCTCGGTCAGAATCGTAAGTGAGGGAAAGCCGGTAAATACTAGGGAAGCACTGATTAATTCGCAGAATCGAATTTCATATGTATTTTTATCCAATGCTGCGTCATCAGTCTCCTTAAATAGCTCGCTATTCGCGTCGACTGATTCCTTGCATTGAATAAAAATACAAGAATGAAATCCGATAACGATTTAATCAGCGCTTCCCTAGTTGGCGGGAAGATATCAGACAACAGATGTCAGAAAACTGTATTCCCGAAAGCAAGAGGGTTCAGGTGCCTTTCGGCGTCATTATAAATGCTGCCTATGGCAGCGCTGCCGCCGTAAGGCGGCATATATACTTATTGCCGCGGAGCGGCAATCCACAACCCTTTGAACCCTTTGAACCCTCTGAACCCTCTGAACCCGGGGCCGCGAAGCGTCCCCTTTCCTTCATATATGAAATGATATATAATATTTTTTATAGAAACTATACAAAATCCGGTTATTCGCTTAAAACGGGAGATGATGGGTATGAAAAAGATGGCGGAACTGATCCGTTTCGTTTCCATGCCCGTATTTTCGGTGATCTTTGTGGCGGTGCTCATATTGGACGCCGCCCTTTTTCAGTCCATGAGTACCAATATAGAAACCAATATCCGCGAAACAGGGGAAGCCCGGCTGGCCTGGATTGAGCAGTCCCTGGAACGGTATGTCACCATTACCACCGTCATGGAAGGAAGGGTGAAGGAATCGGGTGGCCGCACTGTCCCCGACCAGACAAAGCTGGCGGATTTTGTGAAAATGGATAATGCCCTTCGCAGTATCCAGATCGTCCAGGAAGACGGCACCTTTACCGGGTATAACCAGGACGCGGACATTCGCAATTTCACAAATCCCGAGACCGGCTCTTTAAAAAAGCTGGCTTTGGAGGCCCGCCGCTCCGGCAATGTGGGCATTACTCCCGCCGTGGAAGTGGGGGAGGGACTCCGGGATATCGTGGTGGTGCGGCCGGTGTTCCTGTCTGATGGGAAAGGGAATCCCCATTTCTGGGGCTACATCTTTGCCATTATAGATACCCGAATCTTTCTGGGCGACGCCAATGTATCAAACATGAAGGACCAGGGCATTCTCTGTGGACTTTTTCATACCGAAGGGGACGGCACGGTCTCTTCCCTTTATGAAAACGGGGATTACAGGAAAGAAGCCCTTACAGTGTCCCGTGAAATCTATGCAGACCGGTGGACCATGTACCTTCGCCCCGAAGGGCCCTGGGTAAATCCCTGGATTATTATCCTCACCACCTGGGCAGGCATACTGACCGCCCTGGCCCTGGCAGTGCTGGCCCGCCGCAATGCAAGGCTCCGCCGCCTGGGCACCACCGATGCCCTGACCGGCGTATACAACAGGAACGGCGGTGACTGGGCAGTGAAACGGTACCTGGAATCCCACGAGGACCATCCGGCTTTGGTGATGGCAGTGGACATCGACAATTTCAAAATCATTAAGGAAACGCTGATTAAATAGGCTTTTCGCCTCCACAAATCTGTGAATAAAATTTTTTTGAAATATTTTTCACAAATTT
>ENA-ORCP01001153-ORCP01001153.1-human-gut-metagenome-genome-assembly--contig:-NODE-1153-length-23167-cov-24.282980_pt1 | contig 23167 bp, 19 predicted proteins | sample MGYA00242990_ERZ507991 | MGnify/ENA primary metagenome ERZ507991 (study PRJEB26167, sample SAMN06115496) | human gut metagenome | host: Homo sapiens | place: China:Henan | collected 2015-05-07... | reverse complement strand
CCGATGCGGAACATGGTGCGGGGCAGGCCCAGCTCATTGTTCTGGTTGCCCTCGGTCTTGATGGTATTGCCAAAGCCTGCAATGGCGGCATAGGTCATCTGCTTGGTGGTGGTCTTGCCCACGCTGCCGGTCACGCCCACCACTTTGGGGTGGAACTGGCTGCGATAATTGGCACCCAGCACCATCATGGCGTGGTAGCTGTCCGGGCAGATCACGCTCTTCTCCTCCGGCACGCCTTCCACGGGGTGGTTCAGCACCACGCAGAGCGCGCCGTTTTCCAGCGCCTTGGCGGCAAAATCATGGCCGTCGAATTTTTCGCCCGGGAACGCCACAAAGATGCACCCGGGGCAGACCTCACGGCTGTCGGTGGTCACCAGCGTGACCGGGGTCTCGCACTGGGCCAGCGCGTTGACGGCCAGGCCCTCCAACAGGATGTTTGCTGCAATTGCTTCCATACTCTCATTCCCCTTTATCCACAGATCAGATGTACGATGGTTCCCCGCTGGACGCTGGAGCCGGGTGCCTCACTCTGGCTCTGGACCGTGCCGGAGCCTTCGACTGTGCAGTTGAGTCCTGCGGCGTTCAGCATCTGCCGGGCAAAGTCCGCGCTCTTGCCGGTCACGTCCGGCACCTCGGCGTGCTTGCCCTCATAGGTATCGGTATACAGATAAACGGTGGTGCCGTAGGGCACCTCTGCCCCCGCGCGGGGGTACTGGTAGGTGACAAGGGCGGCGGTCTGGTCGGATTCGCTCTCGGCCAGGTGATGCTTCAAGCCCTTGATGTTCAGCTGCACCTGCGCGTTGCTCCACTCCTTGCCCGTCAGGTTGGGCACCTTGACGGTGGTGCCGCTGCGGTCCACGCCGTCGGTGGCGATGCCCAGATAGGGCGCGATCTCACTGATGATGTTGCCCACCACAGGGGCAGCCAGAATGGAGGAATAGTCGGTGCGGGCATTGTTGGGGTCGTCCAGCATGACGTAGACCAGGATCTCCGGGTCGTTGGCGGGCAGGACAGCTGCAAAGGATGCCACCTTCTTGTAGTCGCCGTCGGCGCGGCGGTCCATGTTCAGCTGCTCGGAGGTGCCGGACTTGCCGCCGATGCGGTAGCCTGCAACGTAGGCGTTGCCGCCGCCGCCCTGGGTGCCGTCGCCCACCTCAAACTCCATGATCTGGCGGATGGTCTCGCTGGCGCTCTCGCTGATGACCTGGCGGCGGATGTTGGTGCCGATTTCCTGCACCACATTGCCGTTCTGGTCCGTGATCTTGTCCACCACATGGGGGGTGACCAGATAGCCGCCGTTGACTGCCGCCGAGATGGCAGTGCACACCTGCAGCGGGGTCACGGCCATGGCCTGACCAAAGGCGGAGGAGGCCAGCTCCACCTCGCCCAGACGGCTCTTGCTGTAATACTGCATGAAGCTGGTCTCATTGGGCAGGTCCACACCGGTGCGCTCGGTAAAGCCGAAGGCATCAAAGTAATCATAGAACAGGCTGGAGCCCACGCGCTGGCCCAGCTGGACAAAGTAGATGTTGCAGCTGTTGCGCAGGGCCTCGGCCAGATTCTGGGCCCCGTGCGCCTTTCTGCCGGCGCAGTGGTAGGTCTGCTTTGCCACGCTGTAAGCACCGGAGCAGTTCAGGGTGGTGTAATAGGTCGCCTTGCCGCTGTCCACACCCATGGCGGCGGTGATGACCTTGAACACACTTCCGGGGTAGTACAGCTCGGTGATGGTCTTGTTCTTCCACTGGATATCCCGGTAAGTACCGGTATAGTCGGCCTCCGCATCCATGATCTTCTGGCCGTTCTCATCCCGCAGATAGTTGCCGTTCTCGTCTTTTTTGTAGATGGTGTACAGCTCCGGCTCGGCCTGCACCTGTTCCGTCAGGTAGGCCAGATTGGCGCTGAAATCCTGTGGGTCATTGGGGTCAAAGTCCGGCTTGGAGGCCATAGCAAGGATGGCACCGGTCTTGACATTCATCACAATGGCGCAGCCGCGGTTCTCAACGGTGTTGGCCGCCACGGCCTCGTTCAGGTAGCGCTCCACCACCTCCTGAATGTTCACATCCAGCGAGAGCACCAGATTGGAGCCGTCCTTTGCGGCGTAGGTGGTGGCGTTTTCATCGGCAATGGCGTTGCCGTAGGCGTTGCGCAGGGTGATGGTGCGGCCATTCACACCGGCCAGCGTGGACTCATAGGAGTTTTCCAGACCGTACACGCCCTGACCATCCGCATTGCAGAAACCCAGCACGGCGGCGGCAAAGCGGCCGTAGGGGTAATCCCGCTGGAAGCCCTTGGAGGCCGACACCGACACCCGCCCCTTGCGGACAGTGGGGGTGCCGTCGTCGCTCTCCTGCTGGCCCAGGCCCAGCTTGGCCAGGATCTTTTCCAGCGCACCGGCGGATTTTCCGCTCTTGCTGTGGGCCTTGTTGTAGGTCTTGACGTATTCCTCAATGGAGAGCTTGATGGCGTTGTTGACCTTGGTAGCCAGCACCTGATAGGAGCTTTCGTTTTGGGAGAGGGCATCGCAGACCGCCTGATACTGGGTCTGGTACTCTGCCGAAGTAGTATCCACGCTGTCCAGACTCTCGCCGTCGCCCGAAAGCAGGCGCAGGGTGATCTGGGTGCAGACCTCCTTCATGGCGGCCTCATCGATGGTGCGGATCTCCGCCTTGGTATCCTGATCGGTGGTGGTGGTATACAGGGCCGTACTGTAAGAGGGGTCGGCCCAGATGGTCCAGACCACGCTGGTGGAGGCCAGCGTGATGCCGCTGGTGTCGTAGATCTCACCGCGGGTGGCCTGAATGGTGCTGTCCAGCAGCTGCTGCTCGGCGGCGTACTGGCGGTAGGTGGCACCGTCGCGGATCTGGATCTTGTACAGGCTGTAGATCACGGTCAGCGCGGCGGCCACCACAAGAAGCACGGCGGCACCAAAGCTGATATGGCGCAGCCGGGCACTGAGCCGTGCGTGCGGGTCCGCACTGCGGCGGCGGGCACTGTTCTTTTTGGGATTGGAGGATGGTGTTTGCATTGCGTACTCCCGAAGAAAACCGAAAAAGCGTGCGCTGCCGCACGCTTTTCGTTGTTTGGTTTATTTTGCCGTTCTGACAGAGGCAAGAATGGTCATTGCCCCATCGTGGAGCAGATCCGACCACTGCCGCACAGCGGATGCCTTGCGCACCAGAACGCTGCCCTCATCCAGCCGGATGTAGGTGATCTGGCTCTGGTCGATCTTCATCAGCCCCAGGCGTGTGGCGGTCTCCTCAACACTTGTGATGTTGGTGCGGCTGTTCAGGGCACTGTTGTAGTATGTATACTGGCTCTGCTCGCTCACAAGCTCTGCCTTGGCACTCTGGATCTGAGAATTCAGCTCCACCAGCTGTGCCTCGCTCCACAGCAGGCTCACCGCAAAGCCCACCAGCAAAGCCGCGCCCACCAGCTGCAGCGCGTGCTGCATGGCGGCCCGCGCGGGGTTCAGCCGCTTTTTGCCGCCCTTTTCTACCCGCAGCGGGACTTTGGGCTGTGCCTGCGGCGCTCTTCTGCGCCGTACCTCTGTCATATCGTATGCTGCCTGACCCATGGTGATCTCCTCCTCACATCTCCGGGGCTGTGCCGCCCTCAGATCTTTTCCAAAACCCGCAGGTGGGCCGAGCGGCTGCGCCGGTTCTCCTCCAACTCCTGCGTGTTGGCTTCAATGGGTTTGCGTGTGATCAGCTTTGCCTTGGCCTTGCCGCCGCAGACGCACACCGGGAACTCCGGCGGGCAGGTGCAGGCGGTGGACCAGCGGCGGAACTTGTTCTTGACCAGCCGGTCCTCCAGCGAGTGGAAGGTGATCACGCAAAGTCTTCCACCCGGTGCGAGATGCGCAAAAATGGTATCCAGCCCCTCTTCCAGTGCGTCCAGCTCATGGTTTACCGCAATGCGCAGTGCCTGGAAGGTGCGGCGGGAGGGGTTTTTGTTCTTCCGGCGCTCCGCCGGGGGCATGGCGCTGGCCACGATATCCGCCAGCTGCAATGTCGTTTCAATGGGGGCAGTTTCCCGGGCTTCCACGATCCTGCCTGCGATCTGCCAGGCGAAGGGCTCCTCGCCGTAATCCCGCAGGATGCGGGCCAGCTCCTCCCGGCTCTCGCTGTTCACGAGATCGGCGGCCGTCTCACCCTCCTGGCTCATCCGCATGTCCAGCGGGGCATCCGCCCGGTAGGAAAAGCCCCGGGCCGCGTCATCCAGCTGATGGCTGGACACACCCAGATCCAGCAGTGCGCCGTTGATCGTTTCAATGCCCAGCTGCTCCAGAGCCTGTCCGGCATAGCGGAAGTTGATCTGCACCACGGTGGCAGGCAGGCCCGCCAGCCGGGCCCGGGCCGTCTGCACGGCATCTGGGTCCTGATCCAGCGAGATGAGCCTGCCGCCCTGCTCGCCGTTCAGCCGCAGGGCGATCTGGCGGGAGTGCCCCGCGCCGCCCGCCGTACCGTCCAGATAGGTGCCGGCCGGGTCGATCTTCAGGCCGTCCAGGCACTCGTTCAGCAGCACCGGGACATGCTCAAACGAGGCCGGGTCAAAGGGCTGTGCTGTTTTTTCTGTGTCCATGTTCCCAGCCTCCTTTCAAAACTCAGATAAGATCCTGCATCTGCCGCCCTTTTCTGCCCGGATCTGCTGCCCGGGAAAGCGGCCTGCGGCCTGCCGGGAGTTTGTGGCCCGGTCAGCCCTGAGGATACAATTTTATTGTAACAAAACAGGCCCCTGATTGCAAGAGTTTCCCTTTTGTTTTTTCTCTCAAAATGTACCAAAAAAAGCCCCTGCAAGCCGTCGTTTTTGCTTGCAGGGGCCGGAAGCTCTCACCGGGAAATTTCACATTCCCGCATCAGAGCTGTTTCCGGGGGCTCTGGCGCAGGTTTGCACGGACATTTTTGACCTGTGCGGCGTTTTCCGCCATCGTCTCTTCCGTGGTCTTGAGCATATTATCACAGTAGTCGGTCACAGTCTGGCGGACAGTGCGGGCCTCAGTCTGGGCGGCGGAGACGATCTCCCCCGCGCGCTGCTGGGCCGCCTTGACGATCTCAGCCTCGCTCACCAGCACACGGGCGCGCTCCTCGGCCTTTTTCACAATGGCCTGTGCCTGTGCGTTGGCCGATTCGATGAGCTGGGCACGGTCGCTGACAATGGACTGGGCCTGCCGCAGCTCCACAGGCAGGTTCTGGCGGATCTCGTCCAGATAATCCCGGATCTGCTCCACATCCACGATGCGCTTGCCGCCCGAAAGGGGCATTCCGGCGCTCTCCTCCAGCGTATCCTCAATGGTATCCAAAAGCTCGTTTACGTTCATTCCGCATCTCCCTCTCCGGCGCTCTGCCGGGGCTTACCATACTTCCACAGCAGGACTTTGCCGTATTTATACTGTTTTTTCAGGGTCATGCCGCCCACCTCGGCAGGCAGCACCAGGCCGGTCTCACTCTCGCAGATCACGATGCCGCCCGGGGCCAGGCATTTGTCCACGCCGGGCAGGATCTTTTCCAGCGTGCCGGTGTGGAAGGGCGGGTCCAGCAGCACGATGTCGAACTGCTCATGGCAGGCGGAGAGATACCGTGCCGCCTCGCCGATGTTGACCCGGCTGCGGTCAAACACGCCGCAGTTCTTGCAGTTCTTCATCACGATGTTCACGGCCTCCCGGTTCTCGTCCAGGAACACGCACCGGGCCGCACCCCGGCTCAGGGCCTCGATGCCCAGCTGGCCGCTGCCTGCGTAGAGGTCGAGCACCCGGGCACCGGGCAGGTCGAACTGGACGATGCTGAACATAGCCTCCTTGACCTGATCCATCGTCGGGCGGGTGATCTCGGTGCCGGGCAGGGCTTCCAGCCTGCGGCCCCGTGCTTCTCCTGCAATAACGCGCATGTATCTGCCTCCTTCTCCCGCTGTCCGGGCCCCCTGCCCGGCCAGCAGCTGTTTCGTGTTTTCGTATCTCCATATTATCGTCAAAACGCAACTCTTTGTCAAGGGCGCGCGTTGCACTCAGGGTGCAATTGTGCTAAAATCAGGGCAAAGCGCCCCATGTGCGGCGCGTTTTGCCAAAAAAGGAGAGTATCTGCTTATGAAAGTCCTGCTCATCAACGGCAGCCCCCACGAGAAGGGCTGCACCTATACCGCCCTGTCCCTGATCGCCGGGGAGCTGAACGCCAGCGGCATCGGGACCGAGATCCTGAACGTCGGCACAAAGCCGGTGGGCGGCTGCATCGGCTGCGGCGGCTGTGCCGCCGGTAAGGGCTGCGTGTTCGGCGGCGTGGTCAACGAGGCCATCGAAAAGGCCAAAACTGCCGATGCCTTTGTGTTCGGCACGCCTGTCCACTACGCGTCCGCCTCCGGCAACATGACCAGCTTCATGGACCGTCTGGCCTACGCGGGCGGCAAGTATCTGGCCTACAAGCCCGCCGCCATCTGCGCTTCGGCCCGCCGCGCCGGCACCACCACCACGCTGGACCAGCTGGTAAAGTACCCCGAGTTCTTCCACATGCCGCTGGTCAGCGGTTCCTACTGGCCCATGGTCCACGGCTCCAAGCCCGAGCAGGTGCTGGAGGATGCCGAGGGCTGCGCCGTGATGCGGGAGCTGGGCCGCAACATGGCCTGGCTGCTCAAGTGCATCGAACTGGGCAAGGCCAACGGCATCACTCACCCCGAGAACCCCCGCCGCCCCATGACCAATTTCATCCGCTGAGTTTCATGCCCCCCGCCTGCCCGGCGGGGGCGTTTTTGATTTTAACAGCTTTTTCTGCAAAAACGGGAAAAATAAGGGACGGAGTGCTTTTTTCGTTCACAACTTTGTGGTAGCATAAGGGTAAGAATTATTTTGTGCAGAGCGATGGAGACAGGCTATGGAACACTACGATTGGAACGACGGCTGGCTGTTTGCCCCCACCTTTGATCCCGCCATCGTCCGTCCCGAATGCACCGGGGTGGAGCTGGAGCCGGTGCGCTTGCCCCACACGGTCAAAACGCTGCCCTACAACTATTGCAACGAGAACGAATACCAGCGGGTGTCCGGCTACCGGCGGGAGTTTTTTGCGCCCAAAGAGTGGCAGGGCCGCACGGTGCTGCTGACCTTTGGAGCCGTGGCCCACGATGCCACTGTGTTCTGCAACGGGCGGCGGGTGTTCCACCACGGGTGCGGCTACACCGCCTTTACTGTGGACCTGACCGAATCGCTACTGCTGGGCCAAAAAAATGTGGTGGCTGTCCGGTGCGACAGCCGGGAGGACCTGAACATTCCTCCCTTCGGCGGGCAGATCGATTTTCTGACCTACGGCGGCATCTACCGGGCCGTCAGTCTGGACGTGAAGGAGCCCGCCTACCTGCGCGACATCTTCATCGAGGCGCAGGCCGAGGGCGATTTCCGCATCTATTCCTCCACGGTGGGCGAGACCATCGGCTGCACCCTGCAGGCCGAGATCCGCAGCCCCGCCGGGAGCAGAGCCCTGTACAGCGGTGAGCTCAGCCTGCCCATTGTGGGCACTCTGAACGGCGTGCACCCCTGGAGCGTGGAGCACCCCTTCCTCTATACCCTGACCGTCCGGCTCATCCGGCCCGGCACCAGCGGCCTGCCCGACCGGGTGCTGGACGAAAAGAGCACCCGGTTCGGCTTCCGCACCATCCAGTTCGTGGCCGGGGGCTTTTATCTGAACGGCCAGCGGGTGGAGCTGCGGGGCCTGAACCGGCACCAGAGCTACGCCTATCAGGGCTATGCCATGCCGGACAGCATTCAACAGCTGGATGCCCAATTGTTGAAAAAGCAGCTGGGCTGCAACGCCGTGCGCACCAGCCACTACCCCCAGAGCCCGGCTTTTCTGGATGCCTGCGATGAGCTGGGCCTGCTGGTGTTCGTGGAGATGCCCGGCTGGCAGCACATCGGGGATGAAGCCTGGCAGGCCCAGGCATTGCAGAACTGCCGCGAGATGGTCTGCCAGTGCCGCAATCACCCCAGCGTGTTCCTGTGGGGCGTGCGGGTGAACGGCAGTTCCGATAACGAGGCCTTTTACAAGCGCACCAACGAGGCCGTCCATCGGCTGGACCCCACCCGCCCCACCGGCGGCGTGCGGATCGCCCGCAAGAGCCAGCTGCTCGAGGATGTTTATGCCTACAACGATTACTCCTACTCCGGCCGCGGCCCGGGCTGCGAGCCCCGGTCTGCCGTTACGCCTGACCTGCGCAAGGGTTACCTCATCAGCGAGTTCGGGGGCCAGCAGTTCCCGGCCAAAGCCTTTGACGACGAGCCGCACCGGCTGGCACAGGCTCTGCGCCACGCCGCCGTCCTCAACGATGCCATTGCCCAGCAGGGCGTGGCCGGTGCCCTTGGCTGGTGCATGGCCGATTACAACACCCACCGCGAGTTCGGCAGCGGCGACCGCATCTGCTACCACGGCGTGACGGACCTGTTCCGCAACCCGAAGCTCTCTGCCGCCGTCTACGCCAGCCAGAAAACGCCCCGCTCCCCTTCGGACGTGGTGTTCGAGGTCTCTTCCAGCATGGCGCTGGGTGACCACCCCGGCGGCTTTGCCGGGGCCTGCTGGGTGTTCACCAACGCCGAGAGCGTCCGCCTCTACCGGGGCAACGATTTCATTGCCGAGTTCACCCCCGACCGCCGGGGCCGCTTTGCCGCCCTGCCCCACCCGCCCATCGAGATCCAGGATTTCGTCGGCTCCCTGCTGGAAAAGTATGAGGGCCTTGACCAGAGCACGGCCCCGCAGGTGGCGGCCATCCTCAACGAGATGCGCCGGGACGCGCTGAACCTTTCGCCTCTCTCCCGGGCGCGGATGCTCTCCCTGCGGCTGAGCGCAAACGACCTGCTCCGGATGTACTACAAATACATCGGCGTGCTGGGCGGGCCGTCCAGCGTCTACCGGTTTGAGGCAGTCTGGCACGGGCGCACCGTCCGCACCGTGGTCAAGGAGCCGGTGCAGTCGGTCCGGCTGGAATGCGTGGTGCACAATCCCATCCTGACCGACGGCCCCACCTGGGACTGCGCGGCGGTCAGCCTGCGGGCCATCGACCAGAACGGCAACCTGCTGCCCTACTGCGGCGAGGCCGTTCAGCTCAGCGTGGAAGGCCCGGTAAAGATCCTGGGCCCGGCCATCGTCCCCCTGCGGGGCGGCATGGCGGGCACCTACCTTGCCACCACCGGTGAAGCAGGCCGTGCCGTGCTGCACTGCCGGATGGAGGGCGCGCTGGATGTGGAGGCCGCCCTGACTGTGCGCAAGCGCTCCGGTGCAGAGAATGCCAATTAAATTTCGTCCTTTCATGGTAGATTTGCAATCTGTTCAAAGTTTTATCATGGTTGGCTGATATTCTATTGTTGTGAACAATCAAACGCCCTCTCTGTCCATGCGTCCGCGTGGCTGAGAGGGTTATTCTTGAGGACAAAGGACCGGAAATCTATGAGAGAGAAACTTCGTCAGTTTATGATCGGCCGCTATGGCACTGATGGCCTGAACCAATTCCTGAGCATTGCCTCGCTGGCGCTGCTCCTCATCGCCATCATCAGCCGGGTCAACCTGTTCACCTATCTGGGCGCGGCCCTGCTGATCTTCTGCTACTACCGCACCTTCAGCCGGAACATCTCCAAGCGCACCGAGGAGAACTATAAGTTCTACACCCTGAAGGACCGGGTGGACAACAAGTTCAAGGGCTGGAAGGAGCAGTGGGCCAACCGCAAGGTCTATCACTACTACCGCTGCCCCCAGTGCCGCCAGAAGCTGCGCGTGCCCCGCGGCCGCGGCCGCATCCAGATCTCCTGCCCCCGCTGCGGCACCCAGTTCATCAAGAAGAGCTGAGCCATGTTCGGATATGTTATCCCGAATCAGGCCGCGCTCAGCCCGGAGGCACAGGCGCGGTACCGCTCGGCCTACTGCGGGCTCTGCCGCCGTATCGGCGTGCTGCACGGCACCCGGGGGCGGCTGACCCTGAGCTATGACCTGACCTTTCTGGATCTGCTGCTGTGCAGCCTGTACGAGGGCGAAAGCGCCTGTGTGACAGGCTGTGACCACTGCCCCATCCACCCCATCCGGAAGGTGGAGTGGCGTTCCAGCGGCCCCACCGATTACTGCGCAGACCTGAGCGTGGCTTTGCACTACTACAACGCGCAGGACAAGTGGAACGATGACCACAGCCTGCTGGGCCTGGGCTTTGAAAAGATGCTTGCTGCCCCCACGCAGGAGGCTGCCGCCCGCTGGCCCCGCCAGTGCAGCGCCATCCGCACCTGTCTGGATCGGCTGGCCCGGTACGAGGCCGAGGGCAGCGAGGATCTGGATGCCGTTTCCGGCTGCTTTGGGGAGCTGATGGCCGAGCTGTTCGATTACAGGCAGGACCACTGGTCGCCGGAGCTGCGCAGCATCGGCTTCAATCTGGGCAAGTACATCTACCTGCTGGATGCCTACGACGACCTGGCCCGGGACGAGCGCAAGGGCGCATACAATCCCCTGCGCGCCCTGAGCAGAGAACCCGGGTACGAGGAAGAGATGCGGGAGATCTTTGAGCTGCTGCTGGCCAACTGCGCCCGCAGCTTTGAGCGCCTGCCCTGTGTGGAGGACGTTGACCTTCTGCGCAACATCCTGTATTCGGGCGTGTGGCTCAAATATCACTGCAAAAATGCAAAAAAGAAGGACAAAACCGCCTGATCCCGGCGGTTTTCCTTGATTTTTCCGTTCCAGTCCTGTACACTAAAGATTGCTTGTGCGGCACAGTGGCCGCACAGATGGTAATAGAGACGTGAGGAAGTAGACCGATGAGAGACCCCTATGAGGTTCTGGGCATCCAGCGCGGTGCCAGTGAAGACGAGATCAAAAAGGCTTACCGTGCCAAGTGCAAGCGCTGGCACCCTGACCTGAATCCCAACGACCCCACCGCCGAAGAGCACTTCAAGGAGGTGCAGGCGGCATACGATGCCATCACCAAGGGCGAGACCGGCCCCCAGATGGGCGGCGGCTACGGCAGTGCCTACGGCCAGCAGAGCGGCCCCTCCTACGGCGGCTATCAGCAGGGGTACCAGCAGAACGGTTACTCCAACGGGGATTTCGGAGACTTTGGCTTCGGTTATGACCCCTTCGGGTTCGGGTTTGGCTTTGGCGGCAATTATCAGCAGCAGCGCGGCCCCGGCTACAACGGTGCAGACACGCCTGAGATGCAGGCCGCACGCAACTTCATCGTCAACCAGCGCTACCCCGAGGCCCGCCGCGTGCTGGACGGCATCACCGTGCGCACCGCCCGGTGGTATTATCTCTCCTCGCTGGCCAATCAGGGCCTGGGCAACAGCATCGATGCCCTGCAGGATGCCCGCCGCGCCGCCCAGATGGAGCCCGGCAACACTGAATATCAGATAAACCTGCGCAATCTGCAGGACCCGGGCCGCACCTACCGCACCCAGACCACCTACGCCCAGCCCGGCGGCCTGATGCGCTGGTGCTGGAGCATGATCCTGCTCAACCTGCTGTGCAACTGCTGCTGTGGCGGCGGCTGGGGCTGGCGGTTCCGGATGTAAGCGCCAATAAGGATGTAAGAACAAACAAAAACCTCCCTGCCGGCGTGGCAGGGAGGTTTTTTGCTGATTCAGTTATTGGATCACGATCGTCCGGCTGATCTCACTGCTGGAGTAGTTTCCGGCGGCTTTGGCCGTCTGGACATACTCGCCGGGCTCGGTGGGGAACCCACTCTGGGTCGTGCCCAGGAAATCGAAGAGACCGCTCTTCTTTTTATAGGTGTAGGTCACCTTGCCGCCCTCGACCACCTGACCGTCGCTTTCGACCACTGCGGTGACGTTGTAGTTCTGGGCTTCCGCCGCAGTCATGCTGGCGGGGAGCTCCTGTGCCCAATAGACACGCACCCCCGCACTCTTGGGCTTGATGCGGAAGAACGCCATACCGGCGGTGTTCACATCACCGGATTCCAGCGCCACAGCACCGCCCACATAGCTGCCGGCTTCCGTGGGCTGCTCGTCCAGATAGATGCGGCTGAACACGCCCTCGGGCAAATATTTGCGGATGAGCTCCAGCGACAGCTTCATGCCGGTGGAGACATCCTTCAGCGTGGGGATGTAGAATTTCAGGACATCCATCACAGAGACCACTTCATCAGCCACCCGCAGCAGCACGCTCACGTCGTTGCCGTCGATCAGCTGCTTGATATAGGCGTAGATGTTGAACTCCTCTTCCTGCTCAGGGTTCGCCGACATCTTTTTCGGCAGGGGGATCATCTTGAGCAGGGTGCGGATCTTGCCCGAAAGGATCAGGGTCACATAGCCCTGCGCTTCGCCGCTGGTGCCCATCACCACGCCGATATACTGGGTATCTGCCGGGGTGGTCTGGACGCTCAGGGTAAAGGGGGAGCCATAGGTCAGGTCCCCGTCTGCGGTCAGGCGGATCGAGACAACGCTGTTGTTCTCATCCACGCCTGCGGTGGTCAGGTCAGGCAGTTCGCTGCCCGCCGAAGCCGCCAGCGCCGGTGTGGCCGCCGCACTCAGGGCAAACACTGCCGCCAGCAGCAATGAGATCAGCCGTTTGGTTTTCATCAGCCAAAGACCTCCTTTTATATAGGTTCTTGTATCATGCAAAAATAAGGGTGCGTGGAACACACAGCACAGTGTTCCCGCACCCTCATTTTACCGCATTGTACCGTACAGGTCAATAACGGGATTCAAGTTAAATTTTGCTCAGCTGCGGGCCCTGGGCGGTATCTTTGACAGCCCAGCCCATCTCGGTGAGCTGTGCGCGGATGGCATCCGCAGCGGCCCAGTCCTTGGCCTTCTTGGCGGCGGCGCGCTTTTCCACCAGCTCCGTCACCTCGGCGGGCACCTCGTCCTTCTTGCGGTTGTACATCAGGCCCAGCACGCCGGTGATCTCATCGAACGCCTTGGCGGCAGCCTCCAGCGCAGCCTTGGAGGAGGCAGCGGACAGGGTGTTGATCTCCTTGACCAGATCGAACACGGCAGCCAGCGCATCGGGGGTGTTCAGGTCATCGTCCATGGCCTTGCAGAACTTGGCGCGGGCCTCGTCTGCCTTGGCGGTCAGGGTCTCATCGGTGCCGAACGCGGTCTTGCTCAGGGCAAAATCAAGGTTCTCGCGGCAGGTGTAGAGGCGCTCCAGGCTGTTCTTGCAGCTCTCGATGAGGTCCACGGTGTAGTTCAGGGGCATCCGGTAGCCTGCGGTCAGCATAAAGTAGCGGATGGGCTCGTAGCCGTAGAGGTCTGCCACATCGCGGACGGTGAAGAAGTTGTGCAGGCTCTTGGACATCTTCTGGTTATCCACGTTGATGAAACCGTTGTGCATCCAGTAGTGGGCAAACTCGCAGCCGTTGGCGCACTCGCTCTGGGCGATCTCGTTCTCGTGGTGGGGGAAGATCAGATCCTGACCGCCGCAGTGCAGGTCGATGGTCCTGCCCAGATGGGTGCGGCTCATGGCACTGCACTCGATATGCCAGCCGGGGCGGCCCATGCCGTAGGGGCTTTCCCAGGCGGGCTCGCCGGGCTTGGCAGCCTTCCAGACGGCAAAGTCAGCGGGGTCTTCCTTCAGGTCATCCTCCATCTGGCTGCGCAGCTCACGGTTGCCGCTCTCCAGATCGTCCAGCTTGAGGTGGCTCAGTTTGCCGTACTCCGGGTCGCTCTTGACGCGGAAGTAGACATCCCCGTTCTTGGCAACGTAGGCGTGGCCGGAATCGATCAGGTCCTTGACGATGTCCAGGATCTGCTGGATGTGCTCCGTTGCACGGGGCTGGACGGTGGGCTTTTTGCAGTTCAGACCGGCGGCATCCTTGAGGTACTCGGCCTCAAAGCGCTGGGCCACTTCCTTCATGGAGGTGCCCTCTTCCTGGCCCTTCTTGATGAGCTTGTCATCAATATCGGTGATGTTGGAGACATAGATGACCTTGTTGCCGCGGTATTCCAGATAGCGGCGCAGGGTATCGAACACGATCAGCGGGCGGGCGTTGCCGATGTGGATATAGTTGTAAACGGTGGGGCCGCAGACGTAGATGCGGTATTCGCCGGGCACCTGCGGCACAAACTCTTCCTTCTGGCGGGTCAGGGTGTTGAAAATCTGCATAAGAACTCTCCTTCTTGTAGGGCAAACAAAAGCCGCAGCAGAACCTCTCAGTCTCGCTTCGCTGACTTACGAAAACAGAGAAGTAAAAAAGCCCCCGATGTGATACAATCTCCCATATCACATCGAAGGCGGTTTTCAAAATCGCGGTTCCACTTCTGTTTGTCGCTCAAAGCCGATAACGGCGGCTGCCGCGCCGCGATACTCCCCAGCAGGTTTCCCGCGGCGTGCTGCCCGGGCGCACTTCACACACGCTGCTGCAAACAGGCTCCCAGCCAACGGCCCGTTCTCTCTGTCCAGCTCACCTTTGCGCTACTCTGCCCGGGTAAACGCATTTTTCCTGATACATCTGTATTATAGCCGGGCCGGGGGGAGAAGTCAAGCAGAACGCGGGCGTGGCATTTCAGCGGCAGCCCTGCGCCGATTCAATCGATCTCGTGCTTTTTACAGAAGTGCTTGCTGGCAAAGTACATTCCCGCCCAGATGGCGATGGCAAGCACGAGGTAGAACGGGTTCTTCATGGCAGACACCAGCGACTGCCCGAAAAGGGCCATCATGGCCACCATCACGCCCTTGCCCAGCAGCATGGTGACAAGGTAGCGCTTCTCGTCAAAATCAGAGATGCCGAAGGCAAAGTGCATAAAGGACGAGGGCGTAAAGGGCAGGAGCGACAGCATGAACAGGGACGCGGTGTCGAACCGGCTGACCCATTGCTCCGCCTTTTGCAGCTTTGCCGAGCGGCGGGCAAATTTCCAGAAAAAACGCTTGACGACACGCCGCCAGAGCAGGAACATCACAGTGCCGCCCAGCATCACCCCGGCCCAGCTGTACACAAAGCCCAGAAGGCCCCCGTGGGCCGCAACATTCAGCGCCACAATGGCAATGAGCGGCAGCGGCGGAAAAAAGGATTCCACCATCGCAAGGATCACGGGCGCAATGGGGCCAAGGCCGCCAAAGCCTTCCAGCAGGGCCTTCCAGAATTCCAGCGTTCCCAGCTGGTGGAGCCAGCCTATCATCGTCATTTCCATCCCGCGTGTTCCTTCCCTCTCATTTTTCTTTAGTATATCCGGTTTCTATGACACGCCCGTGAACAAAATACGAGCTTTTTTTGTCCTATCACCTATACTACGAGACTGCGGGGGCCTTTCCTGCACAGGGCGGGAATCTTTATGCTTTTCCGGCGGCTTCAGCGGCGGCCTTTTCGGCCCTGGCCTGCATCCGCTCGATCTGCTGGGCGCGCATCCGTTCCCAGCGGGCAAGTCCGGCTTCGTCCGGGATCTGGACGCAGCGGGCAAAACTCCAGTGCAGGCCGTCCCGCCGGGCCAGCTTATAGCGCTGGAATACGCCCTTTCCGGCCTCATTGCCGGTACCGGCGCAGGCAGGGCAGACCGACAGGGTATACCAGCCGCTGTTGCCCTTTTTCAGCCAGATATCATCCGGCTGCAGATCCCCGCCGCACACCGGGCAGCTGGCAGTGATGATCTTTGGGTCGCTGCGCCAGGTGGACTGCTCCACATAGCCGCGGAACACCCGGAAGTCCCGGTAATCGCCGGGGGCGGGGCAGAGGCTTGCCCGCAGGGATTCCTCCTCGGTGGGGTAGGCCGCCAGACCCGCCCGCAGGTCAAGCTTGCGGCAGACATCGGCGGTGTAAAGGGTATCGGACAGGGCATCGTGGAACGGGCGCTCCATCGGGATGCCCATCCGGGTCACAACGCTTTCCAGCGTCATGCCCTCGCCCTCCTTGCGGGGGTGCTCCCGCAGGAAGATCTGCTGCAGATCATACCACTGGGTGGGGCGGCTCTCGTCCAGATTGCAGAGGAAAAGGTTCTGCTTGAGCACCGGCACGTCATCCATGCCCCACTCGGCAAACTCGGCATCCGGGCCGCACCACTGCATAAAGCGGCGCAGCCCCTGCACGATGGGCTCGCCCCGGTCCAGGTCGGCCTGGGTCAGGCCCGTCACCTTGGCGATGTGGTGCTGCAGGGTGCGGAAAATGCGGGGCCGCAGGTGGATGGAGAAGGTATCCAGCACGTTGGCATCCTCGTCGATCTTCACCGCGCCGATCTCGATGATCTCGCCCCGGAAGGTCTGCTGCACGCCATGATAATTAAAGATGTACGGCTTATAGCCGATGTTCCATTCCAGATCAAATAAAACCAGATTGCGTGGCATTGTTGTTTGTGTTCCTCTCAGTTCAGGATAAATTTTTCGATAGCTTCCGCCACGCCGTCGTGGTTGTTGTCGGCGGCGGTGACGTAATCGGCCACAGCCTTGACGGCATCCTCGGCATTCTGCATGGCAACGCCCACCCCGGCATAGGAGATCATGGAGCGGTCGTTCAGGCCGTCGCCGCAGGCCATCAGGTTCTCCCGGGTCAGGCCCATCCGCTCCAGCAGGGCGGCAAGGCTCCTGTCCTTTGCCACGCCCAGCGGCACGGCCTCGATGAAGAAGGGGCTGGAGGGGTACAGGTCGATCCGGCCCGCAAACTGCTCCTTTCCGGCGGCGCAGACAGCATCCCGCCGGGCAGGGTCAAGGGTGATGAGCATTTTGCAGATCGGATAGTCCACATAGGAGGCAAGATCATCCACATGGAGCATCGGCAGCTTTGTGGTAAAGCACTCCTTGTTTGCCCACACGTCCTGATCCCGCTCACACACGATGCCCTCGCTGTTATAGGTCAGGATGGCCACATCCTGCCGGGCTGCAAATTCGCAGAGCTCCGGGACGAACTCCGCCCCCAGCTGCACCTGATACAGGGCCTCGCCGGTCACGCAGTCCACGATCTTGCCGCCGTTGTAGGCCAGCACACAGCCGCCCTTTTTGTCCAGCCCCAGCTCCTTTGCCAGCGGCAGAATGCCCGCCGTGGGGCGGCCGGAGGCCAGCACGATGGTCACGCCCTGTGCGGCGGCAGCATCCAGCGCCGCGCGGGTGCGAGGGGTAACGATCTTTTCGTCATTGGTCAGGGTGCCGTCCAAGTCCAGCGCCAGCACCCGGATATTCGATCTTGCCATGATTTTTATTCCTCGTTCTCAGGCAGGGGCTTCCCGCCGGATATTTTATTACTTACCCATCTATTTTACAATGCTTTCCCTTTTCTGTAAAGCAGGAAACCTGTTCCCCGCCCAGAGACAAGCAAAAAAGCCGCCCGGCGAGCAAAACCGGACGGCTGAGAAGGAAGAAAACGCAGTGTTACAGGATGTCGATGTATTCCCCGGCCAGCGCTTTGTTCATGCTGCGGACAGCGCAGAACTTGCCGCACATGGAGCAGGTGTCGCTGTGGTCATCCTCGGGCAGGCGGGCATCCCGGATGGCCTTGGCGGTCTCGGGGTCCAGGGCGCAGGCAAACTGGGCATCCCAGTCCAGCACGCGGCGGGCATCGCCCATCTTGTCGTCGATATCCCGGGCATGGGGGATGCCCTTGGCGATATCGGCTGCATGGGCGGCGATCTTGGAGGCCACGATGCCCTGCTTCACATCGTCCACGTTGGGCAGAGCCAGATGCTCGGCGGGGGTAACATAGCACAGGAAGGCTGCACCGCTCATGGCGGCAACGGCACCGCCGATGGCAGCCGTGATGTGGTCATAACCGGGGGCAATGTCGGTGACGAGGGGTCCCAGCACATAGAAGGGAGCGCCCATGCAGATGCTCTTCTGCACCTCCATGTTGGCGGCCACCTGATTCAGGGGCACATGGCCCGGGCCCTCCACCATGACCTGCACGTTGTGTGCCCAGGCGCGCTTGGTCAGCTCGCCCAGACGCACCAGCTCTTCGATCTGGCAGACATCGGTGGCATCGGCCAGGCAGCCGGGGCGGCAGGCATCGCCCAGCGAGATGGTCACGTCGTGCTCGGCGCAGATCTCACAGATCTCGTCAAAGTGCTCGTAGAAGGGGTTCTCGTTGCCGGTCATGCTCATCCAGGCGAACACCAGAGAGCCGCCGCGGCTGACGATGTTCATCTTCCGCTTGTGGGTGCGGATCTGGTCGATGGTCTTGCGGGTGATGCCGCAGTGCAGGGTGACAAAGTCCACGCCGTCCTCAGCGTGCAGGCGCACCACGTCGATGAAATCCTGCGCGGTCAGGGTGGCAAGGTCGCGCTGATAGTGGATGACGGAATCGTACACGGGCACAGTGCCGATCATCACGGGGCACTCGTGGGTCAGCTTCTGGCGGAAGGGCTGGGTGTTGCCGTGGCTGGACAGATCCATGATGGCTTCCGCGCCCATGTTGACGGCGCTCATCACCTTTTCCATCTCCACGTTGTAATCCTTGCAGTCGCGGGAAACGCCCAGATTCACGTTGATCTTGGTGCGCAGCATGGAACCGATGCCCTCGGGGTTCAGGCAGGTGTGGTGCTTGTTGGCGGGAATGGCCACCTTGCCCTCAGCCACCAGCTGACGGATCTCCTCCGTGGTGCGGTATTCCTTTTTGGCCACGATCTCCATTTCCGGCGTGACGATGCCCTTGCGGGCAGCGTCCATCTGTGTGGTATAGTTCTGCATGGTACTTTCCTCCAAATGACAGTTTATCTCTGAACAGCAGGGTGCTGGTCATACAGGGGTAGGGGCAGGCAGCCGTCATTCAGAAAAAGCAGTACGCTCTGGATGCCGGCACCTGCGCAAAATACGCTTTTCATGTTGGTTTTCTCCATGAATTTTGTAACGCGGCCCAAGGTGGTGCCCCCGGTTTGCCGCGGGATGACAGATTATTTTACGATCTGCTCCGCCAGTGCCTTCAGCTCCCTGCACTCGGCCTCGATGTCCTCCGCGCCGAAGATCGCGCTGACAAGGGCCACACCGTTCACGCCGGTGCCCTTGAGCTGGAGCAGGTTCTCCTTGTGGATGCCGCCAATGGCCACAACGGGGATGTCCACGGCATCGCAGATGGCTTTCATCATGCCCTCGGGCAGAACGTCCACGTCTGCCTTGGTGTGGGTAGAGAAAGCTGCACCCACGCCCAGACAGTCGGCACCATGCCGGACGGCCTCCAGGGCCTCCTCCACGCTGTGGACGGATACGCCGATCATCATCTCATCGCCCACGCGCTGGCGCACCTGAGCAGCGGCCATATCCTCCTGCCCCACATGGATGCCCTCGGCGTGGCAGCGGATGGCGATGTCCACGTTATCGTTGATGAAAAAGGGCACATTGTATTTTTTGCACAGGTCGTGGAGCTCAAACGCCTCCTTCAGGAAGGCTTCCTCGTCCAGCTCCTTTTCCCGCAGCTGAACGCAGGTCACGCCGCCCTTCAGGGCGCTCTCCACCTGCTGATAGAGGGTCTGACGGCCCACCCAGGCACGGTCGGTGACGGCGTAGAGCCGCATATATTCTTCAGCGCACTTCATACTTGGCACCCTCTTCCAGCTGAGCCGGAGTCATATTGTAAATGGCATCAATGATGTAATTGCGGTAGGTGGCGTTGCCGTCCAGCGGGGTCAGCCGTGCATGGGCGATCTCGCCCGCAAGGCCCATAGCGCAGACGGCGGCAGCCGCAGCCTCCAGCGGCTGGCTGGGGTTGGCAGTGATAAAGGCCGCCGTCAGGGCAGAGAGCTGGCAGCCCGTGCCGGTGATGGCACTCATCATTGGGTGGCCGTTGCGGATGCAGTAGGCTTTTGCCCCATCGGCCACGATGTCAATGGCACCGGTAATGGCCACAACGGCACCGGTCTTTGCGGCAAAAGCCTTGGCAAAGGCCACCGCGCCGTCCAGATTTTCCTCGGTGACCCTGTCGGCCACATCGGCATCCACACCCTTGGTGGTGCCCGCGCCGGAAGCCAGCGTCTTTACCTCGGAGATGTTGCCCCGGATGACCGTGAACCGCACCTCGTCCAGCAGGCGGTAGGCCGTCCCGGTGCGCAGGGCGGAAGCGCCTGCGCCCACAGGGTCCAGCACCACGGGGTGGCCCAGTGCATTGGCCTTTTTGCCTGCCTTGAGCATGGATTCAATGGTGCGGCTGTTCAGGGTGCCAATGTTGATGTTCAGCCCGCCGCAGATGGTGGTGATATCCTCCACCTCGGCGGCATCGTCGGCCATAATGGGCGAAGCACCGCAGGCCAGCACCATGTTGGCGCAGTCGTTCACGGTGACGTAGTTGGTAATATTATGAACGAGGGGGCTTTTGGTGCGGACATTGGCAAACTGCTCTGCAAACATGGTGCACCCCCGTCAGGAAAGGCTGCTCTGCATGGAGCGCAGGGCACCGGAGTGCTGCAGGCTGTACACCAGCACGCCCGCAATGACCGCACCCACAGCGGTGGAGATGAGGAAGGGCACGATGTAGGCGTAGAACGCGATGTCACCGGCGCTCTTGCCCATCAGGCAGATGGCCACCGGGTAAGCGCACAGGCCGCCCAGAATGCTGGTGCCGAACACCTCGCCCACCAGGGTGGCGATCAGATTTTTGGTCTTTGCGTAGACCAGGCCGCAGAGCAGGGCACCGAACATGCTGCCCGGGAAGGCCATCAGGCTGCCCAGCCCCAGGATATTGCGGAGCAGCGAGGCCACAAAGGCCACGCCCACGCCCCACCAGGGGCCCAGCAGCACGGCGCAGAGCACATTGACCATGTGCTGCACGGGGGCGCACTTGCTGCCGAACATCGGGAAGCTGAACACGCTGCCCACCACGCACAGGGCGCAGAACATTCCAGCGAGAGCCAGCTTTTTCACAGAGAATTTTTTCATTGGTAACTCCTCTTTCTCAAAAAGCGGTCGAGGCTTGCTGGCCTCCTCTCACGCCGGAACACGGCTTCCCATCGCAGTCATTTCAAGGCTCAGGGCGCTCCCCCTCAGCCCGGAGCCGCCCGTTGCGGCGGCTTGCGGCAACAAAAAACAGGAGACACCACAGCGGTGCCTCCTGCAAAAAATCATTTTCCTATGACTTCCTACGGCGGCATTATCCGCATCAGGTCAAGGGTCGAAGTTTGGTTACTTCCTCTCAGCCCGCCTTACGAGCTCCCCTGTGTTTTGTTTTTCGTAGGGTATTGTACACCCGCCGGGGCAAAAAAGCAAGAATAAGTTTTTCTTTCGCCTTTTTGCCGCCTTTTTGCCAAATCGCTTTTACAATTTCCCGGATTATGTTATACTTGTCCCAAATTCCGCAGCGCCCGGGGGAGCCATTCCCCGCTTTGGGGCACTGCCCGGCACAAAAGGAGATTGAAGTTATGGGTCTCATCAAAGCAGCCATGGGCGCGGCATCCGGCGTGATGGGCGACCAGTGGAAGGAATATTTTTATTGTGACGCTCTGCCTGCGGAGGTGCTGGCCGTCAAGGGCCAGAAACGGACCAATGGCCGCTCTGCCAACCGGCACGGCAGCGAAAACGTCATCTCGGATGGCTCTGTGATCGCCGTGGCCGACGGCCAGTGCGTGCTGATCGTGGAGCAGGGCAAGGTGGTGGACCTCTGTGCCGAACCCGGCGAGTACACCTACAGCACCGGCACCCAGCCCTCCCTGCTCAGCGGCGGGCTGAAGAACATCGACAGCGTGTTTGCCGAGCTGGGCAAGCGGTTCAGCTTTGGCGGGCAGGCCGGTTCCGACCAGCGCATCTACTATATCAATACCCGGGAGCTCACCGGCAACAAGTACGGCACCCCCAACCCGGTGCCTTTCCGGGTAGTGGACCAGCGCGCCGGTATCGACATTGACATCGGCATCCGGTGCTTCGGCGAATACAGCTACCGGGTGGTCAACCCCATCCTGTTTTACACCAATGTCTGCGGCAATGTGGAAAACGCCTACACCCGCAACGCGCTGGACAGCCAGCTCAAGACCGAGCTGATGACCGCCCTGCAGCCCGCCTTTGCCCGGATCAGTGAGCAGGGCATCCGCTACTCCGCCCTGCCCGGCCACACCGCCGAGCTGGCCGAGGCCCTGAATCAGGAGCTGAGCGCCAAGTGGAGCAGGCTGCGCGGCATCGAGATCGTCTCTCTGGGCGTTTCCGGTGTCAAGGCCAGCGAAGAGGACGAGCAGATGATCAAGGAGCTGCAGCGCAGTGCGGCCTTTATGGACCCCACCCGCGCCGCCGCGCATCTGGTGGGCGCACAGGCCTCCGCCATGCAGGCTGCCGCCTCCAACACCGCCGCCGGTCCCGCCATGGCCTTTATGGGGATGAACCAGGCCGCTGCAGCGGGCGGTGTCAACGCCCGGGATCTCTACCAGATGGGCGGCCAGCAGCCCGCCGCGCAGCCTCAGGCCGCACCGGCTGCTGGCTGGACCTGCAGCTGCGGCCACACCGGCAACACGGGCAAGTTCTGTGCCGAATGCGGCAAGCCCCGGCCCGAAGCCCCGGCTGTCTGGGTGTGCAGCTGCGGTGCAAAGAACAGCGGCAAATTCTGCTCGGAGTGCGGCAGACCCCGGCCCGCCGCCAAGTGCGCCAACTGCGGCTTTGTGCCCGCCGACCCGGCCAACCCGCCCAAGTTCTGCCCCGAGTGCGGCAAGCCCTTTGGGGCCTGAGAGGGGTCTGACGCATGGCTGAAAAGACAACGAATTATCAGTGCCCGGCCTGTACCGGCCCCCTGCACTACGATGGTGCCAGCGGCAAGCTGGTCTGCGATTACTGCGGCTCGGCCTACGACGTAAAGGACATCGAGGCCCGCTACGCCCAAAAGCAGGCCGCTGCCGACACTGCCGCCGAGGGTGATGCAAAAAAAGCCGCCCGCCTGCCCCGGCAGGACAGCCCGGTGTGGAGCGAGGCCGAGGCGGAGGGCCTGAACAGCTACTCCTGCCCCACCTGCGGGGCCGAGCTGGTCTGTGACGAGACCACCGCCGCCACCACCTGCCCCTACTGCGGCAACCCCACAGTGCTGGGCGGCAAGCTCTCCGGGAAACTGAAGCCGGAATACATCCTGCCCTTCAGGCTGGACAAAAAGGCCGCCATTGCCCAGCTGACCAGATATTACAAGGGCAAGGCCTTCCTGCCCAAGGCGTTCAAGAGCCAGAACCACATCGCAGAGATCCAGGGCGTATATGTTCCCTTCTGGCTCTACGATGCCAAGGCCGACGCGCGCGGCCGGTACGAGGGCCAGAACTCCGAGAGCCACCGCGAGGGCGATTACATGGTGACCACCACCCAGCACTACGATGTGCGCCGCGAGGGCTCGGCCGACTTTG
>ENA-ORCP01001148-ORCP01001148.1-human-gut-metagenome-genome-assembly--contig:-NODE-1148-length-23268-cov-4.578069_pt1 | contig 23268 bp, 15 predicted proteins | sample MGYA00242990_ERZ507991 | MGnify/ENA primary metagenome ERZ507991 (study PRJEB26167, sample SAMN06115496) | human gut metagenome | host: Homo sapiens | place: China:Henan | collected 2015-05-07... | reverse complement strand
CTCTTGATGCAATATTGAAACTCGTCTGATAAGACGAGGCGACTCTTTATGACTTTTGCTTTGGCTGAATAGTTACTCACAAAGCCGCCCGGCGGTCATTATGACCTTCCGGGCGGCTTTGTTTCAAAACAAATGTATGGGATTAGCCTGTTATTTTGAGGCTTCGGCTTCGGGGGCAATCAGTTTATAACCCTTGCCGTGGATATTTATAATCTCTATGGAGGGGTCGTCCTTGAGATGCTTGCGGAGTTTGGTGATGTAGACATCCATGCTTCGGGCATTGAAGTAATTGTCATCGATCCATATTGTTTTAAGCGCAAAGTTACGTTCAAGAATTTCATTGACATGGGCACAGAGCAGGCTCAGCAGCTCAGATTCCTTGGTGGTAAGCTTGGTCACCTTGTCATCGACCATGAGCACCTGCTTCTGAGTGTCGAAGGTGAACTTGCCGATTCTGTACATGGTTATCTCCTTGCCTTTCTTGCCTTTTACGCGACGGAGTATCGCTTCAATGCGGAACACGAGTTCCTCCATCGAGAAAGGCTTGGTGATATAGTCATCGGCTCCGATTTTAAAGCCTTCAAGAATATCTTCCTTTAAGGATTTGGCGGTGAGGAAAATGATAGGCACTTCCGAATTGACGGTACGTATTTCCTGGGCAAGCGCAAATCCGTCTTTCTTCGGCATCATTACGTCAAGTACACACAGGTCGTATTTCCCTTTCAGAAAAGCCTTGTAGCCACTCTCACCATCGGCAAAAAGGTCGGCATTATAGCCTTTTGCCTGCAAGTATTCGCGAAGAAGCATTCCGAGATTCTCATCGTCCTCGCATAATAATATACGCAAACGTTCTTCCATAATTGTCAGTTTTTAGTTAGTGGTAATATTACGATAAATTTTGTTCCTTTTTTAAGCTCGCTTTCCACGGAGATTTCGCCGCCGAAAGCCTTGACCATCTTTTGGACGTAAGCGAGACCGAGCCCGAATCCCTTTACGTCGTGGCGGTTGCCCGTGGATACTCTGTAGAATTTCTCAAACACCTTTTTGAGATCATCTTTCCGGATGCCTATTCCGTTGTCGGCAATCACTATTTCAAGCCGTCCGTCGGAAAGGTCGCGGGTCGACACAGTAAGCTTGAGCGGCCGCTCCTCGTCGCGGTATTTCACGGCATTGTCAAGGAGATTGAATATCACATTAGTAAAATGCATCTCATCGACATTCACTGTTGCCTCCTCGGCATTCAGTTCGGCCGCAATCGAGCCGCCGTATTTCTCGACCTTGAGCTTGAATGTGTGCTGTATGTTGGCTATTGCCACATTAGCGTCGACATCCTGAAGGCGCAGGGTGGGATTCTGACGGTCAAACATCGACATCTGAAGCACCTTCTCAACCTGGAAGCGCAAGCGCTTGGTCTCATCGTTTATCACTGACGATATGTGTTCCAGCATCTTCGGCGATTTGCGCACCGAATTGTCCTTGAGCATCTGCGCCGCCAGGGATATGGTCGATATGGGAGTTTTGAATTCATGAGTCATGTTGTTTATGAAATCATTTTTCATCTCGGTCAGTTTCTTCTGACGGAATGCCACGATGATTGTATAGAGAAACACCAGCAGCAGAATCACAGTGAAAATCATGGAGGGAATCATGAATTTCACGGAATGGTAAATGTAATCCCTCTTGTCTGGAAAATACACTTTTATATAATTCATGCTGTTCTTGGCGTCGTTCGGGAAAAGGGTCTGCACAAACATGTTTGTGTCGCCCGTTTTATCAGCCTCAAATCCTTTCGATTCGTAAACCGGAACGCCCATACGGTTAACCACAGCGAACTCAAAGGGAAGGTTCAGCCCGTTGTTAGCGAATTCTGTGACAAGCAACGACGCTACCAGCGAGGAATCGGCCCGCTCTTCGATCGGACGGTTGCTTGACTGGCTGATTATGTTGAGAATCACCTCATCAAGAAGACCACGCTGATAGATGTATTGGCCGCGAATCACATCCTGCAATGATTTGGCCTGGCCGCTGAGACCCGATATCTGAGGCTCGAGTGCCGCCTCACTCCCCTTCAGGGTCAGGTCGCCCGCAACACCTTCTTTGGTTGTGAAAGAGTATTTTACACCTGTCTGGCTTTCACCGGCGGTGGAAGAGAAGCGCGGAAGTACCGATGATTGAATCTGCGCCACGTCCTCCTCAAGAAAATAGCGCGTCTCTTCCTGCTCGAGAGCCGAAGAGACTGCATAAAGGCTGCGCTTGACCCCTTCGGAGAATTGCTCGTTGCGCATCTTCACCATATTGTGCATATAGACAATCTGCACATATAGTAGGCCCATGAAGGCAACAGCCATTATAATAGTTAGAATCCAGATAGTTGACTTTTTCATTTTCGTTTAAATAACGTCCCGACGCAGTGGAGGAGGAGAGATTTTTCGCTGATTATTTTTAATCTTTATTATGTTAACACATGAAAAAGTGTTATTGTTGAATAATTTGATACAAATATATTCAGTCCGTTAACATTTCGCGTCAAAATTAACATAAAAGTGTGAAATTTGCAAGTTTTTTCATTGAAAATTCATTTATTCCAAGTTTTTTCCACATCCCTCCAAAAAAATAATGCAAAACAAGAATCGGACAAAATGCCGCAACAGCCACAGCTGCCCGTCAAATTGTCCGATAGATATGTTGGCCCGGGGCATGCCCCCCCCGCAGCGTCAGTCGAGCTTAAGCACGGCAAGAAATGCCTTCTGAGGCACTTCAACGGAGCCAATCTGCTTCATGCGCTTCTTTCCTTTCTTCTGCTTTTCAAGCAATTTGCGTTTACGCGAAATGTCACCGCCATAACACTTTGCGGTCACGTCCTTGCGGACGGCCTTGATTGTTTCGCGCGCTATTATCTTGGCTCCTATGGCGGCTTGGATGGCAATGTCGAATTGCTGACGCGGAATCAGCTCTTTCAGCTTTTCACACATGCGGCGTCCGAATGTGACGGCATTGTCAGCATGAGTCAGAGTGCTGAGAGCGTCCACGCTTTCGCCATTGAGGAGTATGTCGAGTTTCACGAGCTTCGATTCGCGGAAATCATGCAGATGATAGTCAAATGAAGCATATCCTTTTGAAATACTCTTAAGCTTGTCGTAGAAATCAATCACAATCTCGCCGAGGGGCATGTCGAAGATAATCTCCATGCGGTTACCGGATATATATTCCTGCTTTACAAGCTCTCCGCGCTTGCCGAGGCAGAGCGTCATGATAGGTCCTATATAATCAGCCGCGGTAATGACCGAAGCACGGATATAAGGTTCTTCAATATGGTCAATCAGAGTGGCATCAGGGAGGCCGGAGGGGTTATGGACCTCGGTCATGCTGCCATGTTTGTCATACACGCGGTAGGAAACATTCGGCACAGTTGTGATCACGTCCATGTCAAATTCGCGCCCGAGACGCTCCTGCACTATTTCCATGTGGAGCAACCCGAGAAAACCGCAGCGGAAACCGAATCCGAGCGCCATGGACGATTCCGGCTGAAATGTGAGCGACGCGTCGTTCAGCTGAAGTTTCTCCAGCGAAGCGCGGAGATTTTCAAAATCCTCCGTCTCGATTGGATACACCCCGGCAAACACCATGGGCTTCACTTCTTCGAAACCGTCGATAGCGCTGTCGCACGGACGGTCCACATGAGTGATCGTGTCCCCTACCCTGACCTCCTTCGAAGTCTTGATGCCGGAGATAATATAGCCTACAGTACCGGCCTTAAGCTCTTCGCGGGGCGACATCGTCAGTTTCAGCACCCCTATCTCATCGGCATGGTACTCCTTACCGGTGGAAACGAACTTCACGAAGTCATTCTTCCTGATGGTTCCGTTCTCTATTTTAAAATATGCTATGATTCCGCGGAATGGATTGAACACGGAGTCAAAAATCAGCGCCTGGAGAGGAGCCGAAGGATCGCCCTTGGGAGCAGGGATGCGCTCAATGATGGCCTGAAGAATCTCTTCAACCCCGAGGCCGGTTTTGCCACTGGCCCGGATAATACTTTCGCGTTCACATCCAAGGAGCTCCACAATCTGATCCTCTACCTCCTCGGGCTTGGCGCTGTCAAGGTCACATTTATTTATCACAGGCACAATCTCAAGGTCATTGTCGATTGCCATGTAAAGATTGGATATGGTCTGCGCCTGAATTCCCTGGGAAGCATCCACTATAAGGAGAGCGCCTTCACATGCAGCAATAGAGCGCGAAACCTCATAGGAAAAGTCGACGTGTCCCGGAGTGTCAATAAGGTTTAATTCGTAACGCTCGCCGTTGTAAGCATAGTCCATCTGGATGGCATGGCTCTTTATGGTTATGCCGCGCTCACGCTCCAGATCCATATCGTCAAGCACCTGAGCCTGCATATCCTTGCCGCCTACAGTATTTGTAAACTCAAGCAAGCGGTCGGCAAGAGTGCTCTTACCGTGGTCAATATGCGCTATAATACAGAAATTCCTAATATTTTTCATACCTATTATTTGAGGGCAAAGTTACGAAATTAAGCCGAGAGCCAAAAACAGTATTCCCAAAGAGCCGGACCGTGCACGTTCAATTAGCTTTTATTAACTAATTAATATCTTAAATATAGCAGCTTAATCTATAAAAATTCTTAACTTTGCTGACATAAACTCGGTTTTTGCCTAAGCAAGAATCGTAAATACCGTCTGAAACACTTATACTTCAATTAATAACCTTAAAATTTTACCTAACCCAATCATTAACCTATTTAATCAGCCTTAATGAAAAAGTTCTATCTACTACCGGCATCTTTATTGCTGGCATTAGGCGCCAATGCTCAATCATGGCATGAGGGTGACATCACCTGGCCGGAGAGCACTGAGTTCGCCACAAACGTGGGTAAATGGTCAACTGACCATAAAATCACAGATGATGACAACTTCTTCATCTCCCGCGTAAAACCCCGTCTGCGCTTCCAGAACACCGCCACTCAGATCAGGAAAAACCTTGTCTGGAACGTCAACGACAAGCGCCTCGTTGCTTGGCTCCCAATCAACATCAACACTGACGGCAACCGCAACGCGCTTCCTACCGGAGAATTCGATTCCGAGTGCTTCACCATGTGGAGCTATGTTGACCATTACGGAAACTGGTCGGCACCCCTCGGCGGAATCCCCGGCAACTTCACCGATGTGGCTCACAAGAACGGTGTTGCCGTTTCTTCAGTAGCCGGCATTCCTTTCGGGTCAATCACAGGTGCATGGAGCAGCACTCTTACAGCAATGGGCAACCTTGACGCATCCGTTGCGGCTAAGATGCTTGCCTATTACGGTCATGACGGTCTCGGCTACAACTCAGAGTTCAGCGGTGCTAACGCTGCACTTAGCCGTCTGCGCACTTTCCATGAGAATCTCATGAAGAACGTCAATGCCGAATATTCAAAAGTGATTCCCGGCTACAACCTCGCTGAGAACATGTGGTACGACGGCACCAACGACCGTGGCTCTATCGCCTTCGACAACGGTCTCGGCTCGCACAACCTCCAGACCTGGGGTCCATTAGGCTCAGAACGTACATCACTCTTCTTCAACTACAACTGGAACCGTCGTAGCGGCGCGCTCCTCACCCAAAGTGAAGATTATGCGGCCAATCAAGGTGGCGGCCGTAATCCACTGTTCCTTTATTGCGGCGTGAACATGCAGGGTGGCGAACCCGGCCCGAACTCTGGAGCTACCTGGTCACTTCTCCCTGATCACAAAGTCTCAATCGGTCTTTGGGGCGCCCACAGCGAAAACATGTTCTGGCAGTATCGCGGTGAAAGCGGTTCTTCTTTGGAAGCCAAGCAGAATACTTACCAGCACCGTATTGAAAACTGGTTCACCGGCGGCATTCACAACCCAGTCAACTCACTCACACCTGTTGGCGTAACAACCTGCAGCGGCAGCGACACTGAGTTCCAGGGTATGTCATATTTCATGTCGGCCCGTTCGGCTATGAAATGGAATCTCTCTGAAGAACCTTTCTATTCATTCTTCAATGTAGGTAACGGCCGCTACTTCAACTGGAAAGGCGAACGCGCCAACGACAACGAATGGTACAATATTGGTATTCAGGACTATATGCCCACATGGCGCTGGTGGCTTTCAAGCAAATTCCTCAGCACAGATGTAACTGATGTCCCTGCTGCAGGTATCACACCTTCATTCACCTGGAACGACGCTTACGTAGGCGGTTCTTGCCTCCGCGTAGCCGGCTCAACCACCGATGAATACCTCCACCTCTTCAAGACAAGCTACGAGCTTCAGGCAGGCGACGTGATCACTTTCCGATACAAACTGGTTGCCGGCAAGGCAAACGTTGACGTAGTGTTAAGCGTTGAAGGCAGCGAATCAGAAGTTGCAAAACGTATCAACGTCTGCACCGATGACCAAATGATTGATGATGGCGCATGGACTACCCGCCAGTACACCGTAGCAGCAGGCGACGGCCTCGCTGGCAAAACGCTTGCAATGGTCGCCCTCAACTTCAAGGACGCAGCCGATGTTGAACTCTACGCAGGTGAATTTTCGGTTAAGCGCGGCGCAGCTCCCGCTCCCGTGAAGCCTGAAGCTCCGAAAGTTACCATTCTCCGCAACACTTACGCCGGCGTTGACGCAAAACTCATCTTCAACGTGCCCAACAACAAGGAAGCCGGAACAGTTTGCTACAACAGCGACGTTAACGCTTCAATGTTCAAGTTCTACGCTCAGGAAGAAGGTCAGGAACCCGTCCTGATGGGTGCCACCACTTCATGGGCAGCCATGAGCTATGCAACTCCGTTCAAGGGTGATGAACACGGTGTAGGCCGCATCCGCTTCGGTGTTGCTTCTGTTTCACTTGACACTGACACTGACTCGGAAATTGCATGGAGCGATTATGTTGCAACCGGTGACCGCAGCTACAGCGACGCTATCCAGGTTGACAAGACCACTATCACTCCCGGCGAAGAGTTCACCCTCAGCACAGTCGACAGCAAACGCGAATTCCAGTGGGCAATCGTTCCCAACGGTGTTGAAGGCGCTCAGCCCGTAGCTGAAAGCGCAGGCATGACCAACAGCTGGACTGTTAACGGCATCAACGAAATCGGTACTTACGACCTCGTTCTCACCGGTCCGAACAATGACAACGCAAGCGATGACGCTACTATCACCCTCACCGGTTACATCGTTATTACAGATGCTGCTCGCGGCCGCATCCCTGAAATCAAGACCCTTACCGGTAACGGCGAAGAAGCTGACATCAAGGTTGAGAAGGGTGAGGAAATCAGCTTCGTTTACACAGGCCGTGAAGCTGACGGTTCTTGCTCACGCGGTATCGCAATCCAGGAACAGTTCTTCGGACTCCGCGCAGGCGACGTGCTTGACACTCAGGACGGTTCATTCTCAGTTGCAGGATGGATGAAGATTGACGTGTTCCCTGCAGCTGTCAACTTCATTGACATCGTGAAGAAAGACGGCATCTGGCCACGTAACAACTGGGGTATCCTTTGGAGTTCAATCAACGCCGACGGTACCCTCCAGAACTACGATCAGGACTTCAGTGCTGCCGATTATGGAGCAACGACCAATGTACTTCGTTACGACTTCGGCAACGGCAAGACCAAGATTTTCAACAAGGGGCAATGGACTCACTTCGCCATGGTATTTGACCGTAACACCCAACAGCACCGTACTCTCCTCTACATCAACGGCAAACAGGTTGAAAGCACATGGATTTACTATAGATGCTCTGACTATGACAACAACATGACACCTCAGCAGAACGGCACAACCAACGAGTATGTAAACGCCTACAAGGCTCTTGACCTTGACAACTACATTATCGTGGGCGGTACCCGCCACACAGGCCGCGGTCATGGTGGTTCAGGCTTCACCGGCGCTCTTGATGAATTCCAGGTTTGGAACAAGGCCATGACAGCCGAAGACGTTGCCGCTTCTATGAAGGGTCTTGATCCCAACAACCTCCCCGAAGGCCTTGCAGGCTACTGGGACTTCGAAGATGTTCCCGGCGCTGACAACAAGTACATTGCCAAGGGTTCTAAGGCTGGCGCAACTGCCGGTTACTTCATCCTTAATCCGGATCCCAACAATGAGGGCCGCAACTACTACAGCTTCGTTCGTCCGGTAGCAGGTACAGGCTGCCCCTTCATCGAAGGCTCAAACTACAAGATCACCACTACTCCTTCTTGGAAAGTTCGCCTCGGCGAAGTCAGCGATGTAACCGGTAACGATACTGAAGGTTCAGCCAAAGTTAAATTCAATCAGATAGGCGAAGACTACACAGCACAGCTCACACTTGCCAACGATCTCGGTTCTGACACCCGCACATTCCAGTTCATCACGGTTGGAGCAGGTGCAATCGGCGAAGTTGCTGCCGATGGCGAAATGCGCACTTACGTTGTTGATGACGTTCTTTACCTCGACGTTGCTACAGACGGCTTCTACACCGTTTATATCTATGATGCAAACGGCCGCGTGGTTGCCAACAGCGCCCAGAACGTAGCCGCCGGTGACTTCATGAAGCTCACCATCAACGGTAACTCAGGCGTTTACGTTGTAAGCGTAATCAAAGACGGCGAAAGCACCAAGAACTTCAAAGTTGTTAAACGCTAACAAGCGATAGACAAACCACTCCTTATTATCAGGGACTGCCTCCGGGCGGTCCCTGATTTTTTGTATGCCAAATCGTGGCACCAGTGATTAAATTGGAGCACTCGGAGAGCTCAGAGCACTCAGAGTGCTCCGAGTTCCCTGATAGTGGAAAGGTAGAGGTATATGCACGAAAAAGAGCCCCGCCGTTCGGCGAGGCTCTCCGGATAGATCATATCACATATTTAGTATGATACTCAGAAGCGTTTTGTTAGAAGTTCCACTGGCAAGCAATCATTCTCAAGTTGTCGCAACCGATTGTGCGGAAGTCGGTAATCATGTTGTAACGGCAGTTGATATAAGTAAGAGCCGAGTCAAATGAAACGTCAAGCATGTTGAGCTGATTGTTGTTGCAGAGCAGACGCTGGAGGAAAGTCTGATTAGAGAGGGTGAGAGAGGTGAGGTCGTTGTAAGAGCAGTCAACGAAAGTGAGGTTGTTGCAACCTTCAACGCTCAGGGTTGTGAGCTGGTTGTAAGAGCAAACGAGGTCAAGAAGGTTGTTGCAGTTACGCACACCGAGAGTCTTCATATTATTGTCAGAGCAAACGAAGGTGGCCAAAGTAGGAAGACCCGAAACAATCATTGATGAGATGTCATTGTCATCAACATTGAGATTCTGGAGTTTCTCTACACCAATCAAATTGAGCTGAGTGAGCTTATTGTAACCGCAGTAGAGGTTTTTAAGAGCCTGGCAGCCTGAAACAGTGAGTGATTCAAGATGATTGCCCTGGCAGTTAAGAGTCTGAAGTGTTGCGGAATTAGCCACATCAAGAGCTACGAAATAGTTATTGGCAACGTTGATATTCTGAATCAGAGGAAGGTCACTGAGAGTGATTTCGGTAAGACGGTTGCGGTTGAGCGCGAGCTTGAAAAGTCCGGTGCAGCCATCGATGTTAACAGTCTTCAATACGTTACGCGAAGCGTTGAGTTCGGTAAGAGCTGCGTCACCGCTTACAGAGAGCGAGGTGAGTTTGTTGCGTGAAACGTCAACTTTTGTAAGAGCAGTGAAACCTGAGAGGTCAAGAGAACCGGCGAGATGTTTGTCGGACCATTCAATGGCTGTTACGTGTCCGTTCTCAACTTTAACGCCTTCAATTGAAGCGATGTCGGAAACATTTGTAACTTTAAGAGCTGCAGCATTGGTAGCATCCTTTTCAGCGGGCTGGGCAAGGAACGCCTTGATTAAATTAGCTTCAGTCTTGTTGATCTTCTGAGCGAATACGGTCATGCATCCTAACATGAGAGTAATCATTAATAAAGCTTTTTTCATAACTAAATAGTTGGGTTAATGTTAAAATCTATACTACAAACATTAACCGATGAAAAAAGGTTTTGCGGAGATGCGAAAAAAGCTTTATAAATTTTTTTTAATTCTCAGAAATCAAGGGGTTCATCGGGCGCGGCAGTAAGGAAATCGGCCGAGCCTCCGGCGAGTGGAGCGGCCGGCGAAACGGCAGAAATGTCACTATTGATGCGCGATTCAGCGGAACCCATAGTCATGGCGGAATCCTCCTGCGACCAATTTTCAAATCGGGCAAATTCAGCGCGGAAGCGCATCTCAACGTCATCAACCGCGCCGCTACGATGTTTTGCCACGATGAATTCGGCCAGTCCGCGGATGTCGCGGTCCATTGCATCATGGGATGAACGCAGGTAATACTCCGGACGGTGGATGAAGCATACGATGTCGGCATCCTGCTCAATGGCGCCACTCTCGCGGAGGTCAGAGAGCTGCGGGCGCTTGCCTTCTTTGCCTTCGCCTCGCGACTCTACGCTTCGGTTAAGCTGCGACAGCGCTATGATGGGGATATTGAGTTCCTTCGCCAACTGCTTGAGCGAACGTGAAATCATACTTACCTCCTGCTCTCGGCTACCGAATTTCATTCCGGAGGCATTCATGAGCTGCAGGTAGTCAATGATGATGATTTTCACATTGTGTTCGCGCACCAGGCGGCGCGCTTTGGTTCGCAGCTCAAAGATGGAGAGCGAGGGGGTGTCATCAATGAAAAGCGGAGCTCCATAAAGATGCTTTATGCGCGCCATAAGCTGATCCCACTCCACGGGGGAGAGCTGACCGCTCTTGATTTTTTCGCTGGGTAGCTCGCACACATTGCTTATCAGACGGTTGACAAGCTGCAGGTTGGACATTTCAAGCGAAAAGATTGCAACGGGCGTGCTATAGTTCACGGCCATGTTCTTGGCCATTGACAGCACGAAAGCCGTTTTACCCATGGCCGGGCGTGCTGCAATAATAATAAGGTCAGAGTTCTGCCAGCCCGACGTGAGTTTATCGAGTTTGTGAAATCCGGTTTCAAGTCCGCTGAGCCCCGATGTGCGGTTAGCGGCAGCCTGTATCTGGTCTATGGCATGACCTATCACGGGGTCGATCTGCGTTACATCTTTCTTTACATTGCGCTGCGAAATCTCAAACAACTTCCCTTCAGCTTCCTGCATGAGGTCATCGACATCATTACTCTCATCAAATGCTTTCTTTTCAATTTCAGAGGCGAAAGAAATCAGTTCGCGCGCCAGATATTTCTGCGCTACAATCCGAGCATGATACTCGGCATGTGCGCCCGATGCCACACGCGATGTAAGTTCCGACACAAAAACAGGCCCTCCTACCTCATCAAGCGTGCCGTTATGGCGCAACTGCTCGGTGACGGTGAGCATGTCGATAGGCTGCTGCGAAGCGCCGAGTGTCTGGATTGCCTCATAAATCTTGCGGTTGGCAGGTTCGTAGAAACTTTCGGCTTTCAGAATGTCGCACACTGCCGTGTAAGCATCTTTTTCAAGCATCAGCGCTCCAAGCACGGCTTCTTCCAGCTCCGTGTCGCGAGGCAACTGTCTGCCCCCATATTCATAAAGCTGACTTTGCTGACTGCGGTTGATGGCTGAGCGGCGTTGTGGCTGTTGGGTGTCCATAATGAATTAGGCTGATGATTGTTTTTTTGATACGATGTGCAAAATTACATGATTTTTCGTAACTTCGCGATGTAATCTATCAACATTTAATCAACAACCCGGTAAGGTCATGATAATATTTCCCGGCTCAAAAATAAATCTCGGCCTCAACATTGTGAACCGCCGCGCCGACGGCTACCATAATATAGAATCAGTGATGGTGAGGACAGGCTGGAGCGACATACTTGAAATAGTTCCGTCAAAAAGCGCATCCACCACCCTGACTCTCAGCGGCAACCACGTTGAATGTCCGCCGGAGAAGAATCTTGTGATGAAAGCCTACCGAGCTCTTGAACAGCGGCTTGGCCCTCTGCCGGCAGCCGACATATATCTGCGCAAGATTGTGCCCGACGGTGCGGGACTCGGAGGGGGATCGGCCGATGCGGCAGCCACGGTGAAGGGTCTCAACGAAGTGTTTTCGCTCGGACTGTCGCGCGAGGAGATGGCCGAAGTCTGCGCCCGAATCGGAGCTGACTGCCCATTTTTCATATATGACACACCAATGCTTGTCACGGGCACAGGAACAACGATACGCCCCGTAGAAGTTGAGGCCATAAAAGGGATGCGAATTGTGATTATCAAGCCTCAGAGAAGCGTTTCGACCGCCCAGGCTTACGCTGGCGCGAAGCTTTCAGGAAAAGAGTCGGGAATTGAACTCATAGCAGCAGGTCCGGCGTCGGAATGGCCCATGCGCCTGACAAATGGCTTCGAACCGTCAGTAGGAGCCGCTCTGCCTGAGATTGAGCTGCTGAAAAGCTATCTCTACGGTATGGGAGCCGCCTATGCGTCAATGTCGGGATCCGGCTCGAGTGTCTACGGTTTGTTTGAAGGTGACATTTTGGCAGATGACATTGAGCCCCCTGTTGCCGATTGCATAACGTTCACCGGTATTATGTGAAAAAGTGAACGTTATCACCCGGCGGTTGTTATCTAAATAAAGAAATGGACTGCCGGATGAAAGTTTGGCAAAATTTTTGTTGTAAGCGAATATTAACTAAAAAGTTTCAACCAATATGTCAAAGAACAAGCATAAATCAGACAAAGATTTCGCAGAAAAGATAGATAAAGAAAACGCCGACAGCGAAATTATCGATGACATCGGCGCTGCCGTCAACGATGAGGATGAAACCGCCGAACAGATTGAGCAGGATGAAATGAACGAAATTGACTCGCTCACCAAACAGCTTGCCGAGGAGAAGCTTAAGGTTGAGAAAGAGAAAAAGGAGTATCTTTTCCTCATGGCCGAATTTGATAATTTCCGCAAACGCACGCTGAAAGAAAAAGGCGATATTATCCGTAATGCAGCCGAAAGCGTGCTCAAAGGACTGCTTCCGATTGTGGATGACTTTGAACGCGGGCTTGACGCCATCAAGGACAGCCAGGACGCAGAATCCGTCAAAGAGGGCATGAAGCTTATCTACAACAAGCTCATAAAGTATCTTGAACAAAACGGAGTGAAACCTATTGACAGCACGGGCGCTGAATTTGATCCGGAGCTCCATGAGGCTATTGCTATGGTTCCTATCGATGATGAAAACCTCAAAGGTAAAGTTATAGACACTCCAACAAAAGGATATACGCTCAATGACAAAGTGCTTCGCTATGCCAAAGTAGCCGTGGGGCAGTAAACTGAATCAAGATGGACAATAAAAGAGATTACTACGAAGTGCTCGGGGTCAGCAAGACCGCTACTCCAGAAGAGCTTAAAAAGGCCTACCGAAAGCTGGCCATAAAATATCACCCCGACAAGAATCCGGGCGATAAGGAGGCTGAAGAAAAATTCAAAGAGGCAGCCGAGGCCTACGACGTGCTTTCCGATCCGGAAAAGCGTCAGAAATATGACCAGTTCGGTCACTCTATGGGTCCCCAGGGATTTCCGGGCGGCGGAAGCTACGGCTTTTCATCGGGCGGCATGAGCATGGAAGATATCTTCTCGGCTTTCGGCGACATTTTCGGCGGTCACGGCGGCTTTGAGTTCAGCGGCAATTTCGGAGGCGCAACCGGCTCACGGCGCGCACGTCCGCGTCAGCGCCGCGGCGATGACCTGAGAATCACGCTGAAACTATCGCTCGAGGATATTGCTAAGGGTGTCAGCAAGACCCTTAAGCTAAAATCATTTGTTAAATGCGACCACTGCAACGGCACCGGCGCCAAGGACGGAACTTCATTCATCACCTGCCCTACATGTAACGGAACCGGACGCGTACAGCGCACTCAGCAGACCATTTTCGGACCGCAGGTGGCCACGGCCGTTTGCCCCGACTGTAACGGCGAGGGCAAGATTATCAAAGAGAAATGCACCTATTGCAACGGTACGGGAGTGGAACACAAAGAACAGGTTGTTTCATTCGATATACCTGCGGGAGTTTCCGACGGCATGGTACTTACGGTCAAAGGCAAAGGTAACGCTCCGATGCATGGTGGCGTCAATGGCGACCTGCTGGTGGTTATTGAAGAAATCAAGCATCCTGAACTGTTACGCGATGGCAACGATGTGATTTACAACCTCATGCTTGACTTCCCTACAGCCGCATTAGGTGGCCAGGTGGAAGTACCCACCATAGGTGGACGTGCTCGATTGAAGATTGCACCCGGAACACAGCCAGGCAAGATTCTGCGTCTGCGCGGGAAGGGCCTCCCCTCCTACGACGGCTATGGAACCGGCGACGAGCTTGTGAACGTGATGGTTTATGTTCCTGAGAATCTTAACGACAATGACAAGCGCATAATTGAACAACTCAGCAACAGCGCCGACATGAAGCCCTCCGAAGCTGTGAAAAAGAGCATATTCAGCAAATTGCGCCACATTTTTGACTAACAAAAAAAGGTGAAATAGATTGTGCCAGAGCTGCCCCCTCACGGGTGGCTCTGACTGTTTTTGCAGTAGCACTAAACTTTAAGGATGAAGCGAGTGTTAAAATATGGATTCATCACTTAAAGTTTTTCACATTATGAAGTATAGAGCGCTATTTGTAACGTTGTTCGCATTCACTGCCATGCTTACCTATGCGACAGAGCAGGTTGAGAAAAAAAGCCTTGTGGACCAGATGCATGATTCCGTTTTAGCATCCAACAAAGTCATTGTCATGGGCGATGAGCATCAAATATCCGACGCAAAAGCCTACAATGACTCAATCCGCTACATAATCTCGCAATTCTACGTCGACCAGTTTCGCCATTTCCAGGATCCGGAAGCTCCCTACTTCCTGTTCATGAGCCGCGATGCACAACTGGCCATGGGTATTGGCGGTGCGGTTAGAATGCGCGGCTATTTCGACTGGGGAGGCGCAATCCCGTCGCCAGGCTTCGCGCCCTATCTAATCCCCATGAACCCCGATCCGGCAAAAATGCGGCACTTTGACACCACTCCTGCGGGAACGTGCTTGTTTTTCAGAGTGATAGGCCGGAACAAGACATTAGGAAACTACTCACTCTACATTGAAGCGAACTTCAACGGTTACGGAGGGCGCGACTTCCACCTCAAGAAAGCCTATGCCACCATCAACGATTTCACAATAGGTTACGCCACGTCGACCTTCAGCGATCCTGCTGCCGTGCCGGTCACTGTCGACGCTCAGGGCCCCGCCAACAAACTCTCGAATACGGCTGTACTCGTAAGATGGATGCCGCGTGTGAAAAACAACTGGGTGTTTGCCGTCTCGGCCGAAACGCCATCAACCTCAATAGCCGTTGACAACACCAATACGGCCAAGGTCGACAACTGGATTCCCGACGGAGCTGCGTTTGTACAATATGAATGGGGCCGCACCTCCCATATCCGACTTTCAGGGATTGTAAGAGCGCTGTCATACAGAAATCTGATAGCCCAAACCAATCATTACAAAGCCGGATGGGGCTTACAGCTGAGCGGAGTGGGCCATCCGATTACGCCGATAACAGTTTACGGAACCGCAAACTACGGTCACGGATACGCCGGACTGGGAGGCGACCTCCTTATAGGTTCTTACGACCTTACCGGAAACCCCGATAAACCGGGCGAGCTTTACGCTCCCGCTTCATTCGGATGGTGTCTCGGCTTTCAATACAATTTCCGGCCAAATCTGTTTGCAAGCGTGTCGCTCAGCGAAACACGCTACCTGCCGGCTCACTCGGTTGATCCCTCGGAATACCGGCGAGGAATGTTCGGCGACATTAATGTGTTCTGGAACCTAACTCCGCGCATTCAGTTTGGAGCGGAATTTGATCTCGGACGGCGTAAAAATTTCAGCGGAGAGAGCCGTTGGGCAAAAAGAGTGGGGGTCATGACACAATTTTCATTCTGAAACAGTCACTTTCTTTAGCTCAGATTTGCCAACAACGCGGCTTTGTGCTATCTTTGCCGCGACTATGAACACTAAAACAATCAGACATATCTTATTGGGGGGGGCCGCAATACTATTCCTATTGTCAGCGGTCCCCGCTATCACATCGGCCCAGGTAGGAATAATCCGTCCTTCAGCCAATGTTAAGCAGAAAACGCCGAAGCAGCCGCCCCACAAGCGCCGGACAGTTGAAAAAAAGGCAGCAGTTGACAACACCCCCACGTTACAGAGCACTTACGAGTTACTTTCGCAAGTCTACGATGATCATGGCGAACTTTCCGACGGCATGATATGGGTCAGAAGCAACATGCTTTACGGCTACGTAAATCAGAACGGCGAAGTTGTTCGTGGCCCAATGTTCGAGGCTGCAGAGGATTTCGAATCCGGACAGGCCCGTGTAAAGTACAACGGTAAATACGGAGTTATTGACCGCGAAGGGAATCAGTTGATTCCGTTTGATTTCGAGGAGATAGGCGAGATGTCAAGCGGATTCTATCCGGCCAAGAAAGATGGCAAATGGTGCTACATTGATCTTCACGGTATTGAGCTGATGAAGCCGAAATATGACGATGCCGAGCCGTTTTTCAAACGCCTGGGAGTTGTCAGACTCAATGACCGCTACGGAGCTGTCGATTGTGCCGGTAATGAAATTGTGCCGGTGATTTTTGACGATGTAGTGATTGATTCTGTAAGCTACGTAAGTCTCCACGACCGCACAGCGCCTATTGACAGCACGCTTAACATTGATTATGAATTGCTCTATGACCGCATGGGACCGTTTGGAGAGCTTGGCCCTTCGGAACTTGCCCTGATAACTGTCAATGGCAAGAACGGCCTCATTGACCGCGACATGCATGAAGTGTTGCCAATGGAATTCGATGAAATCAGGCCGTTCAAAAACAATCGCGCGGTGGTGAAGGCCGGTGACAGATACGGATTCATCGACACAGATGGTAAAGCCGTTTCCGGGATGGAATTCGATTATGCCAACGATTACAAGGGCGATTACGCCTTAGTGAAAAAATCCGGCGAAGACGGCATTATCAATCTACGGGGAGAGTTCCAGCCGGTAACCTTCGATAATGAGATTGCCAGCATAAAACATGGAGGAAAAATTGCAATCATGAATCGGGATGGCGAACTCGTGAGCGAATATCTTTATGATGAAGTCAAGCCATTTGTCGGCGACCGCGCCATTGTGAAACGCAACGGCAATTATGGATTCATCAGGCCCGACGGAGTGGAAGCTGTCAAACCGCTCTATCAGGAAGCCGCTAACTTTGAAGGCAATGTGGCGAGAGTATGTGTCAACGGCCTTTGGGGTATAATCGATAAAATGGGACGCAACCTCTCGCAGAATGTCTATCAGTCAATTGAACCTTTCATTGACGGGCTGGCAAGAGTGGAACGCTCACGCCAGTTCGGCTATATCGATGCCTCCGGTGAAGAAAAGGTGCATGCTGCCTACGACCATATCTGGGAATTTGAAGCCGACTCGCTTGCACGCACAGAAAAAAACGGCAAATACGGGCTGGTTGACCGCAACGGCCGCGAAGCTGTCATTGCGATGTACGATGATATTGAAAAATTTTCGGAAGGAATGTACGCGGTAGGACTTGATGGCAAATACGGATTTATTACACCCGACGGAAAAATTGCGATAAAGATGAAATATGACCGTACACTTCCGTTTGTCAACGGTCTGGCTCCCGTGAACAAAAAAGACAAATGGGGCCTGATTGACCACGAAGGACGCACGGTAATACCAATTAAATACGACCCCTTCACCGATATAAGCGGCGATGTCATAGAAGCCTCAAAGAACGGAGAAATAACCCGCTATGACCGCAAAGGAAAGAAAATAAAGTGACAGTTTGTCAATATCTTTCTTTGATTTTATTTGCACATTCATCATGGCTTGCGTAACTTTGTAGGAAGAAATAAACTAAACAAAAAATTATCAGAACAGAATCCTCACAATGGAAATAAAAGGAAAAATCATTGTAGCCCTTCCCGAAATGTCGGGTGTGTCACGTAGCGGCAACAATTGGAAAAAACGTGAATACGTACTTGAAACTCAGGAAACATATCCCAAAAAAGTTCATTTTGATTTCTTTGGCGACAGGGCCGACCAGTATCCCCTCTCTGTAGGCGATGAAATAACGCTGAGTTTCGACATAGAAAGCCGCGAATACAATGGCCGTTGGTTCACCAGCATCCGTGGCTGGAAAGCCGAAAAAGCAGCTCCGCAGGCTCCACAGGCAGCCCCCTTCGGCGGTCAGGACTTGCCCCCGGTTCCTCCATTTGACGGAGGTTCAGCCGGCAGCGACGAGGACCTTCCGTTCTAATAGTTTTTGCAAAAAAGCATTGATAAAAAACACTGTCCAAAGGCTCTAATTATCATTTCGGATGAGATTAGAGCCTTTTTAAGAAAATTATTAACAAATTCAATAACTTTGTAGGGACGCACCTTTGGGATTTGAGATTGTCAATCAATAATCTACGCCAACGTGCCAAATGCACATCCCTACTGTTCAAGGGCAACATCTTTCATAATATCAACCAATCAATTTCATGAGAAAGACAATCACCGCACTTATGCTTATGGGCGCCCTGTCATCATGGGCCGCAGGCACCTACGTCCCGTCGCCCGAAATACTGCAGGCGCGTAAAGAATTTTCCGACAATCGGTTCGGAATCTTCCTTCATTGGGGCATCTACAGCATGTTCGCTCAGGGTGAATGGTACCTTAACAGCGGCATAAATGCCGAAGAGTACAGCAAAGCAGCCTCGGCATTCTATCCGGTAAAATTCAATGCAGCCGACTGGGTTAAAGCCATCAAAGAATCAGGAGCCAAATACATCTGCATCACCACGCGCCATCATGACGGATTCTCTATGTGGCACACTGCGCAGTCGGACTACAATATTGTTGACGCAACACCTTTCAGGCGCGACGTAATCAAGGAGCTTGCCGATGAATGCCACAAGCAGGGAGTGAATCTGCATCTCTATTATTCACATCTTGACTGGATACGTCCCGATTATCCCAAAGGACGCACAGGGCTGAAAACCGGTCGCCCCGAGGGTCAGGAAAACTGGAAGAGTTACTACAATTTCATGAACAGCCAGCTCACCGAGCTGCTCACAAACTATGGGAAAATAGGAGCGATATGGTTTGACGGTCATTGGGACCATGATTCCGATTCCGTTGCTTTTGATTGGGAATTGCCGGAACAATATGCTCTCATACACCGTCTGCAACCCGGTTGCCTTGTTGGGAACAACCACCATATCACGCCCTATGAGGGAGAGGATATTCAGATTTTTGAACGTGACCTTCCGGGCGAAAACACAGCGGGGCTCTCCGGGCAGGACATCTCGCGTCTACCTCTTGAGACATGCCAGACAATGAACGGCATGTGGGGTTACAAAGTAGCGGACCAAAATTATAAGGACACTCCGACACTAATCCATTATCTTGTAAAAGCTGCCGGAATGGGAGCCAATCTGCTGCTCAACATAGGCCCGCAACCAAATGGCGAACTTCCGGCCACTGCGCTCAACCGCCTGAAAGAAATTGGCGAATGGATGAACACCTATGGCGAAACCTTCTACGCCACCACAGCCGGAGATTTCCCCGCACAAGAATGGGGTACATCGACCCGAAAGGGGAAAAAACTCTACATTCACATCCTCACTCCTACCTCAACCGAAATTGCGCTGCCGCTTGATTGCAAAGTTAAAAAGGCCGTGAAATTCCTTGACCGTAAACCGGTTAAGTTCACTCGCACAAAAGAGGGCGTAACATTGCATCTTGATGCCATCCCCACCGACATTGACCATGTGATTGAACTTGAAACTGCCTGAGTATGAGCAACCGCCAACTTGAAATATGCTGCGGCGACATTGAAAGCGTTATGGCCGCCGTCAGTGCGGGAGCAGACCGCATTGAGCTTTGCTCTGCTCTTGAAGCCGGCGGAATAACGCCCTCTTACGGTCTGATAAAAAAAGCCATAAGCCTCAGGAAAGCAACGCGCGTTCATGTGCTCATCCGTCCGCGTGAGGGTGATTTCGTTTACTCTCCCAAGGAAGTTGACATTATGGTCGCTGATATTGCGGCGGCTCGCGAGTGCGGAGCGCAAGGGGTTGTTATTGGGGCGCTGCTCCCCGACGGCTCTATTGACATGCAGGCTTGCCGACGCATGATGGAAGCTGCCGAAGGCATGAGCGTGACATTCCACAGAGCGTTTGATATGTGCGCCCACTGGCGAAAGTCTCTCGAGGATATCATTGCCCTCGGCTGCGACCGCATACTCACCTCAGGGCAAGCCAGCTCAGCGGTGGGGGGCATAGCTGTGCTAAAAGAGCTCCGTCAGCTTGCCGGAAAACGAATAATAATCACCGGGGCGAGCGGCGTAAATCCGCAAAACGCCATGACCCTCCTTGAACAAGCCGGTCTCGATGAACTGCATGCCTCGGCCCGCGAAAAAATCGGGAGCAGCATGACCTATCGGAACGAAGGCGTGGCCATGGGCGCTGACGGGGCTGATGAATACTCCCGCAAAGTCACTTCCCAGCAGATAGTAAGCCAATTAATGGAAATAATCCACAAATAACAGAAACAAAATGAAACTCCGCATAAACGCTCTGGCACTCGCCGCACTGTTAAGCATCGGCGCATCGGCCTCCACTCTCAAAGAGCGCTGCATGGACATGTTATACCAGTACATGCCCGCCGCCGATTCGGCCAATTACTCGCGCGACTTTTTCAGCCACAATGTTGACATGTCGCTGAAAGCCCGCAACGAAATGCCTTGGGGCCAGACGGTTCCCGAACGCGAATTCATGCATTTCGTGGTGCCGGTGAGAGTGAACAACGAAGCTCTTGACAATCACCGCGAAGAATTCTACAATGAGCTGAAAGACCGCGTGAAAGGTCTGTCAATGCGAGATGCCATTCTTGAGATAAATCATTGGTGCCACGAAAAAGTGACCTATCAGCCATCGGATGGCCGTACCCACTCGCCCCTTGCTTCAGTTAGCTCAGCCATTGGCCGTTGCGGCGAAGAATCAACCTTCGGCGTAGCCGCGCTGCGCGCCATGGGCATCCCGGCACGCCAGGTTTACACTCCCCGCTGGGCTCATACCGATGACAATCATGCCTGGGTTGAAGCCTGGGCCGATGGAAAATGGTATTTCTTAGGCGCTTGCGAGCCTGAACCGGTGCTCAATCTCGGATGGTTCAACTCACCCGCATCGCGCGGAATGCTCATGCACGCCCGCGTTTTCGGCCCCTATCAGGGTTCGGAGGAGATTCTCTCCTCGGCCGACGGAATCACCGACATCAACGTCACCGACCATTATGCGTCCATTGATACTCTGCACGTTACGGTGACCGACACCGCCGGACGGCCCATTGAAAACGCCAAAGTAAGTTTCAGAGTCTACAACTATGCTGAATTCTACCCGGTTGCCACAAAGAAAACCGATTCGCAGGGAAAAGCACAGGTTGTGACCGGACTCGGCGACATGATTGTGTGGGCTTCCGATGGCAAAAACTTCAATTTCGCCAAAGCCAACGCGGCAAAAGACAAACAATTAACACTCGTTATTGACCCGCAGAAGAGCTATGGTAGCCTTGACATTGACATCATTCCGCCCGCGCCGAAAGAAGCCACGGTGGTTGTCACTCCCGAGATGCGCGCCGCCAATGACCGCCGTTTCGCCCATGAAGATTCTATCCGTAACGCCTACACCGCCACCTTCGTAAAAGCCATGCCGAATGACCGTGTGAGTGGCGTTTTGGCCAAATCGCGCGGGAACCATCAGACAATCAAAAATTTCATAGATTCAAGCACCGACAAGGATAAGGCCCTCGCGCTGCTTGAAAATCTCACGGAGAAGGACCTCACCGACGTTAAAACCGATGTGCTGGCCGACCATATTAAGGCAGCCGACAATGGCTCAAAGCTTTTTGCGCCTTATATAATGTCGCCCCGCATTGCCACCGAAGAACTCACCCCCTTCCGCTCATTCTTCCTGAAAAACGTACCTTCAAGGCTTCAGAAGAAATTCAAAGCAAATCCTTCGGCGCTTGCGGAATGGGTGAAAAGCAACATTGACGCTACGGATTACTGGTATCCTATTTCAGTGACCATGAACCCTGCCGAAGTGTGGAAACTCCGCCACACATCCGCTCCGTCGCGCGACATATTCTTCGTGGCACTTGCACGCTCAATGGGCATCCCTGCACGCATCAACCCGGTGACTTCCCACCCACAGTGGGCCGACAAGAGCGGCAATTGGCAAGAAGCCAAATTCTCCGAATCAGCAAAGGCACAAAATGTTAGCAAGCACAAGCTTTCGCTCTCATACAGTCCCAATTCAACCGTTGATGATCCGCTCTATTACACCCATTTCACAATATCCAAGATTGAAAATGGCGAGCCCACACTGCTCACCTACGGCGACTTTGAGCCGCTCAGCCAGAATCTGGGCAAAGGCGCAGAGCTTGAAGACGGTGAGTATATGATTGTTACCGGCCAGCGTCTGGCCAACGGAGGTGTGCTATCGCATGTTGATTTCGTAAATCTCAATTCCGATGTGGCCATGCCCCTTACTCTTCGCTCAGACAGCACTCTGATTCAGGTGATTGGCTCATTCGACTCGGAAAGCCGCTTCACCCGTGCCGGAAAGAGCGCCGAACAGTCGATTCTCGCCACCACGGGCCGAGGTTATTTCGTTGTTGGAATATTGCGCCCGGGACATGAACCCTCCAACCACGCACTGCGCGACCTTGGCACACTCGCCCGACAACTTGAGGAAAACGGCACACCGATTGTGTTGCTGACCGATAACGCCGCATCGCTCGCTAAACTCGACAAAGAGATTACCGATGCCCTCCCCTCCACCGTCACCCTCGGAGCCGACACTACGGGCAAAATCGAAGCGGCGCTCCACCAGCTCGCCGAATCAAGCAATGAGCCGGTTATAATCATTGCCGACACATTCAACCGCGTGGTCTTCATCACCTCCGGCTATACCATTGGCCTCGGCCAAAAACTCCTCGACACCCTCCGCCGCCTCTAAAATTAAGCAGAAATTTGGTTTGAATAACCACAGAAATTGCTATCCCCACCTGAGGCCGTCAGGCCAAATTAGGTGGGGGTTTATTACAACTTCGATCTAATAGCTGGCGTCCCAGGCGCTTACTGTGATGCAAACTCAGGGCTGGCGCATGAGATTTAACTTTCCTTAAAAACCTTGAGGAGGTAGTCAATATTACGGCCACACTTCTTGCG
>ENA-ORCP01001145-ORCP01001145.1-human-gut-metagenome-genome-assembly--contig:-NODE-1145-length-23298-cov-4.946471_pt1 | contig 23298 bp, 18 predicted proteins | sample MGYA00242990_ERZ507991 | MGnify/ENA primary metagenome ERZ507991 (study PRJEB26167, sample SAMN06115496) | human gut metagenome | host: Homo sapiens | place: China:Henan | collected 2015-05-07... | reverse complement strand
GAATATTATAACGCCGTTATGGCTGTATGGGAGGTTTAATATATGTCAAAAATTACTTGTGTTGATATTTCAGAATTATTGATGAGGTTGCCTTAGGATGTAACTATTATCTAAAACGAGTGAATTTTTCCGAGGGAATTGAGGAAATTGGAGCGCATGCGTTCTCTTTATGTGATAAAATGAGAGCGGTTTTACTTCCATCGACAATTAAACGCCTTGGGGATAAAGCGCTTACAGAAGCGTCAACGGTTCTCTGCAAGGCTCTGACACCGCCGTCGTGCGAAGGAAAAATTTCAAATTACAACATCAGATTATATGTGCCTGTAGGAACTAAAAATTTGTATGCCAAAGCCGAGGGATGGAAGGATCAGGCCGATGAAATCATTGAGCTTACCGATCAGGAATTTGAAACGGCCGAAATTACCGAGATTACAGAATCAACCGACGCTGTGAAGATAACGACTGAGGATAGTTGCGCTATCATTGAGGCTGAAGGTAACACGCCAATAAATTTTGAAATCTATTCGACTGACGGCAAGCTCATAATCAAAGGCACCGCCGCTCCGCGCGCCAAGGTTGAAATAGCCTCTGGGGTGCATATCATCAAAACCGGGAAGTCCATTAGAAAGATTGTCATCTGACATATCCGGCAACACGAAAAAAATCCCCGGGACACAGCCGATTATTAGCGGGTGCTCCGGGGATAACTTATTGTTCCGTATGGTGAGGTTATTTGCCTCCGGCCTGCGGGAGATTCTGTTTGGGAGTTGATTTTTTCACAGGAGTCAGACCACGGTTGCGGAGAAGGGCATCGACGCTCGGACGGTGGCCGCGGAAGGTAACGTAGAGGTCCATGGGATCAACGCTGCCGCCGGATTCAAGCACAGTCTCGCGGAATTTCTTAGCAGTTGCGGGATCAAAGACTCCTTTCTCTTTGAAGAGTTCAAAGCCATCGGTGTCAAGCACTTCGGCCCAGAGATAAGTGTAGTAGCCCGATGCGTAACCGTCGCTGCCGAACACATGGCGGAAATAGGGGCTGCGGTAACGGAACTGCACTTCCTTAGGCATTTTGAGGGTCAGAGCCACGCTCTTTTCAAACTCGGCCACATCGATGTCGCTTTCCGGGTTGAGCTTGCCAAACTGGAGATCAAGGAGGGCTGCACCCACAAGTTCGGTGGATGTGAAGCCCTGGTTGTGAGTTGAAGCGGCTTCGAGTTTCTTAACGAGTTCATCGGGAATAACCTGGCCGGTCTTGTAGTGACGGGCATAGGTTTTGAGCAGTTCGGGTTCGAGCGCCCAGTGTTCATGAATCTGCGAGGGAAGCTCAACGAAGTCACGGTCGACGTTCGTGCCTGCCTGGCTACGGAGTTTAGCGCGGGTGAGCATGCCGTGGAGGCCATGGCCGAATTCATGGAACATGGTCTCAACCTCATCGAGAGTAAGGAGCGCGGGAGTATCGCCCGTCGGCTTGGAGAAGTTACCCACATTGAACACTATGGGACGCTGCGACTTGCCGTCGGGGTCAACGAAGGCTCCCTGAAATTCGCTCATCCATGCCCCCTGACGCTTTGAAGCGCGGGGGAAATAGTCGGTCATGAACACGGCTACGTGGTTACCCTTGGCATCGGTAACATCGTAGACCTTCACTTCCGGGTTGTATTTGGGAGCATCGGGCATTTCCTTGAAGTTTAGACCGTAGAGACGGTTGGCCATAGTGAAGATACCCTGACGCACATTGTCGAGCGAGAAATAGGCGCGCACTTCATCTTCATCAAGGTCATATTTGTCCTTGCGCACTTTTTCGGCATAATAATAGTAATCCCACGGCTCTATTTTGATTCCGGCTTTCTGACGGTCGGCCAGCGCCTGCATCTCCTTCACCTCATCGGCCACGCGATTGATGGCGGGCTCCCAAATCTCAAGGAGCAAATTCTCGGCTGCTTCCGGAGTCTTGGCCATGACATTATCGGTAGCGTATGATGCAAAGTTGTCAAACCCAAGCAGTTTGGCTTTTTTGGCACGGGCCTGGAGAATGGCATTGATAACGGGCTTATTGTCGTTGGCACCGGTGGAAGCGAGGTTGATGTAGCCTTCATACATTTTTCGGCGAAGCTCGCGATTATCGGCATACTGGAGAAGCGGCAGACGGCTCGGCGCATGGAGAGTGAAAAGCCATTTGCCGGGCTTACCGGCCGCTCTTGCGGCATCGGCAGCCTGAGCTATGTTTGCGGCAGGGATACCGGCGAGGTCGGCCTTATTGTCAACAAAAAGCTGAAAAGCGTTGGTGTCATTCAGCAGATTTTTGTTGAATTTGAGAAAGAGATCGGTAAGCTGAGTGTTAATGGCTTTCAGGGATTCCTTGTCGGCATCATTGAGGAGGGCGCCTGCGCGGGTAAATTCCTTATATGTCTGTTCAACATCGCGCATCTGCTGGGCGTCGAGCCCCAGAGAGTTGCGGCGGTCATAGACGCTCTTCACACGCTTGAAGAGTTCGGGATTCATCATTATCTCATCCTTGCACTGAGAATACATAGGGTAGGCCTTTTCAGAGATTGCCACCATTTCGGGGCACGACTCGGTTTCATCAAGTGCCGAAAAGACTGTCATAACGCGGTTGAGGAGCTGACCGGCCTGCTCCATGGCAAGGATAGTGTTGTCAAAATCAGGCATGGCGCGGTTCACGATGATGGCGTTGATTTCATCCTTATAGTCCTTGATGCCCTGTTCAAGTGCCGGGAGATAGTGTTCGTAACGAATCTGCTCGAAGGGCGGGATGTTGTAAGGTGTGTTGTAAGGCTGCAGGAACGGATTTGAACCCGAAGCTGAAGCCGAGGCCGCGAATGATGCTATGGGAAGCATCATGTAGGCGGCCAAAGTGAGAATCGGTTTAAACATTTGCAAAGTCTGTTTTTTGGATATTATTGATTGGAATTAATTCGAATTTCATTCAGGGAGAAGCCTGAAATAGGAAATCATGGCATAGTGATCGCTCGACGGATTTTTGCCGGCCCACATTCGCAGCGGTTCAAGACGGCCGCGATAGAGAATGTGGTCAATGCGGAAATAGAATCGGTCGGCGTGATATGTTATGTCGGGCCCGAGGCCGGCCTCGCGATAAGTGTCATGCAAATCTTTTCCCTCTATTGTCCTGACTGCATAGCAACCGGGGATGTCATTGAAATCGCCACACACTACCACAGTCCCTTTCAAGGAATCGATATATTCCCGAATCATGCGAGCCTGTTCGGCCCGGTTGCGGAAAGCCGATGTGAGCTTTGCCAGGAGGGTGGAGCGATAAGTGGTGACATCGGCATGAGGATCGCCCGAGGTTAAATCGTGATAGAGAGCCTTGTCGCCGTCGGTGAGACCGAGCGACTGCAGATGCACGTTGAACAGATGCAGAGTGTCGGCGGGCAGTTCCACCTCATAAAGAGCCACATCATAGCTCCAACGGTCAGGATGTTCAACCGGCTTCACCTTAAAAGGATATCGCGAGAGGATGCCCATGCCGCGCTGATTGAGATAGCGATAGGGATAACGGCTTTCGAGAAGCGCATGCTGCGAAGCGGAAATGTTCTTCTTATCGGCCTTAAGCATAGGCTGTCCCTCCTGACACACCATAATATCGGGATTCTGCTCAAGCACATATTCCAAAGTGGGATTTCCGCCGCCAATCCGGCATGAACCGTTGGAGAAATCATCGAGATTGAGCATGTTATAAGTCATCAGTTTTATATAAGGGCGGTAATCACGCTCTATGGTCTCAACCGATGGCCTGAAAAAATTTAAGGGACAAAAAGTGAGTATAGGTCCGGCGCAAGCCAGCAACGACGCGAAGGTCACCATAGCCGAGATTCTGAACAGCCAAAGGTTAATCAGCAACAGGATGCCTGAGACAATCAGCACAAAGGGGAATACCATTGCTGCAATGGCCCCCAGGCATGTCCGGGCGGGGTCAATGCAACCGCCGTAGGCCGAGAAAAGCAACGCCGCCGCAACAAGCAGCGTGAAAATCAATGCCAGCCCCCTCATAAAGGGATTGCGAACTCTATGTGTCTGAAAAAACCGCATCACGACTGCTCCTTTTTTAATCTCTGACTCAGACTGAACAGCGTGGCACGCTCCTCAACGCTGAGCGAATCATAACCAGAACATCTTATCTTATCAAGCAACGAGTCAAGAAGCTGACTATCGGTAAGTGCTCCGGCAGCGCATATTTCAGAAGCGGGAACCCTGCGGGCTGAAGCTCTTTCGGAAGCATGCCGAATTCTACGGCATAACAATCCTGCCACTATGCCGGCGACAGCACCTCCGGCATGTGCCATATCGCTTCCGGGATGATGGCCCGAAAACCAAATCAGCGCAATTGCAACCATGAGCGCGGCCACCCATTTAAGTTTCACATGGCCTATGAATACCACATAGACCGGACGCGAAGGTTCGGCTACGGCTACAGCAAGAGCCACCGAAATCACAGCTGCCGACGAACCTATAAGGCCTGCCGACACTGCGGAGGCCTCCGGCGCGAAAGCGCCCCACAAGAGATAGGCCATACCGCCGGCTATGCCGCCGGAAAAATAGGACAGCAGCAGCGGACGGTTGCCAAAATCATTCTGCATGAACATCCCGAACCACGCAAGCCAAAGCATATTGAACAGGAGATGGCTAACATCGTACTGCGAAAACATGTAGGTCAGCAGCGACCAGGGGGCGCCAGGGAGCGCGTGGACGGATGCGGGGAGACTTAAGGCGGCAACAGAGATGTCAAGCCAGCCCTCGGCAACGCCGAAGGCATTGAAAGCAGCTACAAGGCGCAATGCCACAAACACCGCTCCGTTAAGAATCAGGAGCCATGTCAGCGCCGTGCGGCGATTGAAGGCCCGTTTAGCTTCAATAATATCTGCCATTTATTATTCCGCGCTTTTTCCAGTAAAGAATTATCAGGAAACCAACGAACATGCCGCCGAGATGGGCAAAATGAGCAACTCCGTCGTTGGCCGAGCTGAGTCCAATCAGAAGTTCCAGCACCACGAACCCCACAATCATCCATTTGGCTTTGATAGGAACCGGAATGAACATGAGATAAAGCGGACGGTCAGGGAAAAGCATTCCGAACGCGAGAAGCACTCCGTAGATGGCTCCCGAAGCACCGATGGTGGTGAAAAAATCATAGTTGTCGACCAGAATGTGGGGTTGGGCTGCCACCCACTGGCTTATAGCCTCATAAGAGGTATGGTTGGCCTGCGCGAGACCATCGATAATCATGTCGGGCAAAGTAAGCGCCCACACACCCTCCTGAATCAAAGCGGCGCCAAAACCGCAGGTAATATAGAAGAAGAGGAAACGTTTGGCTCCGAAAAGACGCTCGAGCGTTATGCCGAACATGAAGAGCGAGAACATATTGAACAGGATGTGGGCAAATGACCCGGTGGAATGCATGAACATGTAGGTGAACAGCTGCAGGATGTTGAAATCAGGCGCCTCAATATAGTGAAGTGCGCCAAGCTTCATCACATCCACCCCGAGGCTGCGGGGAATCACCATCATGGCAAGCCATACAATGAAATTGATTATGATGAGATTTTTAGTGACCGGGGGCAGTGCCCTCATTATATTTCCAAATTGGCTCATTGTCAGAATCTGTTGGTTTGAGATTACAAAATTACAAAATTTTGGCTTGAAAACGGTTGTTTTTCCGTGTTGGACGACAATAATTTAATATTTTTGATATTTTTTTTTGAAAATATTGTGTTACTTTGGTTTTTCTTTCTATATTTGTGGCAATTATAAACATTTCTATTACACACAATCATGAACAAGACAGAGCTTATCAATGCCATTGCAGAAAAAGCAAACTTAACAAAGGCACAGGCCAAGGCTGCGCTTGAGGCCACAGTAAACACAATCAGCGAACAACTCTCACAGGGCGACAAGGTTGCTCTCATCGGCTTCGGAACATTTGCGGTAGCTGAAAAGACAGCCCGCAAAGGCATCAATCCCCGCACCAAAGAAGTGATTGAAATTCCGGCACGCAAATCAGTTAAATTCAAAGCCGGCGCAGAACTTAACGATGTGGTGAAATAAGGCTTAGACACCCCACCCCCTCCCCTCGATTTTTCATAAGCAACAGCTTTCAAAAACGCCATAATTGCATCGCGCCCTCAGTTTTGACCGCGCGATGCAATTTCACATAACGACATGAAACCGACATTCAAATTAAGCAGCGCCCTCATAGGTGTGCTTATCCTGACAGGGCAATCCGTGGCAATGCCACGCGGAAATGACTGGGCGCAGTTTGACCGCTACGCCAAAGCCAACGAAGAGATAAAAGCCTTGGCCGACAATTCGCGGCTGGTGATTTTTCTCGGCAACTCCATCACTGACTTCTGGCCGGTGAAGGACGCTGCATTTTTCGCTGACAACGGCTTTGTGGGGCGCGGCATCAGCGGACAAACCTCCTACCAGTTCCTGTCACGCTTCCGCAGCGATGTCATTGACCTGAAGCCAAAGCTCGTCGTAATCAATGTGGCCACCAACGATGTGGCCGAGAATACCCACAAATACAATGAAGACCTCACGTTCGGGAACATAGCCTCAATGGTGGAGCTGGCCCGCGCCAATGGAATATCGGTCATACTGACGGCAACGCTGCCCGCCAAAGGATTCAGCTGGAACCGGACCGTAACCGATGCGCCGGAAAAAATAAAAAGACTGAATTCACGGCTGGCTGCGTATGCCGCGAGTCAGGGCATCCCTTTCGTTGACTATTACTCCTCAATGCTGGCACCGGACGGCAAATCGCTCAATAAGGCCTACACCAATGATGGCGTCCATCCAACTTTGGAAGGTTACAAAGTAATGGAAGCACTCATATTGCCGGAAATACGGAAAATAGTCAAGTAGTCACCCCACCCAAAAAAAATGAATTCCGCTATCGTTGTCCGTACATCACTGCGGGGATCAACGAGCGGAATTCTCCCTTTCTAACTAATTATTATATCAACTTTTGTAACCGTAATTCTTTTTCAAGAACAATTGCCAAGAGGAGACCGCGTCAATGAAGCCATAGATGGGCGGCCTCACTCGTAAGCAATCCTGAGAAGAGAATGATTTTTCATGGCGTGCTTCAAACCTTATGTTCACAAAACAGAAGTAATATTTTCATTGAATTGTGGGATGGGGCTGAATAAGAGATTAGATTAGATTAAAGCAGGGTGGATTATTTTATCAGGTTATTTGCGCTGTTATTTTTTTCGCACTGCAAAATTAGCAAATAAAAAAGCCCCGTGCAATAGCCAAATTTTTATGCCACAACAATTTAGTTAATTTATCGGAATATAATTTCATGGCAAGACACACTGATGAGCGGCACATGTTTGAGCATCAGTCAAAAAAAGTCAAGCAGGGTTATAACGATTGCATTTATTTTGCAGCATTTTAACTATTGATTTCATTCAGTTTAACATCCTCGGTTCTAAAAAAGAATATTTATTCACTTAGGCTTTCCGGCCTACAAGTCATGAATTAGTGGCTCCACCACCCCGCACAACGACATTCAACCTTTACAAATGTCATGAAAATTGGGCTTTTAGGCACAATTTTCATTTTTAACAACAAAAAACGGCATGTGAATCAAATTTTATATTATCTTTGTATATCAGACCATTTAAACATGTCATTTTTTGCAAACATTATCATAATTTATCCACAAATATAAATTCACCTCAACATGAAAAAACTTTATTCATTATTCATTGTGCTTTTCGCGGCAATAGCCGGGTCAAGTTCCATGGCTCAAACCACATGCCTCACATTGAATTTCACCACCGGCGACGTTGTAAAATTCGCGCTCAACGAAAAACCGGTCATGACATTCGGTGAAAGCGACGTGACCATAGTCACTGACTACGGACTGTCGGCAAGCTACCTCCGCTCGGGCATTAAAGACTTCAACTTCACCCAGGGCACCACTTCGGCCATAACCGAGGCCGGAACCGACGGGCAGCTTTCAGTGGACCTTACCAATCCTGACGTGATGATTATCAAATCGGGCGTCCTCGGAAATGTAAAGGTCTACAACACAGCCGGGCAGCTTTCAGCTACCGCCAAACCTACCGACGGGGTTGCTACAGTGAACCTCAGCCAACTCCCTAAAGGCGTTTACGTTGTAGCCATTGAGGGGCACAATTCATTCAAAATCAAGAAATAAACAATCTAATCACCATAATTTATATGAAACGTTCAATTACCTGCTTATTATTAGGTTGTCTTGTCACAGCCGCTTCGGCAGCAGACTTTTCAAAGCTTAAAGCCAACGCACCGATATCGGTAGCCACAACAGCCGACGAGGCGACAGAAATCACATTCACAAGCAATATCGCCGCCATTTACGACGGTTCGCTCTATGAGCCCATGGGTGACTACTATACGATATTGGCCACTTCAAACAGGGCTATGTACGACAGCAATCTCGGTCAGGTAACGGCAAGCGACTGCTGGGTGCTCAGCCTTGACCTGATCAATGAACCAAGCAGCAGTCTGTCACTCCCCTCGGGAGTCTACAAAGCCATCGAAGACCCATATCCCGATATACCGGCAGCTTTTTCAGTTGTCAAAGACTACTCCATAGCGCAGTATTATGACGCAAACGGAAATGTCACGATAGAGGGCACCCTGGTTGAAGACGTCACAATAGAAGTGACCGACAACATCTACAAATTGACCACAACCGTGAATGCCACTGACGGAAAGACATACAACATTGTTTATAACGGCCGAATTCCGTTCATAGACCCGTCACAGAAAACTTTCGCTTACCGCCAGCTCAATGAGGACCGCAAGGACATTGAATTCACCGGGGGCATGGGATTCTATTACGGACCGTTCCAGAGCTCTAAGGCCGGCACAATGATGATTCAGCTTTACGACAAACCTTTTGACAAAGAAACAGGCCGAATGGATGACAATACACAAATGATCTGTATTAACATTCTTGGCCGCATTTTCAGCGATGAAAGCAAGATAACAATTGACCCGGGAACTTATCCCATTACCAAGAACAGCGCCCAACGCGGAATTGCATGCGCCGCCAGGGAACTCGATTATATGGGGACCACAATCATTCTCGGTACTTTCCTTCAGGACAGAAACGACACAAAATACGGAAGCGACCGCAGCGCCTACGGCTATCTGGAATCAGGCGACGTTGTGATTGAAAGTGTGCCCGAAGGCTATCATATTTACCTCAAGAACGGCAAAACCAACATGGGGTATGAAATCACGTTCGATTATACCGGCGAAGTCAGCCCTATACTTAATGAATCGGCCGAGTCAGGCGAGACATTCCTCTCAACAATCGAGGACGACGTGGCTCTCTCAATCAGCGACATTACAAAGGCTCACCTCTGGAACGGCGGCATAATCAACGGTTGCCAGACATTCCTGCTTGACATCGGCTCCCCCTCCGGACGCGACAAAGAACGCGACAAAGGCGGCGACATCATGCGAATAGAATTCGTTTGCGAAAACGGTGCAACTCAGCCCACTCCCGGAAACTACACCATAATGGAAGAAAAATTCGAGAACTATTACGCTCCCGGCACACTCGGCCAGACAAAATGGGTAAGTTCCACCGGTGGCGGAACAGACATCTCGGGAACCCGCTACATGCACTTTGAGAAAGACCGCTACTACGTCATGGACCACTACGCATTCATCAACGTAGGTAACGTGGGCCTGACTATTTCAGACAATGACGAGGCCGGCTACCCGGTTTATGATGTAGACATCAATCTCATGTCCGACAACGGATATTACATTACAGGAACCTGGCACGGTCCGGTTGAAGATATGAGCAAGCCCTCGGCAATCGGCTCAGTTGTAACCGACGGTGAAGAACCCCTCGTTGCATCACTCGGCAACGGCCGCTATCAAGTTATCAATTACGCAGGTACAGTTTATGTCTACTCTGTTTCAGGAATGCTGTGTGGCAGCTACGAGAGCTCCTCGGCTATTGACCTTTCTACCATGCCTGACGGACTCTACCTGCTTAAAACCGGAAACAAAACATTCAAAATCAGCAAATAAATGAAATCTCTCAGCATATTTCTCGCCGCATCGCTTCTGACAGCCGCGACAGGGGCTGCCGAAACGCAGAAAATGATTGTAAAGACCACTGACGGCACTCAGAAAACATTCAATGTCAGCGATGTTGAATACGGTTCGTTCACGGCCGAAGACGGGAGTGAAGTTTTCAGTGTCAACGGAACTGAAATAGCGCCCATCGCTTCCATCGCATCCGTGAGCTTCATGGACATGGAATCAATGCCGTTCACCATTGTCAACGCCGATGGCGAGTATCTCGGCGCCTATCCGGCTGTGCCCTCAGTGTTGCGCGTTCCGGCAGCAACGTCGGGTCAATCGGCCGAATTTGCATTCGGAACAGTCGCCGCATCGGAAGCCGCACAGCTTGCCGAAGGCGAATATGGAATCCGTCTGTCACTGACCGCAAGCGCAATGCAGGCCGGAGGCGTTACGGATCTCGGTGCCAACCCTGACAGCTATAAGCTAACCCTCTATACTTACGACAACGGTCAGGCCGTTGACTCAGTCTCAACAGTCACCGCCGGCGACATCACATATTCATGGACCGCAACACGGCGCCGCCTCGTACTGAACATCAACGCAACGTTCAGCAATGGTTTGAGCCTGAAATCAGCGTTCACCGGCACTCCAACCGATGTGGAATCAATTGCTGCCATGGTCCCGGAGAAGGTGTATGCCAACGAAATGGTGGTTGTTGACGCTTCAGGAACGTCATCAACTGCCTACGCAATCACCGAACTTAAAGAAACCTCAAACAAACCCACCACATCGCAGCCCTACGACGTTAAGTTCCGCTTTGTGTCCGATGATTTCTACGAAGGCGACATAGTTGTGCTTGTCAATGCCGATGAGGTCATAAACAAGGGCGAGATTGACCTGGCCAACACCGAACTCAACTGCTACTGCATAAAGATTGGTTACAGCGTGCAGTACTGGGCTCCCGCAGCGCAGCGCCAGAACCCTATGGACGGAGTGATGGAAGTGAAGAAAGCCGATGACGGCAGCTACGACATATTTGTTCAGTTCACTGACAAATATAAAGCTATATGGGGCGGAGAATCCGGTTCGGGCAAGAACTACACAATCCATTGGCACGGACCTGCATCTAATTGAAAATCAGAAAGAGGATGGTTCATAAAGGATTATAAAGCCTGAGGTTGCATGTTCCGGAGCAGATTTTATCCTGAAGACACAGGAGCGTAATTGATGTACGTGACTGTGACAAAGGATAAAAGATGCCCGAATGTAATGACCGGCAAAACCTTCACTGAATCATCCCTCTTGAATTGAAAACATATTATTAGCGAATCATTTTATAATTGAACAAAGAGAATGTTAAACAAAGCTTCGTTTCGTTCATTCTTTGGTGATTTTTTGCCCGTTTCTTCGGTCGGGTGGCATAGGCTCTACGCCCTCATCATCGGACAAAAATATCTCAAAGTCTGAACGCCGCAGATTTTAACATCCTTTGTGAAACACAATCTAATTAACCAAGAAATGAAAAAAACATTTATTCTGGCATTAGCTGCGCTGATGTCTGTGACAGCCACAGGCATGGCTCAGAAAATGTCGCCCGACACAGAGCTGCTGCTGCTCAAGCGCTCCTTAAGCGGCTCAACTGACAAACGTGTCAAAGCCCTCTCGACCGACATGACTCGAGCCATGGATAAGCTGCCCGAGACAGTAGGTGTCAGCATCACGGTTGCAGGCCCCTGGGTGGCCGATGACCTTCGCGCAGCCGGATGCACCGTCAACACCGTGCTCGAGACCATAATAACCGCCGATGTGTCGCTTGAACTGCTTCCGCAGATAAGCAAACTCGACGGAGTGGAATACATTGAAGTAGGCAAGCCTATCCAGCTCAAGAATGCCAATACGAGGCGTCGTGTCAAAGCCAACGAAGTACACAACGCCAACCACCCGGGCCGTGGTGACCTCAAGGGCACCTATCGCGGCGAGGGAGTGATCATAGGGATGATTGACATAGGGTTCGAGTACAACCACATGTCGTTCCGCAGCTATGATGACGGAGAAAAGCTGAGAGTGTCACGCGTATGGAATCAGACAGCGCGAGGCATTTCACCTGCAGGCTACAACTATGGAGCCGAATACACCACTCCTGACCAGATAAAAGCCGCCCGCACCGACTATGATGAATTCCACGGCACCCACACCACCACGATAGCCGCGGGTTCGCCAAAAGGCAGCATCTATTATGGTATGGCGCCTGAGGCTGAACTCGTTCTGGTGAGCGGTGACCTTGCCGACGACAGCCACATCATCGATGCCGTGCGCTATATTTTCGATTATGCCGAAAGCCAGGGGAAACCTTGCGTTATAAACATGAGCCTCGGTTCGCACTACGGACCTCATGACGGCACATCGGCCATTGACCGTGCCGTGTCCGAGATGACAGGACCCGGCCGTATAGTAGTTGGTTCAGCAGGAAACGAAGCCGGAGTGAACATCCACTGCTCTAAGGAATTCACCGCCACCGACAAAACCCTCAAGACCATGATGGCCTACACCAAAGGCTACCAGCAATCGACCGTAACCTACATCTGGGGCACACCAGGCAGCGACTTCACGGTTGAAGTGGCTCTCGTTGACCCCACGCGCAAAGGCCGAATAGTGAAAACCACGGGCGAAATATCCCTGAACTCATCGACAAACTATTATTTCCTGGATGAAGGTACGGTTACGGATGTGACCGTGCTCGTTTCGCCCGTAGTTGTATCGGAGAGCGGTTCGCCGCAAATCACCATAGAATCCACAGTTGAGGGACTCGCATCAAACCGCAAGGAGGCCATAATAGTCCACGGCCAGGAGGGCGCTACGGTGCACATGTGGAACGCCGTCAACAACCATTATTTTGTAAGCGGCGGCCTGAGCGACTTCACTGAAGGAGACGACCTTTACACTGTAGGCGAAATAGGCGGCGTAGGCCCCGGCGTCATCTCAGTGGGCTCCTACGACAGTGACTCCACCCTTCTGCTTAACTCTCAGGCACTGCTTCCGGTGTATCAGATGATGACAGATATGGGCCAAAAATTTGAAACAGGCGCACGCTCTTCATTCTCGAGCCGCGGCCCATCGGCCGACGGCCGCATGAAACCTGAAGTGATGGCTCCCGGCAATGTCATCATCTCGGGCTACAACAGCTACTATACAGGCGGCGCGCTCGCAGCCGAATATCTCGAACCGGTAACTGACAGCGACGGCAACAGCTATTTCTTTGAGATTTCAATGGGAACGTCGCAGGCAGCCCCTGTGGTGACGGGTGCCGTGGCATTGTGGCTCGAAGCCAATCCGGCACTCACGCCCGAAGAGATACGGGGCGTGCTCAGCCGCACATGTGACCGCGACCAGTTTACCACCAACGAACCGAACAACGACTACGGTTATGGGAAAATAAATATTCTTGCAGGCATTTTGGATGTTCTCCATAACGTTTCGGCAATTGAGGATGTTACCATGCCTGAGGGCGAACGGACTCTCGTATGGGCCGACCCCTCCAACCAGACTCTATGCTGCGTTGCACCGGGGGCTGCCGTAGCAACAGTCTACACGGTTTCAGGTGCGCTCGTGGGAAGTTACGAGATAGCTTCCGAGGCTCGCACCATAGATACTTCATCATGGGCCAAAGGCCTCTACATTGTCAATGTAGCAGCCCAAGGCATCAATGAAAGCCACAAAGTAGTTGTGAGGTAAGCTCTTACTCATATCTTAGCAGGGCCGTCACCATCAGAGGTAACGGCCCTGCTTTTTATATGCGCCGACAACATCTGTCAGAAGCTGAACTGCATCATGGCCATAATGGAATTGGCATGGCCTGTTTCGCCGGAATAGTTTTTGCGTTGGCCGTAGTTGTAAGCGAGGCCCAGACGCAGGTCGGTGATAATATCATAGAAACCGTTGACGCTGACATACTGCGCGCGTCGGTAGGTGTCGCCGCCAAGGTGTGCGAGCTGGAATGTGCGTACCTGGCTGTAGATTGCCGAGAAACTGAGCTTAGAAGTGGCCTGATAGGTGGCACCCACCTCCACGTTAGCCATTTTAGGAGTTATCATCTTGCCATCCGTCGCGGAATACACAAGGTCAAAGCCATTTCCGTCAAGGTCGTTAAGGTAGGTTCCATAACCTTGTCCTCCCGCCCCCTGGGCAAGAAGCGTGAAATTATTTGTGAGAGCCAGCACACCCGAAAGCTGCACGGCCCATCCGGTGCGGAATTTATTGGAAGCCGTGGCGAGGTCACGATACGACAGGTTACGCCACAGAGCCGAAAGCCGGACATGGCTGTTTCCTCCGCCCCATTCATATTGCAGATATACGGGTATATCCGGCACGCGCTGATTGATAGATGCAGTGGAGGCGCTGTGAGTGACTGAAACAGACGGCATTTCCACACCTATCCCGGCCGAAAGATTGTCGCTGAAACGGGGAGCATAGCGCACAAGCACATTCTTACGACTCATTTCGCCCGAAGGCCCCTGGTCCTCTATCTCGGGAGTGCCTGCGGCAGCATCGACAAACGTACTGTTAGCCAGACCGGCGGTGACGTAGCCTGCCTTCACATAAGCCTGCTTTAGCTTCAGACCATAGCCTTTGGGGCCTCCGTCGGAGAACTGCGTCTGGAGGTACACCTGGTAATAGCCTATCTTGTCGTTATGTCCAACGAGTTGCAGGAATATCGTAGAATGGTTTGCATTGCCATAGAACTGGCTTCGCTGCGCAGGGTTTCCAGGAACCGGAATGTCGTAGGTCACGAACGAAGCGCCATCATCAATAGATCCGTCAAAATCGTACTGCATTGTTCCCTTAACATAACCGCCTATACCCAAAGCCACCTTACCCTTGCGGTCAAGGAAAAGGAATCGCGGGGCACCAGGGTCGGAGAAATGCAGCTCGGATTTGTCGTAGAGCACTGCCACAAGTCCGCGTGCCTGATCGGCATCGCCGGAGGCTATAACAGCTCTTTCGGGTATCAGAAACGTATCGGGCATCTCTTTAGGTTTGAGCGCAAAGGCTGTATTTGCCGCAAACAGAGATGCGAGCAAAAGCAATAATGAAGTGCGAAATCGAATCATCGGATTTTTGGTTTGAAGGGATGAGAAATAATTAGTTGATAATGTCTGTGTGAGTGTGTGTTTCAAAGCGGCAAAATAAAAAAGCTGCTATAAATCCACTCCGCAATGCGGATATACCTTATAACAACTTTTTGAGTAATTGGATTCGCAATTTAATGCGAGAACGTGGTATTTAACACTTTATTCGCCAAGCGCATCCTTTAGGGCCGAGGCTTTGTCAGATGCCTTGGAAGCTGCATCGGCGGCAGCATTCTTAGCTTTGTCAGATGCCTTGGAGGCTGCATCCTTTACTTCATTGACAGCCGAAACGCCTTTTTCGCCCACCAATGCAACAAAAGCTTCATAGGCTTTAGGAGCCTTTTCCTTAATCACCGGCCCGACCTTGGCAATATAGGCCTTGGCTTGCTCAAGCTTGCCGGAGGCTACAAGTTGATTCACATAGTCTTTTGCCTGCTGCACATAGGAATTGATTTCGCTCTCCGATGCGGCATTTTTAATTTTTTCAATGATTGAATTTCCGGCCGCAGCGGCGGTGGAAGCTGCGCCCGATACTGAATCGGCAGCCACATCGACCACCTCAACCTCTTCGTAGACAATCATGTCGGAATCGGCGGCAGTTTCAGTCGCCGTCTTAGACTTGCCGCTGCAAGAGGTCATGACCATCATTGCAAATAGCGCGGCCGACAATAAGGTGAGTTTCATAACTGATATATAATTTGATGTTAGTTGTTCATGACTAACAACAAATTGTCCGGCCAAACGGTTAGGTCTGGCCGGACAATTATAACAATGTTTCAGAAGTTTCTTCTTACTTTGTAGCTGTAGAATCAGCAGCAACGTTAGCGGAATCAGCAGGAGCTGCAACAGAATCAACTGTGAGAGTTTCTTCTACTACTTCTTCAACAACGGCTGCGGTGTCGGCTGTTTCAGCATTTTCAGCTGCTTTGTTGTTGCAAGATACGAGAGCTGTTGCTGCGATAACTGCTACTGCAAAAAATACTTTTTTCATAACTTTTTGAATTTTCAATTTTTGGGGTTAATTATATAAGGTTGATTTTTGTGAGGCAAAATTAATGCAATAATCTCATATAATCAGAGATTATCAGTAATTATTAACTGAATTAAGAGCAAAAAAGCGCGCGTCTGTGGTTAAAAATAGTTAAAATGCGTAAGAAATACCAATTGATGGTGCAAAAGCATGCACATGGTAGTCGGCAGCGAAAGTCACGGGCTGGTTCAGAAGGAGGTCGTGATAGGTGCATTTGGCATCCTTTTCACCGAGTCCGGCTATATACATAAACGCGAGATCAACGGAAAGATTGCTTATAGGACGGAAAGAAAAGCCCAGGGTAGGCTCAATTTTCGTCATGCCGGGAGTCTCGGGATTGTAATAATCCTTGTTTACAGGCGATGTGTCGACCATCAGACCGGCACGCAGGTCCATTCGGTGAGTGAGCGAGTACTGCGCTCCCACATGATAAGTGAATGAATTGCGATACTTCTTTTCAATATGCTGATTGAATGCTGCAAGATGTTCAGGGAAATCAATATTGAGCTGCTTATAAGTTTTCCAGCCCGTAAACTGCACATCGGCGGCAAGCAAAAGCTTTTCGAAGGGCCGGAATGAAGCTCCCACATTGATTATATAGGGGCAAGGCATCTCGGATTTGAAATTTGCTTCATTGATAAGACCGAGCTTCGATTCAAGAACCTGACGCGTCACATCGGTGGCATAGTTGACTTTAGCCACACCGGCTCCAACCTTCATGCCCATTTTTGTGCGGAAATTGGCGCCGACCGACCATCTGCTGTCAATGTCGTACATAACGCCTATATTGGCTCCGAGAGCCATATCGGACGTTCCTTTGAGATTGACCGAGGCAGCGGCAGCATCGCCGAGAGAAGAGGGAATGCCGAGGGCGCCCGCAACTATGTCGAAAGTCGAGCCTGACACAAGAGCTTTGTTCAGGTCGACGGAGCCCCAAGTGAGCATCATACCGACGCCCACCGACAGTTTCGGAGTTATGCGCCATGAGACAGTGGGCTGAATGGTGTAGGTTTTCAGATTCACCTTCTGATTGAGCATTGCCCCGGGCCAGTCGTTGGTCCAGTTGATTGCACTGCCATAAGGAGTATAGAATGCCACTCCTGCCTGAAGATTATCATAAATCCTGAAAGCTACATTGAGCGCAAGCGGAGTTGAGATGCCATTCTCGGTTTCATACTTTTTCCCGTTAAGTTCTGCTGAGGCGATAGCCTTGATTCCGGTTATGGAGCCTGATATGTCGATGGTCCGGTCAGAAAATCCGAGAGCACCGGGATTGAAAATCATGCTCTCCGCCCCGAGTTTCAAAGCTGTTCCGGTGTGCCCCATTCCGAGCTGTTTCGCACTCAGCGTATTGATCTGATACCCTTCGGCCATTGCCGGCAGTGAAGCTACAATGGCTAACGAGCCAATCAAAAACTTTTTCATAATGGTAACAAAATTGGTAAAAATGTCTGCAAAGTTACATGTTTTAGGCCGAATGCCCAAATAAACGGCCAAATAATGAAATTTAATGAATTCTTTTTGCCCAGCATCAAAGTCATATTTACCTTATAATGTTTATCTTTGCATTATAATCCAAACTCACACCAAAAATCAGTAAATTCCTATGAAAACCAGTTTACTCACCCTTGCAGCCATAGCGCTCGCGTCGGCAAGCTGCTCCCAGCAAGGTACTGTGGTAAAATCGCCCGACGGCTCCATAGCCGTTGAAATTAACCGCACTGACTCGGCGTTCACCTATGCCGTCACAGTCGACGGAAACCAGTTGATTCTTCCATCGCGCCTCGGATTCGTGGCTCAAGGACTGACCCCGTCAAAAGACGCCACTATGAGTGTGGCCCATTCCTCAGCCGACACTGTCTGGCATCAACCGTGGGGCGAAAACAAAGAGATACGGTGCCATTACAATGAAATGGCAGTCACGCTCACGGACCCGAACCTGGCCATGACGCTGCGCGTGCGTGCGTTCGACGACGGTATGGCCTTCCGCTATGAGTGGGCTGCTGAAGGCACCGATTCAATCACCGTGATGGATGAACTCACAGAATTCCGGTTTGCACAAGCCACCACAACATGGTCCATTCCGGCCGACTTTGATTCATACGAAAAAGAATACCGCTGCCTGCCTGTTGACAGCGTGGTTAACGCCAACACACCCTTCACCTTCAAAACGGATTCCACTTCCATATTCGGCTCAATCCATGAAGCTGCGCTTTATGACTTTCCCGAAATGACACTCCTTGCCGATTCAGCTTCGACCCGCACACTTAAAGCCAATCTTGCCCCTATGCCCAATGGGGTAAAAGCTGTCACCCCGGCTAAATTCGTTACCCCGTGGCGCACCATACAGATAGGCCACAAGGCCACCGACCTCATAAACTCGGCGATGATTCTGAATCTCAACGAGCCTTGTAAAATCGAAGACACCTCATGGATAAAACCGCAGAAATACGTGGGCATCTGGTGGGGCATGCACCTGGGCACACAGACCTGGACCATGGGTCCGCGCCATGGCGCCACGACAGAAAACGCCATCAAATACATTGATTTTGCCGTTGCCAACAATCTTCAGGGTGTGCTCTTCGAGGGCTGGAATGAAGGATGGGAAAACTGGGGAGGCAACCAGCATTTTGACTATGTTAAAGCCTACGCCGATTTTGACATTGACTCTATTGCCCGATATGCCACATCGAAAGGAATCGAACTTTGGGCCCACAATGAGACGGGCGGCAACATACCCGAATATGAAGCCGCTCTTGACAGCGCCTTCGCCTACTATCATTCGCTCGGAATCCACACTGTGAAGACCGGCTATGCCGGAGGTTTCAAGGGCGGATATTACCACCATTCGCAGTACGGTGTGCGCCACTATCAGAAAGTTGTGGAAACAGCCGCCCGCTACCAGCTCATGATCGACGCCCATGAACCCATAAAAGAAACAGGCATACGCCGTACATGGCCCAACATGATGACCCGCGAAGGCGCGCGAGGCATGGAATGGAACGCATGGTCGGCCGGAAACAGCGCCGATTATCTCTGCACCCTTCCATTTGTGCGCTTGCTCTCCGGCCCGATGGATTATACTCCGGGAATCTTTGACATCAACTACAACCGCGCCAAAGCCGACAAAGGACGCATAGAATGGAACGGTCCCAACGGCGACTGCTGCATCAAAACCACGATTGCGCGCCAGATTGCCAACTGGGTAATAATCTACTCTCCTCTGCAGATGGCTGCTGACCAGATTGAGAACTATGAGGGACACCCTGCATTCCAGTTCTTCCGCGACTTCAACGCTGACTGCGACTGGTCCGAAGCTCTTCAGGGCGAAATCGGCGAATACATTGTCATTGCCCGCCGCGCCGGCGACAGCTATTTCGTTGGTGCGGGCACCAACAGCAAAGCACGCAAGCTTGAGATGCCGCTCAACTTCCTGAAAGAAGGCGTGAAATATGTAGCCTCAATATATGCCGACGACACTGCCACAGGCAAGACCGATGAAGTGAAAATAACAAAGATAGATGTGACCTCAGCTGACCGCCTCACTATTGACATGTTGCCTACCGGCGGACAGGCCATCACATTCATTCCAAAGAAATGAAATTGCTCACACTAACGGCATTCGTGGCTCTCGCGGCTTTTTCGGCTGCGGGAGCCAACGATGGCTGGACCCTGACAGCAACCGAGTCCGACACAGCCAACTATTCTTCACCCCTCATTGGCAACGGCCAATTAGGGGCTGCAATGAACCGTTCGGGACTGAAGGCCGAGCGAGTTTTCAACGCCTCGGTGGTGGAGCGCGGACGCAATACCCGCGTATCATCAATTATCCCGACAATCGTGCCGCTGAACCTCACCGTTACGGCCAACTCCAAATCATCGCCGGTGACCGACTGGAGCCAATGTCTGAACATGCACAACGGACAAGTGACCACCTCCTACTCCATTCCCGGACTCCAAGTGGAATGCACAATGACGGCTTTGCGCTCAATGCCTGATGCAATTCTGGCCGAGCTAAAGTTCAAGGCCACGGAAAGAGTGACTGTCGGGATTGGCAACAAACCGCTCGTGCCATCTTCGCTGGATAATCCTAAGATTACTGACCGTCGTTTTCGGGCCGACCACGTTGAGCGCCTCATTAAGCGTGCGGAGGGTTCGTTCAACCGTGAGGCTGACGCTGTAGTAAGCTCCATAGCATTCATATTACCCGAGGGTTGGAATGCTATTGGCACCGATTCGGCCAGTATAACGCTATCGCGCGGACAAACGTCAACCCTATCGGTGATAAGCGCAAGTGTGAGCACCGCGGAATTCGCCGATGCATGGAACGAATCGGAGCGGCAAGTGCTCTATGCTCTTACAACCGGAACAGATGAGCTACTTCGCCGTCACAATGGAGCATGGGACAAGCTGTGGCAAGGCGACATTATAATTGAAGGCAATCCGGAACTGCAGGCTCACACCCGCGCCGCGCTGTACAACATTTATAGCGCCATGCTCCCCGGTTCGCGACGAAGCATCGCTCCGATGGGGCTTTCCTCAAATCATTATTACGGCCATATTTTCTGGGACGCCGACACCTGGATTCTGCCAGCACTGGCCATACTGCAGCCCGAACTTGCCCGCTCAATGGCCGATTACCGCATTGACTGCCTGCCTCAGGCGCGCCGCCGTGCCGCGGCCTACGGCTTCGAGGGCGCTATGTTTCCTTGGGAGAGCGATGACCTCGGCGAGGAAGCCACTCCAACATTCGCACTCACCGGCCCGCTGGAACACCATATAACAGCCGATGTGGCCCGCGGAGCGTGGCTGACGTTCTGCGCCACTGCCGACACCGCATGGCTGCGTAACGAGGCCTATCCGTTACTGCGTGACTGCGCCGACTATTGGGCAAGCCGAGCCGAGCGCAACGCTGACGGCACTTACAGTATAAAAGGTGTGGTTGGAGCCGATGAATATGCCTCGGGGGTCAATGATAACGCTTTTACCAACGGCGCCGCCATGCGTGCGCTGCAATATGCCGCCATAGGCGCCCGTACTCTCGGCCTGACACCGTCGCCCGAATGGGAACGGATAGCCTCGGCCCTAAAGTTTCATCAGATTGACGGCTCCGACGTAATAGCCGAATTTGAGGGCTACGATGGCCGTCAAATCAAACAGGCCGATGTTGCGCTGCTCGCTTTTCCGCTTGACATACTCACCGACCCAAGGATTATTGACCGCAACATACGGTATTACGACTCAAAAATCGACTCGCTCAACGGCCCCGCCATGAGTCACTCGGCCATGGCTGTGAACTATGCCCGCATGGGTATGCCCGAGAAAGCCGCCCGCTACATTGACCGCGCCTACCGCCCCAATCTGCGCGGTCCGTTCCATAACCTGTCAGAAACGCCGGGCAACAATCACGTTTATTTTGCCACCGGAGCGGGAGGTTTGCTTCAAGCCCTCATTTTCGGTTATGCCGGACTTGACATAGACCCTACAGGGAACAATGGCATTGTTACCCGCGGCGGCTCACTGCCTCGTTCCATCAAGAGCATCACAGTGAAAACGCCTACGGATGAATACACCGTGAGTCACTGACGTCTCATTCAAAATCCACTTTTTTGCAGCCAAATGCTATTTTTTTAGCATTCGGCTGCAACTTTTTTAATGGCAACTCCGTCTAACAGATAAAGAACCAATAAAAATCAATCCCGAAAAATGAAACTGACCCTCCTTACAGCGGCATTAGCCTTACTTCTCTCATCATGTTCAATCTCTGACGTAGCCAACGCCGCCAAAAACGCCGTTCATTCCCAGCAGACAATAAGCTCTGCAGACTCTTCACCTCTAAAAACAGTAAACATAAAAGTTTCAGGATTTAAGGAAATTGAAGCCTCACGAGCTTTGACAGTCGATTACATTCAGGGACCTAAAACGCAGGTATCGCTCACTGCTCCGGAGGATATAATAGAATATATCACAATCGAATCTGATGGCGAGACCCTTGACTGCTACATTAAAGACAATTATCAGATACGCTCCGGCCTTGACCGGGTGAGAATAGCCGTCATAGCGCCATCGGTAAGAGAATTTGAGGCAAGCACGGCCTCAACAATCAATATAGGCGATGGCTATGCCATGCCCAAGTCAAGCGTAGACCTGACAGTCTCCACGGCCGCTACAATCAATGCCGCATCCATTATTTCCGCCTCACTTGGCTGCGACGCTTCTACCTCCGGCACAATAAACGCCGGCAACCTTAACATAGGAGGAGAAACTGAAGCCGATGCCTCAACCAGCGGTACAATTATATTATCGGGCATAACGGCATCAGTTGACTTTGAAGCTTCCACAAGCGGCACAATAAGAGCTGCCTCCCTCGTGGCTAAGACAGGCTCAGCCGAATCATCGACTGCCGGTACAATCCGTTGCAACGTAGCTAATCCCACAAACTTTTCAAAATCAACCGGCGGTTCCGTCACAAACACCCGCAAGTAATTTCAGCAGACATAATAGATTGGCAAGGGGCTGTGTCAAAATAGGCGCAGCCTCTTTTATTTTATCCTTTCAAGAGAACACACCCTAATAGGGAATTTACATTATTAAAAAGCTCTGAAATAGTTTGACAGCATACACGAAACATCCTGGCTAAGATTCCATCATCCTATAAAAAAGCTATTCATTCAACGTCAATCCGCTCTAAGACCCAATCGTTTAACAATCATCCTACTCTCTTAGGAAGAGAGGCTTAATATTTCGCAAAGATATGAATTTTTTTCATGATAGCCTCATTTACAGACTTTTTTTTTAATTATGTAATCATATTTTATTTGTATTTCCATAAAGGAATGAATGTCATTCAAATATATGTTTAGCAGATTTAGCTTAATCAATCAGATAAGACATTGATAATCAGCGGTTGGCATGTTGTTAAAATCTCTTCCTAAAAGATACGTAAATCCAATCAGCACCACATATACTTTTAGGACAAAGCAACATATGTCAAGTCTCATTGTCAGTTTCGCTGAGAACCACAGAACTGCGCTTCGTGTATAGGTGCCATCGCATTAT
>ENA-ORCP01001143-ORCP01001143.1-human-gut-metagenome-genome-assembly--contig:-NODE-1143-length-23312-cov-2.924295_pt1 | contig 23312 bp, 19 predicted proteins | sample MGYA00242990_ERZ507991 | MGnify/ENA primary metagenome ERZ507991 (study PRJEB26167, sample SAMN06115496) | human gut metagenome | host: Homo sapiens | place: China:Henan | collected 2015-05-07... | reverse complement strand
AGAACGGCGGCAAAAAGAAGCTCTCAAAGCGCGATATGGGCGCAAAGATGGACGACTACCGCGAGATGGGCATTGCACCCGAATGTGTATGGGAGTACCTGCTGACCCTGCTCAACTCCAACTACGAGGAGTGGCACATGCAGAATCCCGATAAGAGCTATCTCGATTTCCCGCTGAATATCAAAAAGCTCTCGGTCTCAGGCTGTCTTTTCGACATGCAGAAGCTGACCGACGTTTCAAAAAATGTTATTTCCCGCATGGATGCAAATCATGTATATTCCTGTCTGCTCGAATGGACGGGAGATTTCGATCCCGAGTTTCACGCGCTGCTTGCACGTGATAAGGACTATGCCGTCCGTATTCTCTCGATAGGCAGAGGCGGACGCAAGCCGCGTAAGGATCTTGCATCATGGGCTGACGCGAGACCTTATATGGGCTTCTTCTACGACGAGCTGCTCTCTCGCGATGAGCAGCTGCCGGACAGCTTTGACCGCGGCGATGTGCGCGCGGTGCTTGATGCGTTTGAGCAGAGCTATGACGAGGGAGCGGATTCCGCAGCATGGTTCGACGGCATCAAGGCGATAGCCTCCGCGCACGGCTTTGCTGCGGATATGAAGGCATATAAGGCTGACCCCGATGCATATAAGGGAAGTGTTGCCGATGTCAGCATGTTCCTGCGTCTCGCTGTTACCGGAAAGACTACATCACCAGATCTCTATGAGGTAATGCATATTCTCGGCAGAGAACGGGTAATGCAGCGTATCGCACAGTTTCGTGAATCGCTTTGAGCATAGGCAGTATCTGCGGCGCCGAGCAATATATGCGGCGGTGCTCCGAATGATATAAAATAAAAAAAGGAAGGACCGAACATGAGCGACATCCTTGAAAACGAAGGCTCCGAGTGCGGCTCGGCAACTAATTTTATACACGATATAATTGATGAGGATATGCGGGAGGGCGTGTGCGATACAGTGCATACTCGTTTTCCGCCCGAGCCTAACGGTTATCTTCATATCGGCTCCGCAAAGGCGATATGGATAAACAGCTCTACCGCAAAGAAGTACGGCGGGCTCTTCAACCTCCGATATGATGATACCAATCCAATGAAAGAGAGCGACGAATACGTCCGCTCGATATACGAGGATCTGTGCTGGCTCGGCGCGGAGCCGAACGGCGGTGTATACTACGGCTCTGATTATTTCGAGCAGTGCTACGAATATGCCGTAAAGCTGATACGCGACGGCAATGCATACGTGTGCGACCTTTCGCGCGAGGATCTTGAGCGCTACCGCGGCGATGCGGACGACTATTCGGATAAGGGAATAGTATCTCCCTACCGCGATCGCCCGACAGAGGAGAGTCTCGACCTTTTCCGCCGCATGAAGGAGGGTGAATTCCCCGACGGCGCACGCACCCTGCGCGCGAAGATAGACCCGAATTCGGATAATTCCTATCTGCGTGATCCGGTCATATACCGCATCCGTCACGTTCATCATCACCGTCAGGGCGACGCATGGTGCATCTACCCGATGTACGACTTTGCGCATCCGATACAGGATGCTATCGAGGGCATAACATACTCGCTCTGCTCGACAGAATTCCGCAATCACCGCCCGCTCTATGACTGGGTGGTTGAAAAGTGCGGCTTTGAGCATCGTCCGAAGCAGCGCGAGTTCGGAAGAATGAACGTCACCTATACCGTAATGAGTAAGCGTTTTCTGCGTTTTCTTGTCGAGCACGGCGTTGTCGACGGCTGGGATGACCCGCGTATGCCTACGCTCTCCGGCTTGCGCCGCCGCGGCTACACACCCGGTGCTATCTTTGATTTCGTCAGCCGCTCGGGCGTGTCGAATACCGATACCACCGCAGCTGCAGAGCTGCTCGACTACTGTCTGCGCGAGGAGCTCGGAGAGACTGCGCTGCGCCGCGTCTGCGTTACAGAGCCGATAAAGGTCGTTGTAGATAACTATCCCGAGGATAAGACCGAATATTTCCCCCTGCCGAATCACCCCGCACATCCCGAGCTCGGCACACGTGAGGTCGCCTTCACGCGCGAGCTATATATCGAAGCGAGCGATTTCGCGGAGGTCCCGCCGCCTAAGTTCCACCGTCTCCGTCCCGACGGAGAGGTGCGTCTGATGGGAGCATACATCGTCAGACTGACCGACATTGTCAAGAATGACGACGGCAGCATTCGCGAACTGCATGTGACTGCGGACCTTGAAACGGGCAGCGGAATGCCGACCGACGGGCGCAAGGTGAAGGGAACCGTGCACTGGGTCAGCGCCGCACATTGCGAGGATATCGACATCGTGCTGTACGACCGTCTGTTCACTATTCCCGATGCCGCGTCATATACTACCTCGGACCACAATGTTGAAGAGATACTCGAGTTCGTCAATCCCGACTCCGCCCGCAGACTCACGCACGCAAAGGCAGAGCCGTCGATCGCCGAGCTGCGCCCGGGCGAGGCTGTTCAGTTCGTCCGCATGGGCTACTACACGCCGGACTCAAAGGAGAGCGGAGTATTTAACCGAATAATCCCGCTCAAGGACGGCTACCGTCCCGGCTGATCGGGCCGCAAAGCATAAGGAAGACCGTCGGCTGTATTCGGCGCGCCGTGCAGTGCGCGTCCGAGCCATAATATACCATTTTATAATACTTAAATCCGAAAGGCAAATATCATGTTTACTGTTGAAAAGAAGCTCCGTGCAGGCATAATCGGCGCTACCGGTATGGTAGGGCAGCGCTTTGTAATGCTGCTGCAGAACCACCCCTATTTTGATCTGACAGTTCTCGCCGCAAGTGCCCGTTCCGCGGGAAAGCGCTATGAGGATGCGGTCGGAGATCACTGGAAGATGAAGGACCCCATGCCCGAGAGCGTGCGCGGCATCTTTGTCGCCGATGCCTCCGACGTCGCTTCGGTCGCCGAGCAGGTCGATTTTGTTTTCTGTGCCGTCAATATGGACAAGGCGGCTATAATCGAGCTCGAGGAGGCTTATGCAAAGGCTGAAACCCCCGTGTTCTCGAATAACTCCGCTAACCGTTGGACTCCCGACGTTCCCATGCTCATGCCCGAGGTAAACGACTCGCATCTTGCGGTGCTCGAGACTCAGAAAAAGCGTCTCGGTACTAAGCGCGGCTTCATCGTCGTAAAGCCTAACTGTTCTATACAGAGCTATACCCCCCTTCTTACCCCTCTGCTTGATGTCGGACCCCGTGAGGTCGTTGTGACGACCTATCAGGCGATCTCCGGTGCCGGCAAGACCTTCGCAGACTGGCCCGAGATGAACGACAATGTCATCCCGTATATCGGCGGAGAGGATGAAAAGAGCGAGCGCGAGCCGCTGCGTATCTGGGGTACGGTCGAAAACGGCGTGATTGTCCCCGCGCCCCGCCCCGTTATCAGTGCACAGTGCATACGTGTGCCCGTCACCGACGGTCATCTTGCTGCCGTGTTCGTAAGCTTCGACCGTAAGCCGAGCAAGGAGGAGATACTTGAGCGCTGGCGCAGCTTCCGCGGCAAGCCGCAGGAGCTCGGACTGCCGCACGCGCCCGAGCAGTTTATCACATACTTTGAGGAGAACGACCGCCCGCAGACGCATACCGAGCGGGATATCTACGGCGGAATGGGCATCACCGCGGGCAGACTGCGCGAGGATAATAACTTCGACTGGCGCTTTATAGGTCTGTCGCATAATACGCTGCGCGGCGCAGCAGGCGGCGCGATGCTCGGCGCAGAGCTGCTTACCGCTCTCGGTTATCTGACCGCAAAGTAAAACGCAATAACGCCGGCTGATTTCGGATAAAATCAGGGCGTAACAAATTTAATCCGATTTCGGGTAGAATCAAAAGAAATATAATGCATGCCGAATATCGGTGTGCGTTGCATCCCGCATCGAACTGCGCAGCGGCTCGATGCGGGATTTTTCTGTATTTTATCATTCGGTCTCCCTTTTAGCCGATTCCTTCCGCCCCGCATATAATGTAAGGCGGGCTTGCATCCGCTGCGTGCGGCGGAGCTGCCCGTACGTTCGATGCGGCGGTGCCCGCATCGGGACGTGAAAATCAGACATTATATTCGGAAAGGAAAAGAATATGGCTCAGTTCACAAATCAGGCGCAGCTCTCCTACGGCGGAACGGTGCTTAATTCAAATGTGGCTGTCGGTGAGATACGCGAGGTGCTCAGCGCGGCGAAGGCGACTACCTCTTCTGGCTACACGGTCGGCGAGGACGTCACCTATATCGTCAGCATAGTTAACTCGGGAACATCGCCCTATACGGGCGTTACGGTGACCGACAGCATGGGCGAGTACGCGCTCGCGACGGGTACGAGCGTCTATCCGCTGACCTATGTCGGCGGCTCTGCGCGGCTGTATATAGACGGCGTTCTGCAGAACGCTCCGACCGTAGCTGTGGATAATACCGTAACCTTCAGCGGCATCAATATCCCTGCGGGCGGCAACGCAGTGCTCGTCTATGAAGCAACGCCGAACTCCTACGCGCCGCTTGCTGTCGCCTCGTCGATAACTAATACCGCGACTATCTCGGGCGCGGGCATCGTCACACCTATCACGGTGACCGAGACGCTTCCCGTAACCACAGCCGCGTCGCTCTCGATAACCAAGCAGATATCTCCCGTCCCCGTTAACGAAAACGGTACGCTCACCTACACCTTCCTCATTCAGAACTACGGCGGAACGGCTGTGAGTGCGGGCGAGAATGTTATCCTCCGTGATACCTTTGACCCGCTGCTCAGCGATATCTCAGCCGCCCTGAACGGCACGGCGCTCACGACCGCAGACTACACCTACGACACCGTAAGCGGTGTGTTTGCGACGAATGCGGGCGTCATCACAGTTCCCGCAGCGACCTTCTCGCAGAACGCGACGACGGGCGAATGGACGGTTACACCGGGTCTTACCACCGTTACCGTGAGCGGAACGATCTGATGTGAGCGCTTTAATGCGGATGACTTGATGCAAACGTTTTGATGTGCAAGCCGTAATGCGGATTCTTTGAGGTGAACGCTTTAATGCGATTGCTTTGACATCCGAACGCCTGCACGGGCGAAAAAAATAAAGAGAGCAGGGAAGTCGGCATATGCCGGCGTCCCTGCTTTTTCCGAATTCAGCCGTTTTATGCTATTGACAAATCCGCCGCGCGGTGTTATTATCTTACTTGTGCTTTTTTCGGCAAATTACGCAGCCGCACGGCGGCAATACATAGACATAGGAGAAAAATAAATGGAACTGACACGTATGCAATTCGACGTTTTGACGGCGCTGCTTGAGCGCTCCGGAATGTCACAGCGTGCATTACAGAAAAAGACGGGCTACTCGCTCGGAAGTGTAAATAAAACTCTGCACGAGCTCAGCGATGCAGGGCTTGTCGACGGCGGCGCGGTCAGCGCGAGCGGACTCGATGCGCTTGAGCCGTATAGAGTAAAGCGTGCCGTAATCATCGCTGCGGGCTTCGGCTCCCGCCTTGTTCCCGTAACGCTCAACACGCCCAAACCGCTCGTTCGCGTAAACGGCAAGCGCATAATCGACGGAATTCTCGACGCACTGCTTGCAGCGGGCATAGAGGATATCGTCATAGTGCGCGGATACCTCTCCGAGCAGTTCGATCAGCTGCTGTACAAGTATCCGATGATACGCTTTATCGAAAATCCCGCATATAACGAGGCGAACAACATATCCTCCGCAATGTGCGCGAGATATCTGCTTTCGGAGGCGTATGTCTGCGAGGCGGACCTGCTTATCTCCAATCCCGCAATAATCAAAAAGTATAACTACCGCTCTAACTTCCTCGGCATAAAGAAGGATCGCACCGACGACTGGTGCTTCGACGTTGTCGACGGCATTATCACCGCGCAGAAGGTCGGCGGAATCGACTGCTATCAGGAGGTCGGTATCTCCTATTGGGATGCGTCTGACGGTCGCAAGCTCGCAGAGCATCTTAAAGCCGCATACGAAATGCCCGGCGGCAAGGAGAGATACTGGGATCAGGTCCCGTTCCTTATTTTCCGTGACGAGTATAAGGTGGATATACGCGAGTGCTATGATGAGGATATCGTCGAGATAGACACCTTCCGCGAGCTCAAGGCTATCGACTCGACCTACGACGTCTGATCAACATTCGGTCAAAATTCTGTCAGACCCGAGCTGTCGGCTCCGTCCGGACGCTCGATGATGCCTATTTCTCGGAAACACGGCTGAATTTTCGCCGCGCCGATACGGTGCGGCGAATTTTGTGTGACGGAGAAATCGTCGGATAGGCAGTCTGATGTTTGCCGCTTGATACGAAAAATGTCAGTTTTGCCCGCCGATGCTTTACAAATACGCTCGAATGTGGTATAATAATGCGGTTATTTTTTGCGGCGGGTATTCCGCTGCTTTGAAAGGAATTTGTATGCGTAGATCAAATGCAGAAACTAAGAGCTGCGGCAAGCTGTACGAGCTGTGGCACGACCGCCGCTCCTTCCCCGTGCGGCTCCGTATCGCGCTGCTTTGCGCGGCGGCATTTTGCTTTACCGTTATAGTGTTCGGTCCGCTTGAGCTCTTTATCGGAAATTCGGGCTTTTTCCCGTTTTCATTCGGGGTTGTTTGGCCTGCTATGGCTGTGACGGGTGTTGTCGCCTGCGCGGTCATAACGGCGGTGCTGCTGCTCGTACGCGGCAAGGTTTATAATACGCTCGTCAGCCTACTGTTTTCGGGACTTCTGTGCGGCTGGCTGCAGCGCAACCTTCTTAACGATATAACAAATCACGGCTCGCTCGACGGCTCCGCTGTCGAATGGGAGCACTTCATGAAAACAACGGTGCTCAACCTTGCGCTGTGGGCGGCAATATTCACACTCGTATTCCTGCTGCTCTATTTCAGCCGTAAGATATGGTCGATGGCCGTGCAGTGGGGAAGCGCACTTCTCCTCGGCGCTCAGGCTGTTGCTCTTGTTATGCTGCTTATTCGCACCGATATCCCGTCCCCGCAGAACGGCTATCTTTCAAAGGCAACGATGTTCGACGTTTCGCCGAAGCAAAATGTGGTCATGTTCCTTCTCGACCGCTACGATAATACCTTTGCGGATCAGGTTTTGGAGGAGGATCCGGAGCTATGGGAGGACTTTTCCGGCTTTACATACTATCGTAATTTCACCGGCAGCTACTCTCGTACCTTCCCGTCGGTCAACTACATTCTGACCGGAAGTAAGTCGGAGTATGTCACTCAGCCTGCCGAGTATGCCGAGCAGGCATGGAGCGGACAGACGCTTGTCCGCCGTATCCACGATGCCGGTTACGGTACGAAGATATATACCGACTCCCGCTATACGTTTATCAATACCGACTATCTCGGAGATTCGGTCGACAATGTCGTTCATGAGGCTAAGTCCGCCGATGACCGCCGCCTTGTCTGCTCGATGCTCAAACTCTCGGCTTATCTCTATTCGCCCGAGTGCCTCAAGCCTTCTTTCAGAATGTATACCGGCGACCTTGACGGCATTATTTCCACCGAAGACGCATGGATAGACGACGAGGTCGCGCATTTCCGCGGCATAGTGCCGGACGGTGTTTCGATAGGCGACGGCGAGAACGAAAACGGCAGCTTCATCTTCTATCACTTCCGCGGCTGCCACGATCCGTATACGATGGACGAAAACGGCAATCCGGCAGAGTTCGACTATAATGATCAGGAGCACAGCAACACCCTCTATTCTCAGCTGCGCGGAGATCTTAAGATGATAAAGAGCTATATGCAGCAGCTCGACGATCTCGGATTGCTCGACGATACCACCATAATCGTTACCGCCGACCACGGCAGAACCGGTACCGTTCCGGATCTGAGCGACGGAATGTCCCGCTGCCCGACGCTCTGGGTCAAGCCTGCAGGAGCCGATCGCTCCGAGCCTATGCAGATCAGCAATAAGCAGGTCAGCCAGGACAATATGCGCTCTACCGTGCTTGACTGCTTCGGACTCAAGCAGGACAGTGATCCGAGAACGCTCGATGAGATAGGCGAGGACGAGGAGCTCGAGCGCTATTTCTGGGCGCAGTGCTGCGACGAGAGCGCGACGCACCGCGATTACAATATGCTTACCTATCGCATTACCGGCGACGCTACCGATATGAATAACTGGGAGCTTGTAAGCACCGAGCGTATTCAGTGCCCGTTCTATGATGCGGGTACGGACAATCCAAACGAGAAATAAAAAAACTATCAGACGACAATCGGACAGATTCGGTACTATATTGACCGAGAAAGGCAGCTTTCGCTCAGAAAGCTATGGAGTTGTGAATGAAAAAGCTGATTAAGTATCTCTATTATTCGGCAGCGCTCGCACTGCTGCTGACCGTTTCCTCCGCTGCTTATATCGACCCGTCGGCAATGACCTATATCATTCAGATCATTGCGGGAGTTGTTATTGCCGCAGGCGCTGCCTTCGGTTTCTACTGGCGCAGGATAAAGCGTTTCTTTACAAAGAACAAGGACAACGCATATGTTGTCGACGACGATGACGATGATGACGACGACTACGGCATGGACGATTATTCGCTTCCGGATTCGGCCGGTGCTGCCTCCTCCGGCATCGCATCGCCCGCTGCCTCTGCTTCGCCCGCCGCTCGTGCAGCCGCAGCTGCATCGAGCACCACTGCGACAGCCGCATATGCCGAGCCTGCCCCCCGTACGGTATCCGGCTACGCAGATGATGTCATAGACCTGCCCGAGCTTGATAAGTACGACGATGGCAGTTCGAACTCCGCACTGCTGCGCGAGAATCGCGAGCTTCGCCGCATGCTTGCCGAGGAGAGACAAAAGGTCGAGGATCTCCGTCGAGCTATCCATATCTGCACCGAAAGGAAGTAAGGCATGGAGATAATCAATACCGTAATTGGTACGCCTCTCGGCTACCTTATGCGTTTTCTGTATAACCTTTTCGGAGGCAACTACGGAATAGCCATTATAGTTTTCACCCTCTGCACGAAGATAATCATGTTTCCGATATCCCTTCTCGTGCAGAAAAACTCCATTAAAATGGTCAAGATGAAGCCGGAGCTCGATTCGCTTCGCTTCCAGTATGTCGACGACAAGGATGCGTTCATCGACGCACAGACCGCGCTGTATAAGCGAGAGCATTACAGTCCGATGGCGGGTGTGTGGCCGCTGCTTCTCCAGCTGCCGATAATCTTCGGACTGCTCGACGTTGTATATAAGCCGCTCAAGCACCTGCTCCATATAAGCTCCGGCGTTGCGACGTCGATGGTCGCGCGTGCCGCGCAACTGCTGAACATGTCGGTCGACGATCTCGGCTCTACCGCGCAGCTCAAGGTCGTTCAGCTCATTCAGGGCGGACGCGGCGCGGAGTTTGCAGATATTGCGGGCGCACCCGATGCTATCGACAAGATAAGCACACTGAATATGACATTTCTCGGAGTAAACCTCTCCGAGTCGCCAACGCTCGGCGTTATCAATGCCTGCTTCTTAATCGCGGTGCTCTCCGGTCTTTCCGCGCTGCTGATGTGCATTATTCAGAACAAGATAAACGTCCTCCAGATAGAGCAGAACAAGCTCTCTCAGTGGGGAATGACCGTATTCATGGTCGCTTTCTCTACATTTTTTGCGTTTATCGTACCCGCAGGAGTCGGTCTGTACTGGATGTGGGGTAACCTCTTTGCAATCCTTGTGATGTACCTCGTCAATATCATCTATTCGCCTAAGAAGTACATAAACTATGAGGCACTTGAACAGATGAAGAAGGATGCGGCGGCTGAAAAAGCGGAGGCAAAGAAGAACAAGGCTCTCGCTAAAAAGTACTATAAGGAATTCTTCTCTAAGGATAATCAGAAGGATATGCACATAGTATTTTACTCGGAGGGAAGCGGCTATTACAAGTATCTCGGCAATATCGTCGAGGAGCTGCTCCGCCGCGCAAAATACACCGTTCACTACGTAACGAGCGATCCCGCCGACGCTATCTTCAAGAAAAACGATCCCATGCTCCGCGCATACTATGTCGACCAGACGCGGCTCATCTCGCTTATGATGAAGCTCGAGTGCGATATCGTTATAATGACGACGCCCGACCTCGAAAAGTACCACATCAAGCGTTCGCGCGTTAAGCCGAATATCGAATATGTCTATGTCGACCACGGCTGTACCTCGCTAAACCTTACCTACCGTACCGGTGCGCTTGACGCATTCAATACCGTGTTTGCCGTTTCGCGTCCGCAGGCCATCGAGGTCCGCGCAATGGAGCGTCTGCGCCATACAAAGAAGAAGCGCATAGTCGAGTACGGCTACGGACTTATCGACAATATGATAGCCGCATATGAGGCGTGCGACAAGACCGAGAATGGAAAGAAAACCGTTCTTATCGCACCGTCGTGGCAGTATGACAATATTATGGACTCCTGTCTTGACGGACTTGTCGAGGGCCTTTATAACAAGGGATACCGCATAGTTATCCGACCGCACCCGCAGTATGTCCGCCGTTTCCCGCTCAAGATGCGCGAGATACTTGAGAAGTACCGCGACCGTTTCTCGGACGACTTTACGATAGAGACCGACTTTTCGTCAAACGTAACGGTCTATACCGCCGACCTCGTGCTAACCGACTGGTCGAGTATCGCTTATGAATTCTCGTTCACTACCGATAAGCCTACACTCTTTATCAATACTGAGATGAAGGTCGTCAACCGCGATTATGACAAGATACCGTTTACTCCGTTCGATATCACCGCACGAACCGAGATAGGCAGATGCATAGAAAAGAGCGATGTTGCCTCGGTCGGAGATGTAGTCGCCGAGCTTTTCGAAAATCAGGACAGCTACCGCGACCATATTCACGAGATGAAGCAGGAATACTTCTATAATCTCGGTCACAGTGCAGAGGTCGGTGCGGATTATATTCTTCACCGCGTCGACCGTAAGGTCAGCCGACGCAATAAGGCTCTTGCCGCAGCGGCTCAGAAGAATCGCAAATAAGCCGACACAGCACACACGACGCGCACAGCGCAAGCGCGCCGGTACACTCAATAAGACAATAAGAATATCGGCATCGCAGAGGTGCAGGGGAGCTTCGCCGCATGTAAGCGGCGGGGCTCTTTTTTTTATGTTTACTTAATCTTACGTGGGCAAAGCTGATATATAGGAGCGACGGTATTTCGGTATAGATGATATATGAGACGGGACTGCACCGATGTGCTTATCTGCGTGATATCCGAGTTGCGTTTGATCGCCTCTGAGAGTATCAATGTACCGAATAATGCAATCCGCCGCTTCTTTTATCCAATCAAGCGATTGTTTACATTTGGGACACATTATAAGACAAAAAAATGTCTTTATTGTAAACAACATATATGATATAATCGACAAAGCAAACGCGGATGTTCCCGTACAGCCGATATGCGCCGCCGTGTGTCCTGCGTTTGAAGAATGTCGGACGGTCGGTCGAACTCGGAAAAAAGACGAAATTCGGTATGACCGCTTGGATACAGTACCGCTTACGGAAAGGGTAGATACCTTGTATGAAAAAGATTGACCGCACCGTGCTGCGCGAGACTGCGTATATAGCGCTCTGCGTCACCGCAATGACGGCTGTTGTGTGTCTCGTTTTTCTGCTGATAGGAAAATGGAGCACATCTGTGCTGCTCGGAGGATTGCTCGGCACTGCCGTCTCCGTACTGAATTTCTTCCTCATGGGAGTTACCGTTCAGTCGGCTGTCGGTATGGACGATAAGTCCATGCACCGCCGCGTTCGCGTTTCATGGCTGCTGCGCATGCTGCTTGTTGCAGGTGTTGTCGTGCTCGGCGCACTTGTTCCGTGCTTTAACGTCATTTCGACTATACTTCCGCTGTTCCTGCTCAAGATAGCGCTTTTTATACGTCCTTTGTTCGGTCACACAGACTGATCGGCATCCGCCTTCCTTAGTGATAGCGGAGGATCGGCAGATCGGATTCGGTCTGTCTGTAATCGTCGAATTTTGACGAATTTCCGTATACGGGAGATGATATAATGAAGAAAAGATCTGCGGCATTCATTTTTGTCGATGTGCTGCTGATAATACTTATGATCCTGCCGATAGCGGGGCTGATAACTCTGTATATCCTGACAACGCCCGCGAGCGAGGGTATACAGATAACCGGAGCGCGGATATACTTTACGCTTGATACCCCCATTCAGCCGTTCCCGATAACCGAATCGCAGGTCAATTCGCTCGCCGTAGTGCTCGTTGTTTTCTGGTTCTGCCTGTTTATCACACACGGCATCAAGTCAAAGCCGACCACCCGCCGTCAGCTCATCGCGGAGTGGATAGTCGAAACGACCGAAAATCTCGTCCGCACGAATATGGATCCGTATTTTTACGGCTTTGCTCCCTTTGTGGCGGCAATTATGGCATTGTCGGCGCTCTCAAGTCTGCTGACTCTGTTCGGTCTGTACCCGCCGACCTCGGATCTTAATATTGTCGCAGGGTGGGCGCTGCTCGTGTTTATTCTGATAACGCACTATAAGATGAAGGCGGGACCGCTCAACTACCTAAAGAGCTTTGCCGACCCAATCCCGCTCACCCCGCTTAACGTAATCAGCGAGATTGCGACACCGGTTTCTATGTCGTTTCGTCACTACGGAAATGTGCTTTCCGGTTCGGTAATTTCGGTGCTTGTCGCTGCGGGACTCGGCGGACTGTCGAGCATTGTGCTCGGACGGTTGCCCGGTGCGCTTGCATCGTTCCCGCTCTTCCGCATCGGTATACCCGCCGTGCTCTCGGTATATTTCGACATTTTCAGCGGTTGCCTGCAGGCGTTTATCTTCGCAATGCTGACAATGCTGTATATAACCAACGGCTTTCCCGCCGACGAATATGCACGCCGACGTGCGCGCAAGGCGGCTAAGGCAAAGCGCTGAGCACTTATGTAATGATGTTGCTCAAATAAGCCACATGAGTATTTCATTAGTGTATTTGAGCGCTTCACAGCATTTCGGCTCATCTCAGCATCTGCGGTTCGTATTCGCCGCGGCGCAAGCCGTCCGTCGACTGCCTGCCGTGCAGCTCGTTAAATGCAAAACGGGACAAGCAGTGCTTGCCTGTTAATATAAACATCCATCAAAACCTTTAAAAATCGGAGGAAATTAAAATGGAACTCGCTATCGGTATTATTCTCGGTTGCTGCGGACTCGGTGCAGGACTTGCAATGATTGCAGGTATCGGACCGGGTATCGGAGAAGGAAATGCTGTCGCGAAGGCTTGCGAAGCAATCGGTCGTCAGCCTGAGAGCAAGGGCTCGGTAACAACCACCATGCTCATGGGTTGTGCAATTGCCGAGACCACCGGTCTTTACGCGCTCGTTATTGCGATACTTCTTATCTTCCTGGCACCCGGCAGATTTGTAGATATCCTCGTAAACACAACGGCTAAGCTCGGCTGAGCTGCCTGAGTGATCTCGACTGCCTGCATAGGCACGGTCGAGACGGACGGAGATGGGGTGCAGCGCGGCGTAAGCAGCCGCAGCACCTGTTCATTTGCGGTTGCCGCCGCGTAATACCTGAGAAAGGAATCGACCGCTGCTCCGGCATCGGTCGTGGCAAAAATTATGGAGACCCAAACGCTTGAGGTCATATCTATAAACATATGGCAGATAGTCGTTTCTCTGTGCAATCTGATAATCCTCTTTTTCGTGCTGAAGAAATTCCTCTATAAGCCGGTCAAAAAGGTGCTTGCCGAGCGCAGCGCCGCAGTAGAAAAGGAGTATTCGGATGCGCGCAATGCCTCCGGCATCGCCGAGGAGAGCCGCATGAAGTGGGAGAATAAGCTCCGTGATGCGGATGCAGAGGCAGCCGCTGTCGTTCGCGATGCAACAAGCGCGGCTCAGACGCGCAGCAGCGAGATAATCGCCGAGGCGCGTGAGCGTGCGGGCGGAATTATCCGCGAGGCAGAGGATGAGGCAAGCCTTGCAAAGAAGAAGGCACAGGGTGAGATCCGCGAGGAGATAGTAGATGTATCCGGCTGTCTTGCGGAAAAGCTGCTCGAGAGAGAGATAAACGAGGGCGACCATCAGAAGCTCATTGACGATTTTATAGGCGACCTCGAAAACGACCGTAAATAAAATTCGGTTCTTTCTTTCACGTGCCACGGTTTTATGGCAATATATAACAACTGCTATGCGCAGATGAAATGCGCCGGAGCAGCTGTACGGTACTGCCTTTGACCGCTCTATTACCGATAACCGATCGGAGAACGATATGACAAGTACAGAAAAGGAATATGCCGCAGCGCTGTTTGAGCTTGCCTGCGAGAGCGGCAAGGAGACCGAGTACGGCGACGCTCTGCATACCGCGCAGACGGTGATATTTGCCGATGCGAGATATCCGCAGCTGCTGTCGGTGCCGTCGATCCCGTCCTCGGAGCGTACAAAAATGCTCAGGGAGGCGATAGGCGATGCCGTCCCGGAGGTCGTGCGTGATTTTCTCTCACTGCTGACCGAGCGCGGCAGGATTGCAATGCTTCCGCGCTGCGTCGAGGAATATGATATTCTTCTGCGCGAGCGTCAGCGTACTGCGGTGGCGGTCGTTACCAGCGCCGTTCCGCTTACAGAGGGGCAGCTCGAGCGGCTGCGCTCGGCGCTTGAGAAAAAAACGGGCGAGCATATTTCGCTCCGCACCGAGCTTGACCCGTCGCTGATCGGCGGCGTGCGCGTCCGCGTGGGAGATACTCTAATAGACGGAACGCTGTCGGGCAGACTACACGATATCAGAGAGAGCATTTCGGGCAGATGATGCCCGCTGTGCTTCCGAAAGGATGAGATCAGCAGATGAATTCAAGACCTGATGAAATCAGCAGCATAATAAAACAGCAGATAAAGGAATACGAGTCGCATGTCGAGATGTCCGAGACGGGTACCGTCGTACTTGTCGGCGACGGCATCGCGCGTGTCTACGGTGTGACCGGCTGCATGGCAGGCGAGCTGCTCGAATTTGACGACGGCAGCTACGGCATGGCGCAGAACCTCGAGACCGAGACTGTCTCGGTAGCCGTTTTGTCCGATAAGAACTCGATACGCGAGGGCTCAAGGGTCCGCCGCACGGGACGTGTCGTTTCGGTTCCCGTGGGTGAGGGATTGCTCGGACGAGTCGTCGGACCGCTCGGAAACCCCATCGACGGCAAGGGCGATATTGAGTCAACAGAGACCCGCCCGATAGAGGCTGAGGCGCCCGGAATAATCAAGAGAAAGAGTGTATCGGTGCCGCTGCAGACGGGTATCAAGGCTATCGACAGCATGATACCGATAGGACGCGGACAGCGTGAGCTTATCATCGGAGACCGCCAGACGGGTAAGACAGAGATAGCTATTGATACCATTATCAATCAGCGCGATCAGAATGTTATATGCATCTATGTTGCGATAGGACAGAAGAATACATCTGTCGTCAAAATTCAGAATGAGCTTGCGGCTGCGGGCGCTATGCCGTATACCGTCATTGTTGCCGCCGGTGCCTCCGAGAGTGCACCGCTGCAGTATATAGCACCGTATGCGGGCTGCGCTATGGCGGAGTATTTTCGCGAGCAGGGCAGAGATGTGCTCATCGTTTATGACGATCTGAGCAAGCATGCCGTCGCCTACCGCGCACTCTCGCTGCTTATCCGCCGTCCGCCGGGACGAGAGGCTTATCCGGGAGACGTATTCTATCTCCATTCGCGCCTGCTCGAGCGTGCCGCTTGCGTTGCTCCGGAGTACGGCGGAGGCTCGATAACCGCACTGCCGATAATCGAGACTCAGGCGGGCGATGTTTCGGCTTATATCCCGACAAACGTAATTTCTATTACCGACGGTCAGATATTCCTCGAGACCGAGCTGTTTCATTCGGGCGTTATGCCCGCTATAAATCCCGGTATTTCGGTATCGCGTGTCGGAGGCAGCGCTCAGCTCAAGGCGATGAAGAAGGTCTCGGGACCGCTTAAGCTGCTCTATTCGCAGTATCGCGAGCTGCAGTCGTTTGCACAATTCGGCAGCGATCTCGACGCGGATACAAAATCCCGTCTCGCGCTCGGCGAGCGTATCGTCGAGGTGCTTAAGCAGGGACGCAATTCGCCCGTACACGTCGGTTGTCAGGTGGCTATCGTATATGCGGTTGTCAACGGTTATCTAAGCGATGTTCCGGTCGCAGAGGTGCATAATTACGAGGAGCGGCTGTACGAGAAGCTCCGCACCGACGCACCCGAATTCCTGCGCCGCGTGACCGAGGGTAAGTTTAAGGAAGAGGATGTCGAGACGCTCCGTGCCGTTCTTGCTTCCATGCAGAGGTAAGTACTATGGGCGGAGATATCAAGAATCTTCGGGCAAGAATAAAGAGTGTTGACTCGACACTGCATCTGACAAGCGCTATGGGGCTTGTCGCATCGTCCAAAATACGCCGCGCGGGCACGGCGATGCAGAACGGCAGGCAGTACGCCGCCGCTCTCGAAGATACTGTGAAAACTCTCGCGTCGTCACCGGAGTGCCGCCGTACACCGTATATGACACCCCGTGACGGCGCGCCGGAGACGGTGATAGTTATTGCCGGTGACCGCGGTCTTGCAGGCGGCTATAACACAAATGCATTTCGTGCATGTGATGCGCTGCTTGCTGAGATTAACGCTCGCGGCGCAGAGAACCGCGTTATTCCGATAGGAAAGCGCGCATGCGACCGATACTCCGACAGCGCGGGCTCTGCGAACGAAAACAGCGACGGCGGAAACGATGCCGCACGTGAGAGCTTTGCCTCATCCGAGCGTTTAACATATGCCGAGGTCCGCGCGCTGTCAGAGCGGATATGCGAGGAGTTCACCTCCGGTGAATGCTCGAGGCTGTGGGTAGTTTCTACCTCTTTTGTTTCAATGATGAAGCAGGAGGCGTGCACCGAATTGCTGCTTCCGCTGTCTCCCGACCGTGCCGAGAGGCGCGGCGGCTGTGTGCTCTACGAGCCGGACGGCGCTGCCGTGCTAAATACGCTCGTCTCGGAGTATGTTGCCGGCAAGATATATGCCGCAGTTAAGGAGAGCTTTGCAAGTGAGGTCGCAGCTCGCCGGATGGCGATGGACTCTGCCGAAAAGAACGCAAAGCAGATGATATCCGACCTTCAGCTCAGCTATAACCGCGCACGTCAGAGCGCGATCACTCAGGAGATTACCGAGATCGTTGCAGGCAGCGGCGATTGAGGCAGATCCGACCTATTCGGCTCGAATTATTTGATCATTATTATTTACCGTTTGCCGCGGCATAAAAGTGCCGCATGATACCGATCGGCAAACGCTCTGTGTGGGAGCATTGCTTCCGCATTATACGAAAAATACCGTAAGGAGATATGTTATGGCAGAATCTCGCAAGGGCGTAGTTACTCAGGTAATGGGACCTGTCGTCGATGTTCGCTTTGACGACGAGGGTTCGCTGCCCGATATATATAATGCGCTTACAATGCCGATAGGCGATAAGACGCTGACCGTCGAGGTCGCGCAGCATATCGGCGATAATACCGTTCGCTGCATAGCAATGGCTTCTACCGACGGACTTACGAGGGGAACCGAGGTGCTTGATACCGGCAGAGGGATTACCGTTCCGGTCGGCAGAGAGACGCTCGGACGCATTCTCAACGTGCTCGGTGATGTCGTAGACGAGGGCGAGCCGCTGAAAACCGCGAATCGCAGTCCCATTCACCGCGCTGCTCCGTCGTACGATGAGCTCTCTACCTCTACCGAGGTGCTCGAGACAGGTATCAAGGTCATTGACCTTATCTGCCCGTTTGCGAAGGGCGGTAAGATCGGACTGTTCGGCGGCGCAGGCGTCGGCAAGACCGTGCTTATCATGGAGCTTATCAATAACATAGCCAAGGAGCACGGCGGACTCTCGGTCTTTACCGGTGTCGGCGAGCGTACCCGTGAGGGTAACGACCTATACAACGAAATGACCGAGTCGGGGGTTATCAAGAATACCTCGCTTGTCTACGGTCAGATGAACGAGCCGCCCGGAGCGAGAATGCGTGTCGCGCTCTCCGGTCTTACCGTTGCGGAGTATTTTCGTGATGTTGAGGGTCAGGACGTGCTGCTCTTTATAGATAATATCTTCCGCTTTACTCAGGCGGGAAGCGAGGTCTCCGCGCTGCTCGGCAGAATGCCTTCTGCGGTCGGATATCAGCCTACGCTTGCTACCGAGATGGGCGCGCTTCAGGAGCGTATCACCTCCACAAAGCGCGGCTCTATCACGAGTATTCAGGCGGTATATGTCCCTGCCGACGATCTGACCGACCCTGCGCCCGCAACGACCTTTGCGCACCTTGATGCCACAACGGTGCTTTCGCGTTCGATAGCATCTCAGGGTATCTATCCCGCAGTTGATCCGCTCGAGTCGACAAGCCGCATCCTTTCGGCAGATATTCTCGGCGAGGAGCACTATAATACCGCGCGTGAGGTCCAGCGCATAATTCAGCGCTACCGCGAGCTGATGGATATTATCGCTATCATGGGTATGGACGAGCTTTCCGACGAGGACAAGCTGCTCGTCGGCAGAGCGAGAAAGATACAGCGCTTCCTGTCGCAGCCGTTCCACGTCTCCGAGAAGTTCAACGGCTTTCCCGGAGTGTATGTTCCGCTGTCCGAGACTATTCGCGGCTTCCGTGAGATAATCGAGGGTAAGCACGATGATCTGCCGGAGTCGGCGTTCCTCTTTGTCGGAACTATCGACGAGGCTGTCGAAAAGGCTAAGGGGCTTGCAAAATGAAGCAGTTTACGCTTGTGATATCCTCGCCTGACGGTGAGATATTTCGTGGTGATGTTTACGGAATCAGTCTGCGCGGTGCGGGCGGAGATCTTGCCGTTCTTGCCGGTCATATTCCGCTGATAACCACCGTGCTGCCGTGCGACGTTAAGATAGATATAAACGACGAGCATGATTCCATAGGTCACACCGGCGGAGGAATGCTCACCGTCGGTAAGGATAAGGTAACGCTGCTCACCGGTGATTTTGAGTGGATCCAAAAATAATATTTGCCGTATGCAGTGCTGCTGTGCGGTGGTAATATGTATTAAAAGAGCGGGGCGCTGCCTCGCTCTTTTTGCGTCGGGATGAAGAACATATTTGCTCAAATGCGCCGAGCGGTCTGTGTTGTCTTGCTTTTTTTCAGCGTCTGAACCGGGTAGAGAAAAGGTCAAAGCGTCGCTTTCGTTTCGTGCTTTTCCGGTGCCCCGCGATGTTTTAGCCGGCTGCGGCGAATGAGGGCGCCAACAGCGAATCGCACCCGCGTATCATCCGTTCGATAAAAATACCGTACCCCTTTGTCGGATCGGTTATCATAACGTGTGTTACCGCACCTACGAGTTTTCCGTGCTGGATCACCGGGCTGCCGCTCATTCCCTGTACGATACCTCCCGTTATCTCGAGCAGCGCGGGATCGGTTATCTCGATAATGAAGTTGCGTGTTTCTTCCCCGCTTGTGTCGAGTTTGCTTATTTTTGCCTTATAGCGTTTAGCGCTTCCCTCGACAGAGCAGATTATTTCGGCATTGCCTATCTCGACATCCTCCTCCGGCGCGAGTGATATCAGCTTGTCACTGCCACTCGGCGCGAGCGAGAAAATACCGTAAACGCCGCTGTCGGTGTTGGATAGCGCCGTGCCCGAGCATGCCGTGCCGAAATAGCCTTGCAGCTCGCCGGGCGCGCCCGCCTTACCTTTTTTTATTCCGGTCAGTATGACATCGGAAACGCATCCGCGCTTCATCGGCATAAGGATTCCGGTGTCGCTGTCGTATATTCCGTGACCGAGCCCGCCGAAGGCGAGCGTCTCGGGAATGATATAGGTCAGTGTGCCGATACCTGCTGTGCTGTCCCGCACCCACACGCCTATTTTATAACCTTTTCCGTCGTCAACCGGGATAGGGCATACAGTGTGTGAAATGCCGTCGCGCTCGAATGTGACAAGTGTACTTTTACCCTCAGACTCGGATATGCGCTCGTTAAGCGACAGGATGCTGTCTACGGGCTCATCGCCGACTGCGGTAATGATATCGCCTGCCTTTATTCCGGCATCCGCCGCAGGAGTAACGTTGCCGCCGGGACCGCTGACCTCTCCTACACCGACGACGAGCACACCGTCGGTCTGCAGCTTTATGCCGAAGGTCTGACCGCCGGGATAGACCTTCATCTCGGTTATATCGGCGCTCTCTGACAGCCCGACAGTCAGTCTCGAACCATCGCCGCCGGCAGCTGCGGCGGATAACGGAGCGCTGAGCAGCAGAACGGCAGAGACGGCGGATAAAATTGCTTTTTTGCAGATGTTACCATAGTTCACTATGCTTTTCCGTCCTTGACTCGACCGCGTTGCGGTCGATTTTTTGTGCAGTCATGCTGCACAAGCATAGTTTTTACGTGCGGTGTGATTCTATGTCATGCAAAATTTCTCTCGATTTCATCTCGCCCGAAAAGCCTCGCTGCGGCGCGGCAAATCGGAAATTATCAGTTTATGTAATATGTTCAAAAAAAATACATACATTTTCTCCTGTAATGTAGTATAATATTTTTAGCAGGTTCGGTCTTGACCGTCTCAAGCGCATTTCGGTAATGTGGAGAACGGTTCCGGAATTCAGCAGATGCGCAGATGTGCGGACAGATGTATGCCGAACCATACATTTTCGGAGGGAGAGCCTCGTTGTGCGGGGCGATGCTTATATTATGGAGTATATCGTTCACGGAAGAAACCCCGAGAGCTTTTTTCATTTTTTCGAGGAGCTTTCGCAGATACCTCGCGGCTCCGGAAATGAAAGCGGAGCTGCCGACTACGTGACTGCCTTTGCCGCGTCGCGCGGGCTTGAATGCTATCGCGACGAAATGAATAATGTCCTTATCAAAAAGCCTGCGAGCAGCGGTTATGAGACGCATTCCGCCGTCCTGCTTCAGGGACACCTCGATATGGTGTGTGTCGCGCGTGCGGGGGTAAGTCACGACTTTACAGCAGAGCCGCTGCGCCTGGTCGAGAAGAACGGTTTTCTCTCGGCTGAGGGTACAACGCTCGGTGGTGACGACGGCTTTGCCGTTGCGACGATGCTTGCACTTCTTGACGATCACTCGCTCGTGCACCCGCCGCTCGAATGTCTGTTTACCGTAGGCGAGGAGACGGGGCTTGTGGGCGCGCTCGGCTTTGATGTATCGCTCCTTTCCGCCGATAAGATGATAAACCTCGATTCCGAGGAGGAGCATCTTGTGGTCAACGGCTGTGTCGGCTCTGCCGATTATACCGTCAGGCTCAAGCCCGAGCGCGTCGAGCTGTACGGACGCGTGCTCGATATTAATATCGGCGGATTTTCCGGCGGACACTCCGGCGGCGATATCGACCGCTCGCGTGTAAATGCATTGCGTCTGTTCGGCAGACTGTTTGCCGAGCTGTATGAGCGTTCGCCCTTTAATCTCGTTTCGATAAATTCGGGCTCGGTCTCAAATGCCATTCCGTGCGAGCTCAGCGCCCGCATCGCCGTGTCCGATGAGCCGTTTGTTACCTCTCAGCTCGAGCAGCTCTTCGATGCCGTCCGCGCCGAGCTGCCGCCGGAGGAAAAGCGAGGCTATCTGCGTGTGGAATGTACCAAGGCATCAAAGCTGACCGAGAGTCGTATGCTTACCTTTAAGAGCACCTCAAATCTGCTTTCGCTGCTCGCGCTTGCGCCCTGCGGCGTTACACGCCGTTCCTGCGCCGACCCCGCATTTGTCGAGGCATCTGCGAATATTGCCTCTGCTCATGTCGATGCGGACGGCGATATAGTTATCACACTGATGTACCGCTCATCGGATGAGAGCATGCAGGATCACATGCGTACGCAGCTGCTGCGCCTCTGCCGCCTTATCGGAGCTCAGCTTACCGAGCTCGGCAGGTATCCCGGCTGGTCGCCGGTATATGATACCGAGCTTCAGCGCAGCTATATCTCGGCGTTCCTTGCGGTAAATCCCGAGTACCTTGCACCGGAGGTCAAGCCTATTCATGCCGGACTCGAGTGCGGCGTTATAGCGGGCAGAAGCGAGACCGAATGCGGCAGGCATATAGAGTGCATCTCGATAGGACCGGATATCTTCGATATCCATACTCCGTCCGAGCGGATGGATATCGACTCGTGCGAGCGCGTATATGCCGCGATTGTAAAGGCGCTGTCAATGCTTTGACAGACCGCTTCGCTTTGCCTTTATTGCGGGTTAATATTTGATATTATTATCTCCCTGCATATGGCGGAATATGAATCCGATTACGATTTTCGGCACGAGACTGCCGAATCGCTATCTTCGGAAGCACTTCATTTCCTCGCCGGTCTATGCAGGGAGATTTATTATGCTCATTTTTTCGTGTCAGAGCGTCTATTTGGTATATAAAGTGTAAACTTTTTTTATTTTTCTTATGCAGTTAATAAATGCGGTATAAGATAACGGTACTAACGGTACAGAAATGAAATAGGATAGGATATTATGCTGCATTTTATAAAAGACAACCGCTCCGTGATAGTAAAGATGATCGTGAATCAGATAGGTATGATATTCTTCGGTCTCATGCTCTCGATGGCAACGAACCAGAATAACAGCCTTTTCCTCGCGGCAAGTATATTCTCGGTGCTGTTTTATATGTTTCTTGAGTATACGGTAGGATGGGATCTCGGCGCGCACGACAAGATAAAGCTCGACGGCGGCAGAATAGAGTATCAGCCGTACAAGGGATTGCTCGTCTCGCTCTGTGCGAACATACTCAATATCCTTTCGGGACTGCTCACGGTTATCGGTTATTTCTGCATCGCGGCAGCCGACCGCATACCGCATACTATCGTCGCCTACGACCACTCGGCTTCATGGGCAGCAAATCTCTACGCTGTGCCGAACGCTGTCTGCCGGGCGCTTCAGCCGATGTTTATGGGTATCGTATATAATTTTTCTCCCTATAATCCGATAGTGCTTGCGTTTCTCCCGCTTCCGATAATCGCAATATCCGGTCTCGGATATTATATCGCTATCAAGGGAAAGAGCATCTTGGGAATGCTCGGCATCAAGACCAAGCGCAACGGCGGCGGTCGCTGAACAGCCGCACCGCACGTGTAAAAAAACGTAAAGGATTAACGCCTGAAAATACTGCAAAAGAATAATGCCCAAGTGCATTATACAGACGCAAAAAACGCCTGCCGACTCGCCGCATTCTGCGATAAGCCGATAGGCGTTTTTGTTATTTGTGTTTTCTCATTTTCATATCCGCACATTCGATTTCCAAAAATATTTCCGATACAATGATTACAGAAAAGTCGAAGGAGGACACGGGTGTGAAGCAAA
>ENA-ORCP01001140-ORCP01001140.1-human-gut-metagenome-genome-assembly--contig:-NODE-1140-length-23341-cov-10.715913_pt1 | contig 23341 bp, 19 predicted proteins | sample MGYA00242990_ERZ507991 | MGnify/ENA primary metagenome ERZ507991 (study PRJEB26167, sample SAMN06115496) | human gut metagenome | host: Homo sapiens | place: China:Henan | collected 2015-05-07... | reverse complement strand
TTTGGCAACGCAGATGCCGTGCCGCAGCCGCCGGAGCGGTGCTTGAGCCGTTAGGCGGGAATTGTGCGGTATTGCCCTAAACTTTAAGCAGAAAAACACCCCCTGACCTAGAAAGAGGTACCCCATGGCAGAAATTCGCGTACTGGATAAGCATACCGCTGAACTGATCGCCGCAGGCGAGGTGGTGGAGCGGCCTGCTTCGGTTGCAAAGGAACTGCTGGAAAACGCCATCGACGCCGGTGCAACGCAGATCACGCTCTCCATCGTGCGCGGCGGCATTCAACAGCTGCAAATTGCGGATAACGGCAGCGGCATTGAGGCAGAGTATATCGATAAAGCCTTTGTGCGCCACGCAACCAGCAAAATTGCCAGTGCCGAGGATCTGGGCCACATCCACACCCTTGGCTTCCGCGGCGAAGCGCTTGCTTCCATCGCCAGCGTGGCCAGGGTAGAGGTGCTGACCCGCACCGAAGCGGACGAATACGCCTGCTGCTATCGCATTGAGGGCGGCGAGCCCCAGGGCATGGAGCCCGGCGCCCGCCCGCGCGGCACCACCGTAACGGTGAACGATCTGTTCTATAATACGCCCGCCCGCATGAAGTTCCTGAAAAAGGACGTCAGTGAGGGAACTTTTGTGGCGGATATCGTTCTGCATGAAGCGTTGTCCCACCCGGAAATTGCATTCCGCTTTCTGCGGGACGGCAAGCAGCAGTTCATGACCCCCGGTGACGGCCAGCTGCGCAGCGCTGCCTATGCGGTGCTGGGGCGGGAGTTTGCCCGCGACCTGCTGCCGCTGGATGGCGATGGCGGCGTTTATAAAGTGACCGGCCTTGTCACCCCGCCGCGCGCCTGCCGGGCGTCTCGCAGCGCGCAACATTTTTACGTCAATGGCCGCTATGTCAAAAACCGCACCATGATGGCTGCGCTGGAAAACGCTTACAAGGGTACCCTGATGCAGGGCAAATACCCCGGCGCCATCCTGCGCGTTGATATGCCGGCGGACATGGTGGACGTCAACGTACACCCCGCCAAAACCGAGATCCGTTTTGCGCGGGAAAGCGATGTGTTCGATGCGGTCTACCGCACGGTGCGCGCGGCCTTGGCTGCCCCCGGCAGCGGAGAGTGCCGCTTTGATTTGGGCCATGTGGCAAAAGAAAATCCCCAGCCCGCCCCGCAGCAGACAACGCTGCCCGGCAGTGCTCCGGCACAGTCCAACCCCCAGCGGCCTGCGGTTGCACCGGCCCAGCCGCCGCAGCCGCAAAAGCATTTCAACACCCTTTCCGCGGCAGAGTACCGCGCATTGAATAAGCTCACGGCCCCGGTGCCTGCCCGCACGCTGCCCGGTACCAGCGGAGTGATGGAGCTGAACTCGGTGCGGGCACCATTTAATGCACCCAGCACCCCGCAGTTTGCCACCCCCGCGCCGCACACGGCACAGGAGGACCTGCTGGACATTCTGCCCGACCTGCCGGAACAGCAGCCCAAGGCAGAACCCGCTGTAACTACAGCCCTCGCGCAGCAGCCTGCCCCGGCCCAGCTGGAAAATATTGAATCACCTGAACTGCCGGAAGAGGAAAAATCTGCCACCGGCCTGAGCGCACTGCCCATCACCCACAATGACCCAACTGCCCAGGCGGACATCCCGCCGGAGCAGACGACCTTTGCCCCGGCACCCGCCAACCTGCCGCTGCGCGTGGTGGGGGAGGTATTCAAAACCTACATCATCACCGAGCGCAACAATGAGCTTTGTCTGATTGATAAGCACGCCGCACATGAGCGCATCCTGTTTGAGCAGCTCGCCAAGGATTACGGCAGCGTGCCGTCTCAGATGCTGCTTGTCCCCGTGCAGGTCAACCTTTCCGCCGAGGAAAAGCAGGCCCTGCTGGCCCACCAGGAACTTTTGCAGAACAGCGGTGTGGAAGTGGATGATTACGGCGGCTTTACCGTTGTGGTGCGTGCCGTTCCCGCGGATGTGCCGGTGGACGATGTGGGGGATATGGTGCTGGAACTGGCCAACCATTTGCTGAACGGCGGCCGCGATGCCCTGCGGGAGAAAACCGAGTGGGTACTGCATTCCATTGCCTGCCGCGCCGCCATTAAAGCGGGGGACAGGACCACCACCGATGAAATGTTGGCCCTGGCCCAGAAAATTATGGACGGCAGTGTGCCGCCGTTTTGTCCCCATGGCCGCCCCTGCGTGCTGAAGCTGACCCGGAAGGAGCTGGAAAAACAGTTTGGACGCCTTGTATAATGCCGCCAAGCCCCGCGTGGTTGCCATTGGCGGACCGACGGCAACTGGTAAAACCGCACTCTCGGTCGCCTTGGCCAAACGCTTTGGCGGCGAGATCATCAGTGCGGATTCCATGCAGATCTATCAGGGGCTGGATGTTGGCACTGCCAAAGTGACCCCGGAAGAAATGCAGGGGGTGCCGCACCATCTTGTCGGCTTCCTTGCGCCGGAACAGGCGTTCAGCGTGGCGGATTTTACCACCCTTGCGGGGAAAACCATCACTCAGCTGACGGCACAGGGCAGGCTGCCGCTGGTTGTGGGCGGCACAGGGCTGTACATTACCAGCCTGCTCAACGGTATTGGCTTTACGCCGGAAAAAGTGGATCCCGCCATCCGGCAGGAGCTGCAAGCCCGCCTGCAGGCGGAAGGCTCCCAGGCGCTCTATGCAGAACTTGCCGCGGTGGATCCGGGCTATGCCGCCAAGGTGCATCCCAACAACACCCCGCGGGTCATCCGTGCTTTGGAACTGTACCGTGCCACCGGCCGCAAGATGAGCGCTGAGCGCGAGGCCGCCCGTCCGGCGGAAAAACCTTACCGTTCACTCTGTCTCTGCCTGACCTGCCGTGACCGCACCCTTCTTTACCAGCGGATTGATACCCGCTGTGACCGTATGATGCAAAGCGGCATTCTGGAAGAGGCCAAACTGGTGTATGACCACCGCGATACCTACCGCACCGCGGCGCAGGCCATCGGCTACAAAGAGTTCTTCCCGTATTTTGAGGGAACAGCAGACCTGGAAAGCTGCCTTGCGCACCTCAAACAGGCTTCCCGCAATTATGCCAAGCGTCAGCTGACCTGGTTCCGCCGCCAGACGGACGCTGTGTGGCTTTACCTGGAAGACGGAAACCTGGAACAGCAGGCGGCAGAACAGACCGAAGCGTTCCTGGCGGAAAACAACGCTTGAAATGCAGTAACAATATCGCTATATATAAAAGATAAGGCAATACCGCATAATTCTAAGTGCCGATACGGCGAGCGAGGTGCGGCAGCTGCTAAGCCAAAAGCGCAGATAATACTGGATGCTGCAAAGGTGAGCGCCGCCAGTGGCGGAAACAGCGAACCGAAGCAGGGGCAGCGGTCGCAGAGTGCGAGGGGCTTTTGCCCCCGAAGCACGATGCGGGTACCGCAACCCGACATTATCGAGCATTTTGGCAACGCAGATGCCGTGCCGCAGCCGCCGGAGCGGTGCTTAAGCCGTAAGACGGGAATTGTGCGGTGTTGCCATAAAACCAAAGGGGGGATACTCAATGCATGAACAGAATGAAAGCCAGCCCAAAGCATTCATAAAAATTCTTTTTGCCCTGTTTACGGCGCTGCTGGTTGTGGTGCTTGGGTATCTCTGTATCCAGATTTACACGATCTTCCACCGAACTTACAAAACCGAAACCGCCATTGCCTACACCATGTCGGATAACATCACGCTGAAAGGCGTGGCAGTGTTCCAGGCAGTGGATGTGCCTGGCAGCGGCAACCTGGGATATGTGGTGCAGGATGGTGAGCGCGTCAGCGCGGGCACCATTCTGGCAGAACAGTATACGGATGATTCCCAGGGAGCAATGCGGGAACGGCTGGACCGGTTGGATCGTGCGATTTTGCTGCTGACAAAGTCGGAAAATTCCTCCGGCAGCGATCTTTCGGTTCTGACCACCCAGACGCGCACGGCGCTGTATAACCTGCTGGACCAGATCGACACAGCATCTTACGGCGCAATTCAGGATGCTGCGGAAGATTTTTTGCTGGCGCAAAATAAACTGCAGATCAGCACCGGCCAGGCGGCGGGCTTTGGCGAGGTGCTGGCCAGCCTGCAGGCCGAGCGGGACGGCATTGCTGCCCAGCTGAACGGCCTGCAGACGATCGAAGCGGATACCAACGGGTATTTTGTCTCATCCGAAAGCGCCGCTCCGGTGGTGCGGGATCCCACGGAGCTGGATGCCATGAGCCCGGCTGATCTGCAAAAGATGATCAACGCAGGGGAGACTCCGTCCAATGCCGACCTTGCCGGGCATATTGTAACCGGGTTTTCCTGGCGGTTTTATGCCGTGTGTTCGGCAGACCTTGCCGGGCGGTTGAACGGCCTGTCCCGCGTGAGCATCAGCGTTCCGGGCAAACAGGAAGAGCCTTTGGCTGCCACCGTGGTGGATGTGACCACCGACGAAGAAACCGGCCTTGCCAAAGTGGCGCTGGAATGCCGCAGCATCAATGCTCAGGTGCTCTGCCTGAATTATGAGGAAGCCGAAATCAGCCTGCACACCTACCAGGGCATCCGCATTGACCGCAGGGCCCTGCATATCGTGAACGGCCAGCGCGGCGTATATGTCAAATACGGCGATTTGCAGCGCTTCCGCCGCATTACCATTTTATATGAGGACGATACCTACATCCTTGTACCGGAAGGCGGCAAAGTGGGGGAGGATAACGAGCTGCGCCTGTACGATGAGGTGATCGTGGAAGGCAGCAACCTGCAGGACGGCAAGCTGCTGTAAGGACAGAAAACGGGCGTTTTGCCCCACATTCTGTTATATTTGTATTGACAACGAAGCAAAAATGGAAGATAATAAATACTGTATAGTTGTGACAAAAGCCAATCGGGGCTTTTTTTGTGCAATTTATACAACTAAGCAAACGTAAGGAGTAACTGCCATGTCCATGATAGACGGTTTGAGAAACGTCCTCGGAATCAACCAGGATCCCGAAGCAGATTCCTATGTGGATGATAACGAAGAGGATGATATCTTCCCTGGCGGTGGTCAGGGCGGTTCGCCAGCCCCGGAAGAAGCCTACCCCACGCAGGAAACTGCTAAGCAGCACAGCAACAAGGTGGTCAACATCAACGCTACCACCCAGCTGCAGGTTGTACTTGTCAAGCCGGAACGTTTTGACGATGCTGCTGCCATTGCAGACCAGCTGAACGCAAAGCGCACTGTTGTGCTGAACCTTGAATCCACCAACAAAGAAGTCTCCCGCCGTTTGATCGACTTTTTGTCCGGCGTGGCTTACGCCAATAACGGCCAGATCAAGCGTGTAGCAACCAGTACATTCATCATTACCCCGTATAACGTTGATATTATGGGCGACCTGCTGGACGAGCTGGAGAACAATGGCGTCTTCTTCTGATACAAGGACCCGCGGCTTTGTGCCGCCGCAGAACGAGGATGAACGCTTTTTGATGCGCCGGGTGGAAGAACTCTGCCGTACCGCCATGCAGCGTGGCATCCCGCGGGCAACGGGCTTCCTTTCGGATCGCGAACAGGCCCTTGCGCAGGCCGCGCTCAACCGTGAGGGCTGCGATTTTGCCCGCTTTCAGGGCGGCTGGCCGGATGCGGAACGCAAAGTGCTCTGCATTGAACCACCGGATTCCTGGCCGGAAGAGCCAGTTGCGGTGCTGCATTTCACAGCGCCGCAGCAGGGCGGCAGCGCCGTGCCGGGCCACCGTGACTATCTGGGGGCAATCCTGGGTCTTGGCCTGGATCGTGCCTGTTTGGGGGATATCCTGCCGGATCCGGCCGATGCCCGCAGTGTGTATGCCTTTGTGCTGGAAGATAAGGCGGATTTTATTGCTTCCAACCTGACGGAAGCTGGCCGCAGCCCGGTGCATGTCGAGCGTTGCAATGCCGTGCCGGAAGAAGTCCTGCGCGGGCCGGAACGCCAGACGCAGGATGCAACGGTGCCATCTTTGCGGGCAGATACCGTATTGGCAGCCATGATGCGCACCTCCCGCTCCATTGCGGCGCAGGCAATCCAAAGCGGCAGGGTGGAAGTGAACCACGTTCCGCTGCGCACCGCCCATGAGGATGTGTTTGAAGGCGATATCTTCACCGTGCGGGGCGTTGGGCGCTACCGTCTGGTGGCAATCGGCGGCAAAAGCCGCAAGGACCGCATCTTTATCACGTTTTATCAGTATTGAACATAAAACCTGAATGTGAAACCCATGGGCCGGGGCAGCCCGGCAGCCGTGCCGAACGGTAAAATTTCGGATACCATTCCGGGTGTGTGCCACCCGAAACAGGAGGAATTTGGATGATTGCTTCGGATGATGTGCGCCGCGTGACCTTTGACCGTGCCATGCGCGGTTATCGTTGTGAGGACGTAGACGATTACCTCAAACAGGTTGCGGACAGCATCGACAGCCTGGCCGCAGAAAATGATGACCTGCAGAAAAAGCTGGTCATACTGGCCCAGCGCATTGACCAGTACCGTGCCGACGAAGATACCCTGAGCACAACCATGATCAATGCCCAGCGCCTTGGCGAGAACGTCATCAAGGAAGCCAAGCAGAAAGCTGCCGAGATCATTCGTGCCGCCAACATTAAGGCGGAGGATCGTGAACAGCGCGCCCGCGATGAGGTGGAGCTGGCCCAGCAGGAGCTTGTGACAATAAAGCAGGAAGCGGATGCGTTCAAAAAGCGCCTGATGGATCTGTACCGCCAGCACATCGAAATGATTGCCAAAATTCCGGAGTATCACCCCAACCGTGCAGAACAGCAGGCCGCGCAGCCGCAGCCGGAACCGCAGGAAGCCCCGCAGCAGCCTGCACCCCAGCCGGTAGAACAGCCTGCCCCGGCTCCGCAGCCGGAACCGGAACCCAACCAGCCAATCCCGGAGGATGTCCCGGCTCCGCAGCCCGCAGCCCCGGAGGAAAGCTACCCGGCATATGAGGAACCGGAATATTACGAGGCTGAGCCGGAAAAAACCGCCCAGCCCGAAGAACCGGAACCGGCTCCGGCACCTGCCCCTGTCCAGCCGCTGGACGAGGAAAAGATCGATACGGTAGAATTTGCCTTTGCCCCCAAAACAAAGCCAATCCTGCCGGACGATGATATGCCATCCGTTGCCGGGCTTTACGGCGGGGATATGCCGGAAAAGCCCGCCAAGAAATCCGGCTCCCGCAGCCGCGGCGCTTCGGCCCGCAGCACGGGCAAAAATGCCCGCAAAACCAAGAGCCCTGCAAAAGCGGAGCTTGACGCATTTGATGACATTGATTATGATGTTTGAGGTGCCGCTTTTGTGCGTGCGCGTACCCCAAGCATTTTAAGACCTGCCTGAACGGTGCAGAACTGCCGGGGCAACCTGGTATACTGCGCTTTGGACAAGTCGCCATATCAGCTATATTAAGGAAATAGAGGAGAGTTGGAAACTTTGCCGCAGAATTACAATGATACCATCCATAAGATGGCTACCCCCTTTGAAATGCGTGCCGGGCTGCCGAAAAAGGAGCCCAAAATGCTGGAGGATTGGGAGAAAAACCACGTCTACGAAAAAATGATCGAACATAACGCGGATCTGCCGCGCTTTGTTCTGCATGATGGCCCTCCGTATGCCAACGGTAATATCCATATGGGTACTGCCCTGAACAAGATCATCAAGGATATCATCATCCGTGAAAAGAACATGTCGGGCTACTGTGCTCCCTATGTTCCCGGCTATGATACCCACGGTCTGCCCATTGAGCTGAAGGCTCTGTCCTCTCTGGGCGATAAAAAGGCCGGCATTTCCAAGCTGGAACTGCGCAAGATCTGCAAAGAGTTTGCTACCGAGCATATTGATGTGATGAACAGCCAGTTCGCCCGCCTGGGCGTTCAGGGCGATTTCGCCAACCCCTACCTGACCCTGCGCCCCGAATTTGAGGCACGCCAGGTGGAGATCTTTGGCGAGATGGCCAAGAAAGGCTATATCTACAAGGGCATGAAAGCCGTTTACTGGTGCCCGGAGGATCGTACTGCTCTGGCAGAAGCCGAAATCGAGTATGCCGAGGACGAGTGCGATTCTATCTATGTCCGCTTTAAGCTCACCGATGACCCCAACGGTGTTCTGGCCAAGTACGGTATCCCTCTGGACAAGGCATGGATCGTGATCTGGACCACCACCACCTGGACCCTGCCCGCCAACGTGGCAACCTGCCTGAACCCCAGCCTGGAGTATGCCTTCGTCAAAATCGGCGATGAATATCACCTGATGGCTGCCGGTCTGGTGGAATCCACCATGAAAGCCTGCCATATCGAGGATTACGAGGTTCTGGAGCCCCGCGTTCTTGGCGCTGAATTTGAGCTGATGCAGTATCAGCACCCCTTCCTGGACCGCAAGGGCCTGGTTATCCTGGGTGACCATGTTACCCTGGAAGGCGGCACCGGCTGCGTTCATACCGCACCTGGCCACGGTGTTGAGGACTTTGAAGTCTGCGTCAACCACTACCCGCAGGTTCCCATTATTGTCCCCGTGGACGATGGCGGTTACCTGACCGAAGAAGCAGGCAAAGAGTTTGCAGGCCTTAAGGTCTGGGCTGCCAACAAAGTTATTCTGGAGCACATCAAGCAGTCCGGCCACCTGATGGGCGTGCAGCACATCACCCACCAGTACCCGCATTGCTGGCGCTGCCACCATCCCATCATCTTCCGTGCAACCGAACAGTGGTTCTGCTCCATTGATAAGTTCCGCGAGGAAGCCTATAAGGCCATTGACGAAGTCAAGTGGCAGCCGGCCTGGGGTCATGACCGTATGCACGGCATGGTGCGTGACCGCAGCGACTGGTGCATCAGCCGTCAGCGCGTGTGGGGTGTGCCCATCCCGGTGTTCTACTGCAAGAACTGCGGCAAGTACCACATCACCGATGCTTCCATCAAGGCTGTCAGCGACCTGTTCCGCAAGGAAGGCTCCGATGCCTGGTATAAGTACGATGCCAACGAGATCATGCCCAAGACTGAGGTCTGCGAATGCGGCGCTTCTGACTGGGAAAAGGATCCCGATATCATGGATGTCTGGTTCGACTCTGGCTCTACCTGGAGCGCAGTCTGCCGCGAACGTCCCGAACTGAACTGGCCCGCTGACCTGTATATGGAAGGCGCCGACCAGTTCCGCGGCTGGTTCCAGTCCAGCCTGCTGACCAGCGTTGCCACCCAGGGCGTTGCCCCGTACAAAGGCGTCCTGTGCCATGGCTGGGTCGTTGATGAGCAGGGCAAGCAGATGCACAAATCTGCCGGCAACGGTGTGGAGCCGTCCGAAATCATCCGCGATTACGGCGCTGACATCGTTCGTCTGTGGGTTGCTTCCAGCGATTACACCGTTGATGTGCGCGCAGGCAAGAATATCTTCAAGCAGCTGTCCGAAGCATACCGCAAGATGCGCAACACCGCCCGCTTTATGCTGGGCAACATTGGCGATTTCAACCCTGCCACGGATATGGTTGCCGAGGATCAGCTGTTCGAAATCGACCGCTGGGCACTCAAGAGCTGCAACAGCCTGACCGCCAATGTGCGTGCCGCTTACGATAATTACGATTTCTCCCGCGCTTACCACGCAATCTACAACTTCTGCGTCATTGATATGTCCAACTTCTATATGGACGTCATCAAGGACCGCCTGTACTGCGCGGACGAGCACGCACGCCGCTGCGCCCAGACTGCGCTGTACCGCATTCTGGTTGACTTCACCAAGCTGGTTGCCCCCATCCTGTGCTTCACCGCCCAGGAAATCTGGAGCTACATCCCGAAGCTGGAAGGCATGCAGGAGTATGTCTGCTGGGAGCGTATGCCGGAAGCCAAGAGCGATGAGGATGCCGCTTTTGACGCCAAGTGGGCCAAGATCATTGCTGTGCGTGACGATGTAAAGAAGGTTCTGGAGCAGGCCCGTGCCGATAAGACCATCGGTTCCTCTCTGGAAGCTGCCGTTACCCTGTACTGCAGCGATGAAATGTATGACTTCCTGAACGCCATCCCGATGGATGAGCTGGCCGATCTGATGATCGTTTCCCATGTGGATCTGGTCAAGGGTGAAGGCGGCGTGAAGGGTCTGACCGAGGGCCTGGGCATGAGCGTTACCCATGCTGCCGGCAACAAGTGCCTGCGCTGCTGGAAGTTCGACACAGCTGTTGGCGAAGACGGCCTGTGCCCGCGCTGTGCGAAAGTTCTTGGTTAATTTCAAATAAAGGGCTATGCCGCATGATGTTAAGCGCTGTTCCAGTGCTTAAGCCTGTAAAACAGGAACTGTGCGGTATTGCCATAGTATGATTTACAGCGGTGCTTTTGCGCTTTTATCAAGCCTTTGCACCGCTGTTTTTGTCAGGGCATTTTGCAGCGCTGCATTGGCCCGGACAACGGAGGCGTTTATGCTGGTTGGCATTTTATCCATTCTTGCTGCGGCAGGCCTGACGCTGGTTGACCAGCTGATCAAACTTTGGGCCACCGTGGAACTGCTGCCGGTTGGCAGCAAACCCTTTATCCCGCATGTGCTGGAATTTTATTACCTGCTCAATGATGGTATGTCGTTTTCCATGCTCAGTGGCAAGCGCACGCTGCTGGTGATCGTTACCGGTGTGATGCTGGCTGTGCTGGCCGGTATGCTGCTTTTGCGCAAAATGCCGCGTTTGGAGCGTGCTGCTTGGATTTTGGTCGTGGGCGGCGGTGTTGGCAACCTGATCGACCGTATCCGCACCGGCGTGGTGGTGGATTACCTGAACTGCCTGTTCATCAATTTCCCGGTGTTCAATTTTGCGGATGTCTGCATCTGTGTCGGCGTGGGCCTGCTGGTCCTCAGCCTGCTGCTGGATATGTGCCGCGAACAAAAAGCAAAACAGCAAAAGGGGAGTGCGCCCACAGATGGAACAGCGTGAACTGACCCTTGCGCCGGAAAGCGTTGGCCTGCGGCTGGACCGCTGGCTGGCGGAACAGTGCCCGGATCTTTCCCGCAGCCAGCTGCAAAACCTGATCGAAGCGGGCAGTGTGACCTGCAACGGCAGCCCCTTGAACAAAAAGGATAAGCTGAAAGCCGGGCAGACGATTCTGCTCACCCTGCCGGACCCGCAGCCCATCGAAGCCCAGCCCCAGAACATTCCGCTGGACATTGTGTATGAGGATGACAGCCTGCTGGTGGTCAACAAGCCCAAAGGCATGGTGGTGCACCCTGCGCCCGGCAACCCGGACGGCACCATGGTCAATGCACTGCTGTGGCACTGTGCGGGGCGGCTGTCCGGCATCGGCGGGGCCATCCGCCCCGGCATTGTGCATCGCATTGATAAGGATACCAGCGGCCTTTTAGTCGTTGCCAAAACGGACGCCGCCCACCAGGCACTGACCGAACAGATGAGCGTGCATTCTATCCATCGGGTGTACCACGCTGTGGTGTATGGCAACCTGAAAGAGGATACCGGCTTTGTGGAAGCCCCCATTGGCCGCGACCCTAAGGATCGCAAAAAGATGGCCGTGACCCAGCAGAACTCCAAATATGCCTACACCGGCTGGCAGGTGCTGGAACGGTTCGGCAACTTTACTTACATTGCATGCAAGCTTAAAACAGGCCGCACCCATCAAATTCGGGTGCATATGGCGTCCATTGGCCACCCGCTGGCTGGGGATGCCGTGTATGGGCCAAAAAATTGTATCCGCAGCCTGAACGGTCAGTGCCTGCACGCCAAGGAGCTTGGCTTTGTGCACCCCGCCACCGGGGAATGGATGCAGTTTGACAGCTCACTGCCTGACTGGTTTCAGGACTACTTAAGCCGTCTGAGAAAGGAAAGCCGCCATGGAGCGTTTGAGTGATTATCTGGTTTTTTGTGATATGGATAACACCCTGCTGACTGCAAAGGAGGGCATTCCCGCCTGCAACCGCAGCGTCATCCGGTTGTTTACCGCCATGGGTGGGCGCTTTACCGTCGCATCCGGCCGTCCGCCGGAGTCGATCCGCGCGGCGCTGGGCGATATCGAGCTTTCGCTGCCAGCAATCTCCTGCAATGGTTCGCTGCTGTATGATTTCCAGACCAACCGTGTGCTGCGTCGCTCCTGCCTGAATCAGGAACAGGCCGCTGCCGCCATTGCCGATATGCTGCAAAAATTCCCGAAGATTGGTGTAGAGGTCATGGCCGGTGCGGGGGAGATGTATGTTGTTCACGCCAGCAGCTATACCCACGCCCACCAGGTGGATGAACACATGGAAAGCGTGGCCTGCCCGCTGGAAAATGTGCCGGATGGCTGGCTGAAGGTGGTGTTTGCCGGGGATCCGGAAACTATCCGCAAAGCGGGACAGTACGCCAAAACGCGGTACTTTGGCCGGGATAATTACTTTTTGCCTACCAACCAGATCTACTTGGAAATTATGCCTTCCGGCATCAGCAAAGCAGCCGGAATGGAAGAGCTTTGCCATATCCTGAACGAGAACATCAAAAAAACCATCGTGATCGGTGACTATTATAATGATCTCGAAATCATGAAAAAAGCGGGCTATTCCGTGGCTGTGGCCAATGCGCCGTCCGAAGTAAAAGCAGCGGCCAACGAAGTGACCAACTGCGACTGCACCGACGGCGCGGTGGGCGAGTTCCTTTACAAGCTGATCAGCAAGGTGGAGGGCGTATGAAACACAGGGAAAGTGAGCAGACACAGCTGAGAGTCAGCCGTTTACTGAACCGTGACAGTGTGATGCTGCATGCCGAGATGCCCAGTGTGCAGACGGCGCTGGAAACCTTGGTGGAACTTCAGGAGAGCAACGGCGTGATCACCAACGGTACCGCCTACTATAAAGCCGTGTGTGAGCGTGAACGCGCGGGCGGCACCACCGCCATTGGGGAAGGGCTTGCCATCCCGCATGCCTGCAATGCGGGCGTTGCCTCGCTTGGGCTGGCCGCGCTGACCCTTACCCGCGGGCTGGACTGGGGCGCAGCGGACGGCAAGCTGGTGGATATGATCTTTATGGTTGCGGTTCCGCCGGACCGCCAGAGCGACCACCTGTTGATTTTGGCTCGCCTTGTCAACCTGCTCAGCGACCACCGCCTGACGGAAAAACTGCGTATGGCGGACACGCGAGAGGCGTTTATCCGCATCCTGAACCAGACCGAAGCGGCAATCTTTGCATAAATGAGGCCAAAACGGCAAGGAACACAAAAGCAATCCAGCACCCGATTGCTGAAACAGAGAAAAATATCATTTTATAAGTCTTATTGATACTGCACACCCTGTGCGAATGCCCCAAAGGCAGAACGCAGGGTGTGCTTTTTTGTTAAAATTGTGCAAAATGTGGAAATTTAGCGCTCTAAAGCGCTGTGATTTGGCGGATTGTATCTTGCAGGGGAATACGATTGATGCTATACTTTAAATCACTAAATCGCTTTTCGGAGAGGACACCCACCCAAGGCTATGCAGCATAGTGGATGCCGGTGAGCGATGCATAGATTTGGGAGGAAGATACCATGAAAAAAGCACTTTCTATTTTGACAGTCGGCTGCCTGGCTGTTTCCCTTGCTGCCTGTGGCAGCACTGCAGCAAGCTCTGCTGCATCGGCCGCGGACAGCACCGCTTCTTCTGCCGCAGAATCCACCGCCGCTTCCGATACCGCCGCTGCTGACGGCCAGACCTACAAGGTCGGCATCTGCCAGCTGGTGCAGCACGTTGCTTTGGACGCTGCAACCCAGGGGTTTAAGGATGCCCTGACCGAGCAGCTTGGCGATGCCGTTACCTTTGAGGAAAAGAACGCCCAGGGCGATTCCAACACCTGCAGCACCATCATCAATGGCTTTGTTTCTGATAATGTTGACCTGATCCTGGCCAACGCAACCCCCGCCCTGCAGGCTGCACAGGCCGGCACCAACACCATCCCGGTTCTGGGCACCTCTGTTACCGAGTACGGCGTGGCACTGGGTATTGATGACTTCGATGGCCTTGTCGGTACCAATATTTCCGGCACCAGCGACCTGGCTCCTCTGGATGAGCAGGCAGGAATCATCAAGGAACTATTCCCCGATGCAAAGACCGTTGGTCTGCTGTATTGCAGCGCCGAAGCAAACAGCCAGTATCAGGTTGATACCGTAAAGGCCAGCTTGGAAGAACTGGGCTACACCTGCGAGTATTACGCATTCTCTGACTCCAACGATCTGGCCACCGTCTGCCAGAGCGCTGCCGATGCCAGCGATGTGATCTATGTTCCCACCGATAACACCGTTGCCAACAACACTGAGATCGTCAATAACATCTGCCAGCCCGCCGGTGTGCCTGTCGTTGCAGGCGAGGAAGGCATCATGAGCGGCTGTGGCGTTGCTACCCTGTCCATCAGCTACTATGACCTGGGCGTTGCTACCGGTAAGATGGCCGCCAAGATCCTGACCGGCGAAAGCAAGGTTGAGGAGATGCCCATTGAGTACGCTCCGGAGTTCACTAAAGAATACAACCCGACCATTGCCGAAGCTCTGGGCATCACCATCCCAGATGATTATGTGGCATACGAGGGCTAAACAGCCAGAACGGCCTGCTTTGATTTGATGCAGGTAACTTTAATACAAAAATCGCGGAAAAGGCTTTTCTTTCCCGCGATTTTTTGATATAATTAAAAAGACTATATCTTTTTTTGAGGAGTTGACGATCTCTTGAACATTGCAACATTGTTCAATGCCATGCCGGGCGCATTGGCGCAGGGCCTGATTTGGGCCATTATGGCGATTGGCGTTTACCTTACCTTCCGCATCCTGGATGTTGCCGACCTGACGGTAGACGGCACCTTGGGCCTTGGCGGTGCGGTCTGCATCATGTGTATGACTTCCGGCATGAACGTCTGGCTGTCCCTGCTGCTGGCGTTTGGTGCTGGCCTGCTGGCTGGCCTGGTGACCGGCCTGTTCCACACGCTTATGGGCATTCCGGCCATCCTTGCCGGTATCTTGACCCAGTTGTCCCTATATTCGGTCAACCTGAAAATCATGGGAAAAGCCAATCAGGCTATCAACGTGGACAAATATGATCTGCTGGTATCCCTGCGTTATATCAAAGGCGTTCCGTTTTACCGCAATACCATCCTGATCGTGGCCGTTCTTATGGTGGTTGTTATCGCTATTTTGTACTGGTTCTTCGGCACCGAGCTTGGCTGCTCCATCCGCGCTACCGGCTGCAACGCCAACATGGCGCGGGCGCAGGGCATCAACACTAATTTCAACATTGTGCTGGGCCTGATGCTCTCCAATGGTCTGGTGGCATTCTCCGGTGCGCTGCTCAGCCAGTACCAGGGCTTTGCTGATGTCCAGATGGGCCGCGGTGCTATCGTGATCGGCCTGGCTGCCGTTGTTATCGGTGAAGCCGTGTTCAGCAAGATTTTTCGCAACTTTGCGCTCAAGCTGCTCAGCGTTGGCATCGGCAGCGTCATCTACTACATTGTTATGCAGATCTGCATCTGGTTCAAGATCGATACCGACCTGCTCAAAATGCTCAGCGCCATCGTGGTCGCCATCTTCCTTGCGGTTCCATACTGGAAAGCAAAATACTTCACCCGCGTTGCGGTAAAGAAAGGCGGCAGCAGCAATGCTTGAGATCAAAAACGTTTACAAGACTTTTAACCCCGGTACGGTCAACCAGAAGGTTGCCCTGAATGATTTGAACCTGACACTGGAGGACGGCGATTTCGTCACCGTAATCGGCGGCAACGGTGCGGGCAAGTCCACCATGCTGAATGCTGTTGCCGGTGTGTGGCCAGTGGATATGGGCAAGATTATTATTGATGGTAAGGATATCACCCGCCTGCCGGAGCACAAGCGCGCCGCTTACATTGGCCGTGTGTTCCAGGACCCCATGATGGGCACCGCCGCCACGATGCAGATTGATGAAAACCTGGCCCTGGCCGCCCGCCGCGGTGCGGGCCGCACCCTGCGCGTTGGTATTACCAAAAAGGAAAATGCCGAGTACCACGAGCTGCTTAAAACCCTGGGCCTGGGCCTGGAGGACCGCATGACCAGCAAGGTCGGTCTGCTTTCCGGCGGCCAGCGCCAGGCAGTCACCCTGCTGATGGCGACCCTGAAAAAGCCCAAGCTGCTGCTGCTGGACGAGCACACCGCAGCCCTGGACCCCAAGACCGCCGCCAAGGTGCTGGAAATTTCCAACAAGATCGTGCAGGAAAACCACCTGACCACCCTGATGATCACCCATAATATGCGCGATGCCATCCGCTATGGCAACCGCCTGATCATGATGAACGAAGGCCATGTGATTTATGATGTGCGCGGCGAAGAAAAGACAAAGTTGGAAGTATCGGATCTGCTGCAGCGCTTTGAGCAGGCTGGCGGCGAAGCCAATGACCGCATGATCCTTTCCTGATAAGATTGCGCTACAGGATCGGATTTGGATAAGTTTTATACCATTTAACTGCCGCTGTGGGCCGGATTTTACCGGTTTGCAGCGGCTTTTTTGTTTTTTTGGAGCAGGAAAGAAGGGGCAAATTATCAAATTTCCGTGAAGTCATTTTCAAACCTTGACAGTTATGATATAATACAACTGTATATTATGACGGAATTGACAGACGGCAGAGTATCGGATCGTCTGTTTTCAGTTCCGTATACACCAAAAGAGAACATAAAGAACCCAGGAAAGTTCATTGTTTTCTCTGCATGGTATGCGGCCAAGGCTCTTGAAATGGATGTAAAGTGAGTGTGCTTTACACCGGGAGAGTAGCCATAAACAACGCGGCCGTAAGCGCCATGGGAAGTTATCAGGACTGTATAAAGGGAGCACCGCCTTTCCGCAGGAGGTATTTTGGATGCAGCGTTACGACGCCGTTTTATTTGATGTTGATGGAACATTGATCCATTCCCGGCCGGGCATTTTTAACTGCTTTGCCTATGCGTTCCGCAAAATGGGCCTTGACCCGGATACGATAGATTGTTCCCGCTACCTTGGTCCTCCGCTGCGCTGGAGCTTTGCCCAGCACTTTGCAACGGATGCCGAGGTGGAGCAGGCCGTGGAGTATTACCGCGTGCATTACGAGGAAGTTGGCAGCCACCAGTGCAGCCTGTTCCCCGGGGTGCGTCAGATGATGGATACCCTGAAAGATGCCGGGCTGTACATGGCAACGGCAACCTGCAAACCGGTCGAAGTTGTAACACCCATCCTGAAAGAGCAGGGGCTGTTTGACTATTTTGACCGCATTGGCGGGGCCAGCATGGACGAAAGTGTGGACAACAAGACGGATGTGATCCGCCTTGTGCTGCAGGACCCACGCCTGGCGGGCAAACGCATCCTGATGGTGGGGGACCGCCAGGATGATATGCAGGGCGCAGTCAACAACCAGCTGCCCGCTGCTGCCGTGCTGTACGGCTATGGTAGCAGGGAAGAAATGGAACCCTGGAATCCGGTGCTGCTGGCGCAAAATTGTGAAGAACTGACCCAGTATATTCTGGGCTGAACCCCGCGCGGTGCAAAGCGCTGCCGGGCACAGCCCGCCGCCGGAACCAACCCGGCCCGCGGGCGCATCCTACATAAGGAACAAAGGGAGAAACGAACATTATGAGCCGCAAAACATCCGGCAGCCGGGCATCCTTCAGCCCAACCCAGCGCAAGGCATGTGCTGTTCTGGCAGTATGTGTGCTGGCTGTCATCCTTACATTTATTGCATCCTGGGTTTTGCCGGGCAAGCTGTCGCTGGGCGGCAGCGGCCGCTATGACCCGCAGGCCTATCCACTGGATACTTCGCTGGGGTCCGTGCTGGCCAAAACCTCTGATGCAGGCACCGATTATGTCTCCTCCACGCTGTTTGTGGGGGATCAGTTTGCCAAGTCCCTGTATGACGATAAAGTCATCACGCTGGATCAGTTTGCAGGCAAGGACGGCCTGACCGTCAGCTCATTGCTGAACGATGCCTGTGTTTACTTTGCGGGGGATTCCAGCGCCTATACCGTCCCGCAGGCGGTATCCAAAATGAAACCCCGCCGCGTGGTCATGCTGCTGGGCAGCAACGATCTGGACGGCAGCCTTTCCTATGATAATTTTGCCCGTAACTATAAGCAGGCTGTCATCGCAATTACCGGTGCGTACCAGTACTGCGATGTCATTGTCTGTGCCATTCCGCCTGTGGCAAAAAATGCATCTGATGCCGCCAAAACGCAGCTGATGATCGACCAGTTCAACCAGGAATTGGCCAAGATGTGCAATGATGAAGGCTATAAATACCTGAACTTGGCCGAAGCACTGAAAGATAGCAACAGCGGCTATGCCGAAGCAGCCTATTTGAACAACAAACAGAATGGCTTCAGCACATCCGGCGCTAATGTGGTGCTGAACTACCTGCGCAATCATGCTTACGATACTGCGGATACCCGCCCCAACACGGATGATATTCCGCAGCGTACTGAGCAGGCTGGCGGCAGCGCAGCCGCCACGGAGCCCACGCCTTCGGCGACCCCTACAACGTTCAAATTGCAATACTTGGTGGAAGAAGGCAAGGGCACCCTGCAGGGCAATGACCAGAGCGGCGTAACTTCCATCGAAATGGATGCAGCCGAAAAGCAGACCGTGACCATTACCGCTGTGGCGGCGGACGGCTATACGTTCTATAAGTGGAGCGATGGCCTGACCACCGCTACCCGTGTGGACAGCGCGACCAAGGATATTTCCGTGACGGCAATGTTCAACGATGCCCGTGTGCAGATCAACCTGGATCAGGGCGAAAGCACCATCAAGCAGGGTGAATCCCTGACCATCAACGCCAGTGTCACCTTGGGCGGTAAGAGCTATGATAATAGCGGTGTGCAGTGGTCGGTCAACGATGACCTGATGCAGAATGGCGCCAGTTATACCTTTACGCCGAATGCCACCGGAGATTACCGCATCAAGGCCGGGCTGGAAGTCAACGGTACCTATACTTCGCAGGAACTGATGGTGCATGTGCAGGCACCGGCTACCACCGTCAGCATCACCGGTGTCAGCTCCATGCCGGCAGGCAGTACCACAACGCTGCAGGCCAACGTAAGCAATCCTTCGGGGGACACCGCCTGGACCTGCGCCCAGAAGCCGCAGTGGAGTGCAATCGGCGATAACGTGCAGTTCAGCGCGGATACCGTTGGCAGCTATACCGTGCGTGCTGCCAACAATGGTCAGTATGCAGAGCTTGTCATCAACGTAACGGAACCCCTTTCGGACCCCACGGTAACCCCGGAACCAAGTGATTCGGGCGATCAGTTCCCGTTCTTCCCCTTTGGCGGCGGAAACTGATTGCAGTCACACAGCGCCTGCCCCCGGCATAGCATAAGCCGGGAGGTGATCACATGTTTGTCTTTGACTGCGAGGCTGGCTATCAGCCGGATAACGGCCAGAACGATGTGACCGACGGCAGTGTGGAAAACTATGATTTTGACTGGGGCCAGCCCCTTGATGCAGAACCCCTTGACGATGCGCTGACGGACGATGAACGGACGGAAGCACAGCACACGGAGTAATTGTTTTGGCGGCAGGGCAGCACCCCGGCAGATATCCGGCAAGAATAGACCGGAAAAAAGGAATAAATCTATGGCAAATTATACTTGTCTTTTACTGGATGTGGATAACACCCTGCTGGATTTTAACGCAGCGGAGCGTGCTGCGGTCGGCATTACGTTAGAGCATTACGGCATGCCCAACGGCCCCGAAGCATTGGAAACCTACCACCAGATCAACCGCCAGCTGTGGGACAGCCTTGCCAAAGGCGAGCTGAACCGCAGCAAGCTGTTTGCGGTGCGGTTTGGCCGCGTGATGCAGGCTCTTGGCACACCGGAAGCCGGCAACGCCCGCGAGATGAACGACTTTTATGAGAACGAGCTGGCCAACCATGCGGATCTGATGCCCGGTGCGCTGACCGCTCTGGAAGAACTGGGCGAAGTTGCTACCCTGGCAATCGTTTCCAACGGTGCTACCCAGGTACAGGAATCCCGCATTGCGGCATCCGGCATTGGCCGCTTTATGGATGGTGTGTATATCTCGGAAAAAGTGGGTGCGGCAAAGCCTTCGCCCAAGCTGCTGGACTATGCCATCCGGGACCTGGGGTTGACCAACCGCAGCCGTGTGCTGATGGTGGGGGACGACCTGCTGGCCGATATCAAGGGCGGTATCAACGCGGGGATCGATACCTGCTGGGTCAACTTTGCCAACGAGGAAAATAAAACCGGCATCCAGCCCAAATATACGGTGCACAGCTATGAAGAACTGTACCGCGTTGTAATGGAGCCGGAAGAACTGGAAAATGTCGGCGTGCGCAACCGTCGGCATATGAACGAGGGCTGAAACAGACCAATGGAATGTGCCGCTGCCGGGGAAAAAACTGAGCAGCGGCACATTTTCGGGTTTGATGCGCCCTTTGGTGGAAGAGTAAAACAAACTGGCTGCTGCTTTAATGTGAATCTGAAAACAAAGAGCATGACGGATATTTCGCAAATACAAGCAGGATTTAAGGCTTTTTAATGCAAAATCCTGCTGTGTTTGTAGAAATAGGGCAATACCGCATAATTCTAAGTGCCGATACGGCGAGCGAGGTGCGGCAGATGCTAAGCCAAAAGCGCAGATAATACTGGATGTCTTATCGAGCATTTTGGCAACGCAGATGCCGTGCCGCAGCCGCCGGAGCGGTGCTTAAGCCGTAAGGCGGGAATTGTGCGGTGTTGCCATAGACTATATTTTCGACTTTTCTGATACACTCTAGTGGCCAGGGATACGATAAGGTGTGAAATTATGCTGATCGAACTGCAGGACCTTGGCAAAAGCTTTGGCGAGCACGAGGTCTTAAAACATGTAACAGCCAGTGTGGAACGCGGCGACCGCATTGGTATTATTGGGGCAAACGGCACCGGCAAAACCACGCTCCTGCGTGTGCTGTGTGGCGAAAGCTTGCCCGATGCCGGTGACGCTGCCTTTGCGGCGGGGGCAACCTGCGGCTACCTGGAACAGACGGGTCATCTTGACCCGGAGAAAGACGTTTACGAAACCATGCGCCTTGCGTTCCAGCCTGCGCTTGACGCCATGGCGGAGCTGGAGACCCTGCAAAAGCAGCTGGCAGCTGACCTCCACAACACGGCTATTACGGATAAGATCACAGCCTGCAACGCAGTGATCGATGCCATGGATGCCTATAATATGGATACCCAGATCAAAAAGGTGCTCAACGGCATGGGCTTCCCGGCAGATACCTGGAAGAAAAAGGCCGGGGTGCTTTCCGGCGGCGAGCAGACCCGCCTGCGCTTGGCCCGCTTGCTGTTGGAACGCCCGGACATTCTGATTCTGGACGAACCCACCAACCATTTGGATCTGGAAACGATGGACTGGCTGGAAACCTATCTGAAAGCCTACCGCGGCGCAGTGCTGGTGGTCAGCCATGACCGCTACTTCCTGGATTCTGTCTGTACCCGTATCTGGGAGCTGCGCGGCAAAACCATCACCACCTACCGCGGCAACTACTCCGCCTACCTGCCCCAGCGCGAAGCAGCGGACGAGCGCCTGCAAAAACAGCATGATGCCGATGTGGAAAAGGCGGCCAAGCTGCAGGATTATATTGACCGCAACCTGGTGCGCGCTTCCACCACCAAAATGGCCCAGAGCCGCCGCAAACAGCTGGAAAAGCTGGAAATCACCGAAGCACCCCAGGCAGAAGCCCACCAGCTGAATTTCCGCTTTGAGTATGATATTGAGCCGTATGATGAGTTGGTCATCATGAAAGGCTTAACTATCCGCATTGGGGAACGCACCCTGTTGGAAGCACTGGATTATGTCGTCCACCGTGGGGACAAGCTGATTATTGCGGGCCCCAACGGCACCGGCAAATCCACCCTGCTGCAGGTATTGGACGGTAAGCGCCGCCCCTCCGGCGGTATGGTGCGGCTGGGCACTGGTGCCAAGCCCGGTATCTTTGTGCAGCAGCAGACCCGCCGCGCAGGCCGCGTGATCGATGCCATCTGGAACCAGTACCCCCGCTTTACCGAGCTGGAAGTGCGCAGCCACCTGGCCAGGTTCGGCTACCGCGGCGAGGAAGTGTTCAAGGACTGCGCCACCCTTTCCGGCGGTGAGATGGCCCGCCTGCGCTTTGCGGAGCTGGCCCTGGAACGCCCGAACCTGATGTTTTTGGACGAACCGACCAACCACCTGGATATCTTCATGCGCGAAACGCTGACTGATGCGCTGTCTGCCTACACGGGCACCCTGCTGCTGGTCACCCATGACCGCTACCTGATGCAGACCCTCGGCTGCCCGATCCTGTACCTGGAAGATGGCAAGGCGACTTTCTACCAGAACTTCCAGAAGCTGCATGACCGCGATACTTCCAAACAGCCGGAACCCGCCAAGCAGGAGGATAAGCCCCAGAAGGCAGGCTATGGCAAGGAGCAGCGCCGCCGCCGTGCCGAGGTGCGCACCCGCCTGAAAGCGCTGGAAACCGAGATCGAAGAGCTTGGCGCCCATATTGTTGAGTTGGAAAACGAGATCAACGACCCGGAGGTTCTGCGCGACCACCTGCTTTTGCGGGATAAGTGCGATGAACTGGATGATTCCCGCTTCCACCAGCAGGAACTGTATGACGAGTGGGAAAAGCTGGCAGAGGAACAGGACCGCATAGATGCAGAAAGTGATTCCTGAAAAACGCGTTGAGCGCTGCACCTTGCACACCGGCCCGGAGGCCCTTTTTGCGGCAGATCCGGCTGCAAAAAATGAGAAACATTAAAAACAGTAATGAAACTGTAACTTGCTTTCCTGATAAAAAGCGGTATACTATTTTTGATATTGGGCTTGTGCGGCTGGGCGGGTGCGCTGCATCATCCACCGCCAGCTATTTTGCATGTGTGCCGGTGCTTTGCCGGCTGGAGTAAAACACGCTGCGCTTTTTTGCTAACCATGCGCAGCAGTAAGAAACAGGCAGGGAATACACTTTGCAGACGACGATCATCATAGCAACACATAAACCGTACTGGATACCGGAAGACCCCATGTACCTGCCGGTACAGATGGGTCATGCCATCCACCCCGGCATTGGCTACATCGGGGACGATACCGGTGAAAATATTTCAGAGCGCAACGGCAATTTCTGCGAGCTGACGGGCCTGTACTGGGCGGCCAAAAACCTGGATTCCGATTATATCGGCATCGTGCATTACCGCCGTTACTTTGCCAGCCGCCTGCACCGTTTTGAGCGCAAAAAGCGTCGGGTCATCGGCCACGAGGAACTCAACGCTATTTTGGCCACCACCAATGTTGTGCTGCCTAAAGAGCGCCACTATTTTATTGAAACCAATTATACCCAGTATATCCACGCCCACCATGAACAGGACCTGCGGGTGACCCGCGCCATCATCGAGCGCAAATGCCCGGAGTA
>ENA-ORCP01001135-ORCP01001135.1-human-gut-metagenome-genome-assembly--contig:-NODE-1135-length-23410-cov-6.059401_pt1 | contig 23410 bp, 31 predicted proteins | sample MGYA00242990_ERZ507991 | MGnify/ENA primary metagenome ERZ507991 (study PRJEB26167, sample SAMN06115496) | human gut metagenome | host: Homo sapiens | place: China:Henan | collected 2015-05-07... | reverse complement strand
AAGTGTTAACACCTAACGTCCAAGCTATTAATAGTAAACTTCCGTTGTATTAATAGTAAACTTGTTCTTCTCTAACAGGAAAGTTATGATTGACTAAGGATAATCTATAAACGCAAGTTACGTTTATAAAATTGAAAGCTTTGTTTTTATAATTGCAAGTTTCATTTATAAAAACAAAACTTGCAATTATAGTTTATGACTAATGAAAAGGAAGTTTGTTATTAAGGCAAAAGAAGTTCACTAACAGGATAAAGGAAGTTTATCTCTAATACACCAGAGCTTATTTATTAAAGGACTAAAAATAATTTCCTTACTGTAAACATAAATAAAATTGATATGTTAATGAATTTAGTAGGAGAGATTGTAACAACAGAGTCTATGGTAGAAAAACAATCTCAACTTGAAAACTTTGATAGAGATAACTTTGAAAAACAAGCTAGAAGATTACATCAATTGACTGCTGAGTTACAAGATGTAGTTATGTCTATCCGTATGGTACCTATATCATCTACATTTACTAAGATGCAAAGAGTAGTAAGGGATATGAGTAAAAAAACTGGCAAAATAGTAGACTTAGAACTTATAGGAGAACAAACAGAAGTAGATAAAACTATACTTGAAAACATATCAGATCCACTTATGCACATGATTAGAAATAGTATGGACCATGGTGTTGAAATGCCAGAGGAAAGAAAGGCAGCTGGAAAGCCTGAAAAAGCAACAGTAACACTAGAAGCTAAAAATACAGGTGGAGATGTTGTAATAGTTATAAAGGATGACGGTAGAGGTTTAAACAAAGAAGCTATTGTAAAAAAAGCTATAGAAAAGGGAATTACAACTAAGAGATTAGAAGAGATATCAGATAAAGAAGCATACAACTTTATAATGGCTCCAGGATTTTCAACTAAAGAAGCTGTTACAGAATACTCTGGTCGTGGAGTAGGGATGGATGTAGTTCATACTAACATAAAAAAATTAAGAGGTTCTATAACAATTGATAGTGAGAGCGGAAAAGGCACTATGTTCATAATTCGTATACCATTAACATTGGCTATAATAGATGGAATGAAAGTTGAAATAGGAAATGAAATATATATAATACCATCTCTTAATATAAAAGAAGTATTTAGAAGCGGGTCTTATGAAATTGTAAAAAATCCTAATGGTGAAGAACATAGTATTGTATTTCGCGATTATGACAGCAGTCTGGTAGATGTCAGCGAAGACGGAACGATCACAACCAAACAAGAGGGTTATGTAACGATTTACTATGATGTTGTCTCGACGGATGGCAGATATTATGTCTCAAATGGAGAAAGCTGCGAAAGAGGCACCGCAGGCGGTTGAAAAAGCCGGAAAGAGCCTTAGCGCAAAGAACCTGGAAACATTACAGGGTATCAGCAACAATTTAACTGATTTCCTTTCCACATTTACCGAAACAGCTTCGGCAGAAGGGGATGGAGATAATAATGTCAAAAAGGAGGATGACACAGACATGAAACAGGAAGATGTTCAGAAGATGGTAAGTGATGAGGTTGCTAAAGCAATGACACCTGTCACAAAACAGCTTGAAGCTATCGCAAAATCTCTTACAGGAGAAGGTGATGGCGCAGGAGAAGAAACACCGGCAGCAGGCGAAGGAGAGGGAGCTGGCAATGATGTAACAGCTGAATCCGTAGCAAAGATGGTTGGAGATGAGGTAACAAAGGCTATGGAGCCTATTACCAAAATGCTTGAGCCTCTTATGAAGAGCAGAGCATTGCCGGGAAACCTTAACGATGCAGCAGGTAATGATGTTGTCAAAAGTGAGGAACCTCACTATATGACAGGCATGTTTTAAGAAAGAGAAAAGGAGGAAAAAACACTATGCCTACTAACAGACAGATTATCAACAAAGCCGCAATTACAACCGGCTCCGTAGCACACGGATTACTGAATCCGGAACAGGCCCGTAAGTTCATTCAGCAGACTTTCGAGGCTACAAACCTTGGACCTTTGGTTCGTCACGTTATGAGAAATGCAAAGGCAGGCGAAATCGACAAGATTGGTATCGCTTCCCGTATCGTAAGAGGTAAGACAGAGAACCAGGATGACGGTTACAGAGCTGGCGTAAATACCAACGAAATCGAGTATGCTTGTAAAGCTGTTCGTTTGCCTTGGGAAATTACAGAAGAAACTCTGAGAGAGAATATCGAAGGTCAGCAGATGGAAGAAATCATCACTAACCTTATGACTTCTCAGCTTGGTGTGGATATGGAAGATCTGTATCTCAATTCAGATACAAAAGCTGCTGCTACAACTGCATTTGATACCTCTACTACGTACAGTATTGGCGATTTTGTTACATATGACGGCGACCTCTATAAATTTGTTGCTGCTCATACTGCTGGCGCTTGGACTTCTGCACACGTTCAGCTTATCGGAACTGCAGGTGACGAAGAGTTCTTGAAGCTTAACGATGGTTGGATTAAGCAGATTCTTGAAAATGGTCATGTATATGATGCTTCCGGTGAAAGCACAATGAGGTTGGATATCTTCTACAAGACACTCCAGCAGCTTCCTAACAAGTACAACAACGGTAAGCTCCGTTGGTTAATGTCTCCTAAGAGAGCACAGGAGTGGGAGTTATTCCTTTTGAACAAAGTTGTTGATGCAGGCGGCGCCGTTCCCGATAGTGTATACAATGCTCCTGCTAAGATTAAGACCGTAGAGTGCCCTTCTATGAGTGATGATAAGATTATCCTTACTGATCCTAAGAACTTGATTGTCGTAAATACATACGAAATCAAGATCAGAAAGACCACAGAGGGTAAGGAAGCTATCATGATGGATAAGAGATTCTATGTTTGCCATCTTGACTTCGACCCTGTCATCGAAGAGGCTGATGCTACTGCGATTATTACAAACCTTCCTTCATTACAGTAGGAGGTGTAGCGCATGAAAGTAAAATTGATTAAAGGCTTATCATACACAACACAATCAGGCTCCTTCAAAAAGGAGAAGGTGTACAGTGTATCTGATGAAGAGGCAAAAAAGCTTCTTGAGACTGGCAGATTCGAAGAGGTTTCTGGTGTAGCTGATGACGATGCTGGCAAAGGACCAGAAGGTAATAATGGCGCAGATAAAGAACCGGAAGGTGACAACTCCAACAATGGGAGTAATAACAATGCAGATGATAAGGAATTGTCTGTGGAAGCAATCGACAAGTTGAAAAAGGACGAGTTGATTGCCCTTGCAGCTGAGAAGGAGATTGATATTTCTGAGTGCAACAACAACGAGGAAAGAGCAGAGAAAATCAAAGGTGCTTTAGGCTTGGTTAACATGGCACAGCTCTTTGGAGAATAGGAGGAGCTATGGAAAGACCTTGGGTAAAGCCGGAGGATATCAAGGATTATAGCGATTCTGCGAAGGTTAAAGCCAGGTCTGATAAGCAACTCGAATTCGATATTGCCAGAGCAGAGAAGCATGTAATTCATCTGACCAACAACAAATTTGATGCGGAAGAATATGCGACAAGGCTGCCATCCGATGTGAAGATGGCAGTCATTCTTCTTGCGGAAGCCTATGCAAAGCAATCAATAGCGCAGAAAGAGGGGCTAATGTCTTCGGAAACATTCGATGATTATTCATATACCCTTGACACCGAAACAAGCTTGGATTCAAGCCTTGGTATCGGTCCACTGCTTGAAGATTATGTATTGGAACCAAGCAAGGGAAAAGTCACTATGAAGCTCCGTAAATTGTAGGAGGTGCTGCTTATGGCTTTTGAGGATCTGCTTGACCACAAGTGTGCTATATACCACTTGAATGAGAAAAAAGACGGACAAGACCTTGGATTTGGCATTAAGGATACAGAGTTTTCCTATGATGCTGTTCCGGATTTAAACGATATTCCCTGCCATTTCAATGTGAAAAACTCTGGCATGGGTTCTATCGAGCAGACCGAGGATGCAAACGAGTATATCGTAGTCGGCAAACTACAGCTCCCGGTGGGAACTGAGGTTTATGTGAATGACAAGATTGTGGACTTGGGTACTGGTCTTGTCTATACTGCCGAAATTCCTCGTAATATCCGTGGACACCACATTATGGTACAAGTGCAGCGAAAAGGAAAGGTTAATGGTGCGTTATAATGGGTAGACAGTATGTAAGTATAGAGACTACGGATTTGAGAAGATTTATAGACAAGTTGAATATGGCTGGGAAAGGGCAGTTCCGAAAGGACCTGCTTATTTTTTTGGAAGGAATTGCAGATGAGTTTCTGAGAATTGTCGAAGATGAGATTATCCGAACACAGACTGTTGACACCAGATTGCTTCTTAACAGTTTTCATAAGGGAGGCACGGACAATATTTATGTGCTGAATCAAGGAGAAATGACAATAGAGGTCGGCACCAATGTGACCTATGCTTCGTATGCCAATGATGGACATTGGACGAATCCTAAAGGTGTAGCAACGAGGTGGGTACCAGGATATTGGAATGGGGAGCATTTCATCTATCAACCAGGTGCAAAGACGGGTATGTTGTTAAAACAGAAGTGGGTAGAAGGTTCTCATTATTTCGATAGTGCCATTCGTTGCATGGAGCAGATGATTCCGGATGTGCTCGAAGCAAAGATTCAGCAATGGGCTGATGAGTATTTTAGAGAGTTTATGTGAGGTGGTAATAATGCTTGAATATGAAATCGCAGCTATTTATTACTTCATCGCCGGCACCATTAAAGCTACGCCGTATTTTAAGGAAGTTCCAAAAGATTTTATGGTACCATGTGTATTTTATCCAACTCCGGAACAGACCGGTGGCGTGTTTTCAGTATCGAAGTACAAGACGGATTTTGTTATGTACATAAAGTTCATGGCCAAAGACACAATGGAAGCGTACTCCATGGCGTCAAAAGTGTTACAGGAGCTTATGAAAAATAAGAGGAAGGTGCCGCTGGTAGATGAAAATGGTAAGAAGACCGGAAAGAATTTTCAAATCAACAATCCTGTTGCAAGGAAAGTGGATACCGGAGTTTACCAGATGGAGATATCGTGGAAAAGATACACTTCGTACAATGCAAATGTCGTAACAAAGGCACAGGAGTTCTTCTTTAACGGAACCCCGGTGTCAGAGAAATAAAGGAGGCTATCATGGCGAAGAATGAAGAACAGGCAGTTACGGCTTCTGCCACAAAGAAAGCCGAACCAAAGTTCCCACTCGAAGTATTGAAGCGTGATTGTGTAAAGCTTTACAAAATCAGTTCAAGCACATTCGTGGGAGCAACATCAAGTCTTCATGATGGAGAATATACTATCGATGAAGTAAGAACAGTCATCAACAAATGGTTGAAAAAGGAGGTAAAGTAAATGGCTGGTGGAAATTTTGACATCAATGTCGGAAAGAAAAGACCGGGCGCATATGTAAACGTTAAGTCCAAAAGACAGCAGAAGCCTACGGGCGCAACGAGAGGTATTGTTGTAGTTCCTATTATCGGATATGACTGGGGTCCGGATGCACAGTTTATTAAGATTTCAGCGGAATCTCCTGATGGTGAAATCGTCAAATTAGGTAGAAGTATCTATGATGACAATGATTCCATGTTACTTATCAGAGAAAGCTTGAAGAATGCAATTACCTGTTATGCGTACATTATCAATGCTGGTGTAAAGGCAACTGCTACAGTTGAAGGTCTTACTATGACAGCCGCTTATGGTGGTACCAGAGGTAATGATATTAGAGTTGCTTGTGTGGCAAATACATCCGGCGGATTTGATGTGACTATATATCTCGGAACAGAAGCGGTTGAGACTTACACAAATCTCGCTACAGTTGCGGATTTGTTGGCAGCTTCCGAGAAAAAGTATGTTGTATTTTCTGCGGAATCCGTAGAAGCTGCATTGACAGCATTTGCGGCTACCACTCTTGCAGGTGGCACTAATGGAGAGGCTGCAAATGAGAAGGTTTCTGCATTCCTCGATAAGAGTGAGAATGTTAAGTGGAATACAATGTGCTTCCCTGTTACAGAAGCTTCTCTCCATGCTGCTTGTATTGCTAAGATTAAGTATCTTCGTGAGAATGCCGGTAAGTGGGTGCAGGCAGTAATTCCTAATTGCGATAGCGATTATGAGGGAATTATCAATGTTACCAACTCCGTAATTCTCAACGACGGAAAAGAGCTTACTGTGGCACAGGCGTGTGCGTGGGTTGCTGGTGCGACTGCAGCTGCTACAAAGACAGAATCCAATACATACAAATCGTATGAGGGTGCTGTTGAGGTAGCCGGTGTGAAGACTAACGAGGAATCTATTCTTGCTATCCAGAATGGAGAGTTTTTCTTCACTATTTCCGAGGAAGGCAATGTTGTTGTTGAGTATGATATCAACAGCCTTCATACATTCACAACTGAGAAAACAGCTGATTACGCAAAGAACCGTGTAATGCGTGTGTATGACAGCTTCGCTGAAGACCTTGCGCTCACATTCCCACCTAACAAGTACGACAACAGTACAGAGGGTTGGCTTGTCATGGAAGGTCTCGGAAGAGCGTTATTGCAGAATTACGCTGATGATGGAGCTATTGACAATGTGGACCTTGACAATGATTTCTTCGTTGATCAGAGCAGAAGTTCCGGCGATGAGACATTCTTCAATGTAGGTCTGCAGGCTATTGATTCCGCAGAGAAATTATACTTCTCTGTATCAACACGATAGGAGGTGTAAAGAATGGGCGAAAACATTAAACCGGTCAGCCTTGCGGAAGGCCACCTTTATATTAACGGTATCGAGGTAATGGATGCTGTTAAGTGTACGATTCGTTTTGTGCCTAAAGTTTGGTCCGGAACAATGGTAGGAAAGAAGGGTACTAACAGAAGATGGACTGGGTACGACATAACAGGTACGCTTGATGAGTACAAGACCACACCTAGATGGGAGCAGGTGGTTAAACAGTATTTGCAGGACGGTATTACTCCTGAGTTTACAATCCAGGGTACAAGAACCGACCCGGATTCCGATTACTACGTGCTGAATGGTAGTGAAAGTGCTACTGTAACCGGCGTAGTCATCACAGGCGAGATTCCTCTGCTGGATATCGATACTGATGGAGACGTGGTTAAGGATTCCATTTCCTTCGGTGCAAAGAACTTTGTATAAGGATGGCACGGGCACATGCGAGACAATTTCGTGTGTGCCTTTATTTTTGCACTTTTTTACAAGAACAGTAGTTAACACGAAAATGTAGAAAGATGCTCCTGTAGGCGAAAATACAAGCCCACAGGACAAGATTTGGAGGTAAACATACCATGGAAAATAAGAACTTAAAGTATTTTATGAGACAGGAAGCAAAGGAAGAACTTGTTGTTGAGGTTGAAGGCTTGGAAAGTATAAGAGATGAAAAAGGAAATATCGTACCTTTCAAAATCAAGAAACTCCACAATGAGACTGTGGATAAAATCAACAAAATGTATGTGACAAGAGTTCCAGCTAAGGACAAGAAAGGTAATTTCATCATTCAGAACGGAGAAATTGTTTACCGGGTTGAGAAGGACAAGACCAAAGCATTCCATCACATTCTTGTAGAAGCTTTGGTATATCCGGATTTGAAGGATAAAGAGCTTATGGAATTCTTCGGATGCCACGATATTACGGAAATGCCTCAAAAAGTATTCCCTACTAACGATGAATACACAGCTGTTACCAAGAAGGTAATGGAAGTTCTCGGCCTCGTGGATCCTGATGAAGCAGACCAGAAAGAGGTTGACGAAGCAAAAAACTCATAAGACGCAAGGGAAGTGACGGATATTGGGCACACATCTTATGGCAAAGACACGGTTTAAGACCGGAGGATTTTGACAAAATGCCATTCAAGACGAGGTGCTTTTATATTGCCTCGGAATTAGAGGAAGGAGAAAACCCTTGCAGACGAGATGTATTCTTTGGGAAGAAAGGAGGCGGTAAATAGTGGCTGGGGTATCAGTAAAATTCAAAGCCATAGATGAAATCAGTTCCAAGTTTGATGCTATGGTAACCGCAGGAGAAAGAGCTCTGGACGCTTTTGACAAGATGGAGTCATCCGCCGACAAAGCTTATTCCACGGTGTCAGATGGTGCCGATCAGGCTTCCAATGCAATGGATAAGGCAACGAAATCCACGGATTATTGGACAGATGCCATTGGTAATTATGATAAAGGCGCAATGGAAGCTATTTATACTACTGAAGAATTAGTTGAAATGGGATTCAAAACAGAGGACGCATTGTCCGAAGTTGCAGATACAGCCGAGAAAGCATCTGAGGAGATGGACAAATTCGGCAAAGAGAGTGAGGAGGCTGCTGATAAATCAAATGAATTTGGAGATAAATCGCAAAATGCAATAACCGGTTTGGATGAGGTATTAACTGCCGCCGGAATTGTAATGGCACTACACGAAATCGGTGCAGCGTTTGTTGAGTGTTCTGATGCTTCGGCAGAGTTTGAAACCTCCATGGCTGTTGTAAGCACCATTGCTGACAGTGCAGTTCTCTCATCGGAACAAATATCGGCACAGATTAAGCAGGTGTCAAGAGATACTGCGATAGCAGTAACAGACCTTGCAGATGCTACATATGGGGCTATTTCAGCGAGTATTGATACTGCGGATGCGGTTGCTTTTGTTGAACAAGCAAATCAGCTGGCTGTCGGTGGTTTTACATCGCAAGCAACTGCTGTTGACGTTCTTACTACTGCGATAAATGCTTATGGATTATCTGCAGATAAAGCTGGCCAGTTGTCGGATTACCTTGTGACAACACAGAACTTAGGTAAAACGACTGTAGACCAGTTGGCAAGCAGTATAGGTATGGTTATTCCTTCGGCAGCAGCTTTTAATGTGCAGATGGATAATCTTTCTACTGCATACGCAATCCTTACTGCAAATGGTGTGCAGACAGCACAGTCAACAACCTATTTGAAGGCTATGTTTACAGAACTTGCAAATACAGAAAGTGAGGTTGCACAGGTATTACAGGAAGAAACTGGAAAGAGCTTCTCGGTTCTTATGGAACAGGGATATTCACTTGGTGATGTAATGCAAATTCTCGGTGATAGTGTAGATGGAAACACCACAGCATTTATGAATATGTGGGGTTCCATGGAAGCTGGTTCTGGTGCTGTTTCTCTATACAATTCCGGCGCCGAAAAATACGCACAGGTTCTTGATCAAATGCAGCAGTCAGCAGGTGCAACAGCCGAGGCATACGAAACAATGACCAATACTACAGAATTTAGTTCTCAAAGAATGGCCAATAGTTTCAACAACCTAAAAATTGCTATTGGTGATGATTTGAATCCTGTTGTAAGTGATTTTCAGAATGGAATTGCTGATATTGTGGATGGATTCACAGCATTTATCGAAAAACATCCTGCTATCTCAGCATTGCTTACTGGAGTTGCGGTAGGAATTGGTACTGTTACGCTTGGAATCACAGCTTATACAGCTGTTACAAAGATTGCAACCGTAGCTTCGGCGGCATTTGGAGCAGCTGTCAATTCTGCAATTTGGCCATTAACTCTTGCTGCGGCTGCTATAGCCGGAGTTACTGCGGCTGTTATCTATTTTGCAAACCAGGAAGATGATATGGAGAGAGCTATGGATAGCCTTACGTCGTCAAGCAAGGAACAGCTTGAAGAAATCGAAGAATTAGAAGATGAGTACAAGGCGTTAGAGGATGCTGGAGAGGCTGATACAGTTGCAGCTTATCAGCTTAAAAATGAAATTGAAGAGCTTACGCAAGAATTTGAGAATAACAAAACCACCATTCGTGATTTGATAGAGGAAAACGAAAGATTAAAAACCTCTTATGAGGAAACCACAACAGCTTACGAGGAAACAATAGACACCATAACCACAAATGAATCCGAAGCAAAGTCGTTGGTAGCTCAGCTGGCTGCAATGCAGGACGAAAGCGAGTTATCCGGTGAGCAGTTGGAGATTATGAAAAATATCGTAGATAGATTGAATGGTTCCTATGAGGGATTAAACCTCACGCTGGATGAAACAAACGGAAAACTCAATATGTCAATTGAGGATTTGTGGCAGGCGGTGACGAGAGAGGCAGAAGCTCAAAAAGCACAAGCAAACATGGATGCGCTTATGGATTATTTGGGACAGTACCAGGAAGCTCAAAAGGTATTTCAGGAGGCTAATCAATCTATGAATGATGCGTGGGCAGAATATGAGCGAGCGCTTGATGAGGATTGGGCTGGTGAACATCCGTTTTTAGCTTGGACTGGATGGGCTGACGGAGCAGAAATGAACTGGAGCGGTTCTGTTAAAGACGCTTACAACGAATGGAAGGCTGCAAAAGAGGCTACTGAAGGTGCAGAAGAAAACTTCAATAATTTGGATGCAAGTATTCGTTCGTGTTACGAAGCAATGGGATATACAACCGATGAAATTGATGAAATGATGGCTGAACTGGCAAAAGCAAGTGCGCTTGGAACATTATACGCTGAAGATATGGAAGCTGCTGCTCAAATCCAAGTCGACAGTCAAGAGGCTGTAGAGGATGCGATAAGCGGTGTTCAGACAAAACTCACGGAACTTGCTACGGCTTATGATGAAGCATACAAATCAGCTTATGACAGTATAAGCGGTCAGATGGGATTGTTTGAGAGTATGAAGACAGAAACGGACCAGTCCGTGACAGATATGCAGGCAGCTCTTGAAAGTCAGGCCGAGTATTTGTCTTTATATACCGAGAACTTGCAGAAGGCAGCGGATTATGGATTGAATGAATCGTTAATCTCTTCATTGTCTGATGGTTCTTCGGAAAGTGCTGGTCAGTTGGATGCTATCATTGCGAAGATTGAGGAACTGGGAGGCACAACGGAAGGAATGTCCGAAGATGCTAAAGAATTTGTGGAAAGCTTCAATACCTCATTTACGAATGTTGAAACAGCTAAAGAAACATGGGCTAATTCGGTAGCACAGATGGAAACAGACTTTGATGCTGCTATGACAGAAATAGAAGGTAACATGGAAGATGCCGTAAACAATATGAATATGGCTGATGATGCGAGAGCAAATGCAATCGCTACTGTTGATGCATACATAGAAGGTATAAAATCCAAAATACCGGAGGTAAATTCAGCAATAGCATCAATTACATGGGCAAATTCCAATATTGATTCTTTTAAACCTAATGGATATGCAGTAGGTACTTCAAGTGCAGAACCTGGACTTGCTCTTGTAGGCGAAAATGGTCCTGAGCTTGTGGATTTTGGCGGAGGAGAAAGAGTTTACACAGCCGAAGATACTGCAGATATGCTTGCAGGTAGAGGCGGAAATGATGATTTTTATGTTGCACCGGCAGATACCGAGGAAAGCTCAGAAGGTGGTGGAGATAAAACTATCACATTGAAGCTGGAAGGCTCTGGAGAGATGAGAGTTGGATCCAGCGGCATGAGCAAAGAGGATATCGTTGAGGTTCTCATCGAGAATGTGAAGGATGTTCTTATGGGAATTATTCAGCAAGAGATTTTGGAGGAAGGAGATTTGAGTTATGAGTTCTAGTTATCAGATGTATTTGAAATCCGGAAACGAAACATTCAGATTTCCTGTTCTTCCGGAAAATATTTCGGTGTCTTATGGAAGCAATAATGAAAGGCTTCGTGTGTGTGGTGTCGGAGAAGTTACCATTATCCAGGATAGTGATGCGGCGGTTCTCAAGTTTGAAAGCTTTTTCCCTAAAACCTTTTTTTCTGGATGTGATTATAAAAACATTCCGGTGCCCGCAAATGCTGTCAAAAAGATACTTGCATTTAAGGAATCCAAGAAGCCGGTTCGATTTACATTGACTGGTGGAATGGGTGTTTCGATGTATTGCACCATCGAGGATTTTGAACCCGTGGAAAAGGGTGGAGATATTGGTACAATTTATTATTCTATAAAACTGAAAGAATACAAGGAAACGAATATTCGTCAGATTAAGGTAAATGTGTCTTCGAAAAAAGCAAAGATATCCGCTACCAGTTCACGGATAGATCCTACCCCTTCATCACAGACATATACTGTGGTTAGGGGCGATTGCCTGTGGAATATAGCAAAGAAGTTTTATGGCAGTGGTGCAAAGTATACAATTATTTATAATGCCAACAAAGGCGTGATTGGTGGAAATCCGAATCTTATTTATCCCGGACAGGTCCTTACAATCCCAGCTGCTTAGGAGGTGCTTATGATTAAGTTTATTATTATCAAAGGCACAACAGGTTACGATGTTAGTGAAAGCTTTGAAAAGATTGTTTGGAGTGGTCGAAAAGGGGCTGCTCCAAGAACTTGCAAAATCACTCTATTGGACGATGATGGAGAAAAGCACAACAGAGTATCAGTAGATTGTGAGGACGGAGACCAATGCGTTATGTATGAGGATGGTGAAGAATTGTTTAGAGGAATAATCATATCTCATACACAGAGCAAGAAGAAGAGGCTTGTTATCACAGCCTATGATAATGCATATTATTGGGCCAACAACAAGGATTCATTCTGCTATACAAATAAGACTGCAACACAGATATTTAATGATTGTTCAAAACGCCTTGGGATGGAAGGAGGTACAGCAGTTGATACAGGGTATGTTATACCGGAGTTACCGAAAGCTAAGACTACCTTCTATGATGTAGTTCTTGATGCGTTGAGTATGACCTACAAGGCGACTGGGTGCAGATACTATGTTTCATCGAAAAAAGGAAACATACACCTGTTGAGGCGAAGTGAAAATACTCTGCAATGGGTATTAGAGGTAGGCGCCAACATTACGGAATATGAATATACGAAATCTATTGCCGGTATTAAGACCAGAGTAAGGCTTCTCTCGAAAGAGGACGCTGTTGTTTATGAAGAGGTCAATTCGGAACTGGAGAATAAGATTGGTTCATTTATGGATGTGAAATCTGTGGATGATAATTACAATGCTGCACAAATGAAAGAACTTGTTCAGTCTGTATTTGCCGAAAAGGGATTGCCAAAAAGAACGTTGAAGGTATCTGGAATAGGTATTACGGATGCAATTTCCGGTGGCTGTGTCTATGTAATTATCCCACATTTGGGCTTAAAAAGGACATTTTACATAGACGAAGACACCCATACTTTTACAAGACGTTCTCACACAATGACATTGAAATTAAATTATTATGACGAAGACGTTTCTTCTGGCTCTACTACACAAACATCAGGAGAGCACAAAGTAGGAGATATCGTGCAATTTAATGGTGGTTACCATTATATCAGCAGTACAGCAAGTTCTCCTACAGGTTCTAGGTGCAATGCTGGTCCGGCCAAGATTACGAATATTGCAAAAGGAAAACCTCATCCATGGCACTTGGTACATACTGATTCACAAAGCCGAGTATATGGATGGGTTGATGACGGAACATTCAGTTAGGAGGAAAACAAATGGATGAAAGAACACCAACAGGATTGAAACAGATGATACAGTCTATGTTTCCGGAAGTCCCTGGCGTGATTGAAGGAATTGTTACCAACGCTTCTCCTTTGCAGGTCACTCTTGTAAACGATTCGAAAATGATACTTGGCATGAATTCATTAGTTGTTCCAAGGCATTTAACAGACTATATGGTTGAGGTTGATTTGCAGAAAAGTGCCGGTTCCTTGGTAAGTGTTACAACAAAAGATGGTGGAAAACACGAACACGAAGGCGGCAAACACGAAGGACATGAAAGTGGAGACGGAGGGCATACTCACGAAGGTGGGGAACATGTGCATTCGTTATCAACTTTTTCTTTATCTTCCGGAATGTTGCATGTGTATAACTCTTTGAAAAAGGGGGATACAGTGTATCTTTTGCAGTTTAATAGTGGAAAGAAATATTACATTTTAGACAGGAAAGGGTGATGATAATGGCTATGATTCAGCTTCCTTTTTCTACAATTGATGAGGGAGAAGTTGAAACATCCAAGACCTACCGTATTGACTGGGATAATGGAAGAATAAACGGTTTTGTAGATGGAGCAGAAGCTATGAAACAATTTATAAAAAAGGCTATTATTACGCCTCGTTTCAAATGTCTTATCTATGACAGTCAGTTTGGCAGCGAGATAAGGGACAATCTGATTGCCCCTGGAATTACAAGAGAATATTTAGAAACCGAGATACATTTTTTGGTAGAGGATGCACTAATTCATGATAAGAGGGTATTGAGAGTTTACAATTTGGATATCGAGTTCGGAGAAACATATCCGCTGCATGACAGTGTGGTTATTTCTTTTGATGTAGATACAATATACGGACAAATTCCAATCGAGGAGGTGATTTGATGTTTGAAGAATATACGGAAGAATACTTCGTTGATCAGGCGAAATCTCTTGGAGAAGAGTTGGGAGTGGATACAAGGAAAGGTTCTGTCTATATGGATGCGGCAGCCGGACATTGCTTGAGAGCTGCAAAGTTCATGAATGACTTGTCTATGGTCTTTGAAATGCTAGCAGTTGATACATGTACTGGGGAAATTCTCGAGGAAAAAGCAGGACAGGACGGAATTGTAAGGCATCCAAGCACACAATCGTATTGGAATGTTGAGTTTGAAGGAACAATCCCGGACAGCGGTACAAGATTTTTCTGTCAGGATTACTACTTTAAGCTGGTGCAGGTAGATGGAAACTTACTTCTTGAGTCGGAGGTTTATGGAACAGAAACCAATTCTCTTATTTCTGGAGAAACGGTAATACCTGTTTACAACATCGACGGACTTACTTCATGTACTCTTGGAGAATTGTATTCTCCGGGTGCTGAGGCAGAGAGTGACGATAGTTTAAGGCAGAGATGGAAGGAAAAGAAAGCTGGTCCGGCAGAAAATGGAAACAAGGCTCAATATAAGGTTTGGTGCGAATCTATAACAGGCGTAGGTAGAGCACACATTATTCCTTTATTTGGAGGCGAAAATACCGTCAGAGCAGTTTTATATGCAACAAACGGAGAAGCGCCATCAGAGAGCATATTAGAGGCTGTACAGGACTACATAGACCCGATTGTCGGTGGATATGAAGTAGAAGTGGATGGAGTTTCTTATGTATTTGGTGACGGATTGGGAGAAGGGGTTGCGAATATAGGAGCTCATTTCCTTGCAAGTGCTCCGGATGAGATAGGTCTCTCGATATCATTTGATGCTGACTTGAAAAGCGGGTATACAGTATCACAGGCACAGACTGAGGTAATGTCAAAGGTCAAGGAGTACGTACGAAATCTGGTACTGAATGGAGATGAAGAAATCACTATCAGACTTTCTAATATCGGCTCGATTATTTCCTCGGCAGAGAGCATACTTGATTATACACCTTCTACATTGATGATAAACGGTAATACGGAAAACATCCTTGTAGGTGCTATGCAGGTGCCTATAGTCGAGGAGGTGCTTATCAATGAATAATCCTGTGTTTTACAATCAGGAACGAAGCGGGTATGAGGAATTGGTGTCTTATGGTCCGTATTTCTACAAGGACATATTGGAAATGGACGCCAATTATAAGTTTGCCGGAAAAACACTTGATGTTATGGCAGAAGGCTTGGAATCGATTATATCCAACCAGTTTATATCATCTGCAGATGAATCAACAATTTTAAGAATGGAGCGTTGGCTTGGTATTGATACAGATTTTTCCAGAACATTGGAGGACCGAAAAAAGAAGGTTCAGCTTGTATGGAATGGCGGAGAGAAACTAAGCGGAAGTTTTATTAAGAATTTGGTTCGAAGCTATACCGGCTGCGATGATGACCCGGCAGTAAAAATGACCACATATTTAAGTATTAACGCCTGTATTTCAGCGAATAAGTCTGTATATATCTCTGATTTAGTGGAACAGCTGGAAAAGATGAAGCCGGCGCATATACGAATGGTACTTTCGCTTATCAATTACTCCAAGATAAAGATTGGAAGAAAGGTAAGTCATAAGGTTTATTCGTATGACAAGGCTGGCGAAAAGCCTGATATTGCAACACTTGGTGCAAATTTTGAATCCATTATAAATGGGAATGCGGAACTTGAAAGTATGGTGTATTCGATGATTCAAGTTTCTGAGAACCAAGAAACTGGTACGTACCCGTCCGTAACTATGGTAGGTGGTTCGTTTGAAAATGGCATTTCTACTGACGATACCGTTTCGGTATCTGTTTCATCATATGTGGAATGTGGTACAAATCAATGCGGAGAGGAGGGCTTGTAAATGGCATGGTCTGAAACATTTTTACAGAAGAAAAGAAGGGCGTGGCTGAGAAGCATCGCAAGAGCACAATACTATTCCTCAACAACGAACAGCTGGTATGAAGGATTTATCAGTGAAAAAACTGTAGATGGAGATACGATTAAGATTAAGTTCCAAACTACGGATGAGCTGGATTTGACAATCACACAGATTCGTTTAATTGATGCGGATGGAGACATTGCATATTCAGAGTCAAGAAATATTATCAAAAATGCGTCACAAGGTGCTTTGCTACAGATTGAGGCACCTATTGTAGAAGAATAGGAGGTAAAAGCTATGTACGATAGACGTATTTGGCAGGACAGTGTGCGTGATCCGGAGAGGACATACACATTAGTGCAAAATGCTGATGGTACCGTAACATTGAAGCCGGCCGGAAAGCAAATCCAGGCTGGCACCAATCAGAGTTCCGAGAACTTCAACGGAATTGAAGATGGTGTACAGGATACAAACATTGCTCTCGGTATTATTTTTCAGCATCTGTTACAGTCTGAGCCTAACCACAATGAAAGGATTGTGGCGCTTGAGAATGACTGTACAGTTGAAGCCGGAACAGTAACTTTGACAAACACATCAAAGTATCCTTTTAACAATAGCAGTAAAACTATTGCTTTGGCAAAGGTAAGAAATACAACCAATTATCTTGTGGAGTGTGTCATCGAGAGTTATTCCGGAGGCCTCACTGGAGATATTGTTGTATCCGGAAAGGCAGTAAACGGATTCAAGCTTGAATTCGATGGAAGCGCAGACAGCGTAACAATTAAGTATATCGTAAAAGGAGGTATTCTCTCATGATAGTAATTGAGAAAAACGAAGGAACGAAGATTGGTTACGAAGTAACCGGCACAAAGATTTGCTTTGCAGATGAGCTCATGATTAACTTGGCCAAAATTCAGAAAGACGACCCTGTACATAAGGATATCTGCTTTGATTCCGAGGGAGACCTTGTAATTGGAACAGAAAGCGGAAGATATTATGTAGCTGAAATTGATGTTCCGGCAATCGAGTATGAAGAGGTTGAAGGAAAAGAGGAAGGCTCTGAAATGAGTTCCGACATTAAGCTGGTACCTAAGCCGCTAGATATGGACAAGGTAACGCTTACTCTGTGGAGCATTGATGAAAGAACAAAAATTGAGGAGGTAGCTTAATATGGGAAGATTTGATTTATCAGCATTGGCACTGAAGGCAGTATGCCCTACAAATGATATTCTCTACGATGATAAGGGGTTGCCTTCCATCATGGTTCGTATCCCTAAATTTAAGATTAAGGATGTTATAACAGGTGGTGCAGACAGTACACACCCTGCTTTCATCGTGAATGGTGTTGAGGTAGATGAAATCTACATCAGTAAATATCAGAATGTTGTAAATAACAGCAGAGCATATAGTTTGCCTTGTGAAGACCCTAAGGCATACATTACGCTTGAACAGGCAATTAGCGCTTGTACCACCAAGGGTGACGGTTGGCACTTAATGACAAGAGCGGAATGGGCTGCAATCGCACTTTGGTGCAAGAAAAACGGATGTATGCCTCAAGGCAATAATAATTACGGAAAAGACCATGGTGAGTCAGCGTACAAGGCAATTCCTACATTCAAAGACAGTAATGACCAGACATGTCGTGTTGCAACTGGTTCCGGTCCTGTAACATGGAGCCACGATGGAACGCTTGAAGGAATTTGGGACTTAAATGGTAATGTGTGGGAATGGAATGGCGGTGTTAGAACTGTCAAAGGAGAATTACAGGTGCTGATTAATAACAATGCAGCTGACCTTGATAATTCTCAGTCTGCATCCAGCGCACAGTGGAAAGCTATTGATGCTACTACTGGCGAGTATATCACACCAAACGGATCCGGAACTACTTCTAATTCCATTAAGCTTGATTGTGTAAGCAGCAAAATTACTTATTCTGCTACTATTACAACTCAGGCAGATACTTCAAGAAGTTGCCAGTTTAAGGATGTTACCTGTGCATCATCTGTATCTGCAGCTGCACAGGCTGTATTGAAGGCACTTGCGTTATTACCGGAAGACAACACAGATTCTTATGGAAGTGACAATATGTGGATGAACAATGGGGCTGATGAAAGAGCGTTCTTCTCTGGTGGCTGTTGGAGCAATGGTGCCGGCGCCGGCGTGTTAGCCTTGCTCGGCATCTATCCTCGCTCGTACTCGGGCTCGAGCATCGGCTTCCGCTCCGCTTTTGTAAACCTGCCTCCTGCGTAACTGTGTTCTGATTACCCCCACGATAGTGGGGGTATATTTTTGAGGTGTGGAATAACGGAAAGCGTTGAATGATAACTTGGAAGAATATCGAACAATGAGGGAATAAGAGCCGAAAGGCTCTTTTTTTTAATCCTAAAAGCAAGGAGGTGAAACTCATGTTCAAGATTATGAAGCAAATTGCCGATTGGCTACTTGGCGGCTCCGGAAGCCTTGATAGATTAGCTGAAGCAATGGCAACAGGAGGTGAGAACGATTAGCGCAGAAGAAATCCGGATTTTGGTGGTATCTGGAATAGTTGGAGCGGTTGTTGGTGGTTCCGGTATTACTGGAATGTTATTTTTCTTTATCAGAAAATACATTGAGAACAAGCTCGGCGAAAGAGATGCTGAGGAAAACAAAAAAAGAGATCAGAAGATAAAACGAATGATTGTAGACGACAAATTGCAGCATTGCGAGGGTCGTCTATTTTTTTGGATTCATAAAGCGATTGTAACAGGTCAGCACAACGGAGACTTGGAAAGAGCTTTTGAGGAATACCAAAAAGCAGAACACGAGAGAAAGTCTTTGGACCGAGAGATTATTGTAGAAAACGAATTGGAATAGGAGGATTTTTTATCATGGAACTTATTTTATCAAATGTATCACAGTTGCTTATTGTTGTTGCGGTTATCTGCACACTAATCTCTGTAATTACAGAGTTCACCAAAGAAATAGGATTTTTGAAGAAAATACCTACATCATTACAGGTGTTGATATTATCTATCATCATTTGTGTAGTTGCTTTCTTTGCATATATTTCATATGCAGGAATTCCTTTTATGTGGTATTACTTGGTCGCAGTTATTTTCGCATCATTCATAGTGGCTATTGTATGTTGTAAAGGCTGGGATTATTTACTTGAAATTTGGAAGAGATTTTATAAAAAGGAGGAATAGTTTGTGAGTGAACAGGAATTTATTCAAAAAATAAGTTCTTGTGCAATCAAAGACATGGAGGCGAGCGGAATACTCGCCTCTGTTACTATTGCACAGGGAATATTGGAATCTGGATATGGAAGCGCAGAACTCGCTGTCAATGCTAATAACTTCTTTGGAATGAAGTGTTCTCTTAGCGGAAATACATGGGAAAGTGTATGGGACCAGGTTTCAAAATATACAAAGAAAACAAAAGAGCAGGATAAAAACGGTAATGAATACGAAGTTACCGCAGATTTCAGAAAATATCCTGATATGGAAACCAGTGTAAAAGACCATTCTTGTTATCTTAACGGAGCTATGAATGGGAATAAGCTTAGATATGAAGGTTTAAGCGGAGAAAAGGATTACAGAAAGGCAGTTCAGATTATCAAGAATGGTGGATATGCTACTGACGTAAAATACGTGGATAAGGTATGCAACATCATCGAGAGATTCAATCTGACACAATATGATAAGGAGGTCAATATCATGAAATATACAAACAGTTCACTTGTTGAATACACACAGTTAAGTCCGAACCATTCCGGACAGAGAACACACACTATCGACAGGATCACACCTCACTGTGTAGTGGGCCAGTGTTCTATCGAGACGCTTGGAGGTATCTTCGCACTTTCTTCGAGACAGGCTTCCTGTCAGTATGGTATAGGCGTTGACGGAAGGGTCGGTATGTATTGCGAGGAGAAAAACCGCTCTTGGTGCTCTTCAAGTAATTTAAACGATCAGAGAGCAGTCACTATTGAGTGTGCTTCTGACACTACTCACCCATACGCTATGAACGATAAGGTATATGCTACTCTTATCAATCTGTGTGTTGATATTTGTAAGCGTAATGGCAAAACAAAGCTGTTATGGTTCGGTGATAAGGATAAAACCCTTTCGTATGAACCTAAGGATGGTGAAATGATCATCACCGTTCATCGTTGGTTCGCAAACAAGAGCTGTCCGGGATACTGGCTGTACAATAGACTTGGTGATCTTGCCGCACAGGTTACAAAGAAATTGAGTGGAGATACCAAAGAAGCTCCTTCCATCGATGTTTTATATAGAGTACAGGTTGGCGCTTACTCTGTGAAAGCAAACGCTGACACACAGCTTGCTAAAGTAAAAGCTGCCGGTTTTGATACATATATGGTTAACGTTAATGGAATGTATAAAATACAGGTTGGTGCATATAGCGTAAAAACTAATGCTGACAATATGCTTGCAAAAGTAAAAGCTGCCGGCTTTGATGCGTTTATTACAACCAATGGTGGACAGGCTGTTGCTACAACAACTGAACCTGTGAAAGATACAATCCGGGTAGGAAGCACAGTCAAACTCAAAAAAGGTGCAAAGACCTATACAGGAGGCTCTCTTGCATCATTTGTATACGAAAGAAATCACGAGGTAAAAAGTATCAGCAATGACAGGGTGGTTATTACTTACGGAGGAACAGTTGTTGCAGCTGTGAAGATGTCTGATCTTACACTTGTGAATTAGAATTATACGAAAACGGTATAAAATTCATACGCCATTATCCCCTTCTGTTAAATAGAAGTTATAACGAACTTCGTGATAATCTAACAAATACCATTATTTACCGCTAAATAGAGGTAGATTATAACGGAAGGAGCAATGACGTATGATTAGAATTTTACTTTCTTCACGTCTTGGCGACCGAAAGTGGACACAAGCCGATTTGGCTCGAAAAACTGGCATACGACCTACGACAATCAGTGAGTTGTACCATGAGTTGGTAGATAGGGTAAATTTAGACCACCTGGACCTTATTTGCGAAGCACTTGATTGCGAACTCGACGAACTGATAGTCCGTGTGCCAGATGATGAACCTCGAATTGTACATACCATAAACGGATTCGCCAAGACTGATAGGTAGGTGCTGCAACATCTGTCTATCTCAAAGCGGCGTTCCAGCTGAAGCTGGACGCCTTTTTGAGTTCTGACTCATTCAACAGTATAGGTTCCTCCAAATATTCTAAATCCAAATCATTATCAATATACCCATGGTAAATAGTATCTATATACCTCTGACTTGGTCTTCCTGGAAATCTTCTGGTGTCCATGATATAAACCATGGCTTTTTTCTTTCCTTGAGGCAGAGAGGCCATAACAGACTGCTTGAAATAAAATGTAGGATACCCCTCGTAAATATCGAGATTTCTTTCGTCTTCTTTCTGAATTTTCCAAACAACAATCGGCACCATAGAACCTTTCTTCCTACGGATAGTTGCGTAGGCTCCTGTTTTACTACCTCGATAAATCAATTCCCAGTTATTCAGATATCCGGTACCATAAATCTTTGCTGTAGGGCACCTGTGAGCCATTTGCTCAGTGTTCAAATTACTTCCGTATGCGATATACAATTTACTCATAGTTTTTTCTCCAATCTCCCCGTGTTGCCGATAGGTCAGCGATTTATTAGGCTGCTCTGGAAGTCATTCCAGCTGCGTCTTTTAAGTTCTTCATCATCCACAGTCTGCAGGTTTTGAATTCGTCTCCGAAAAGTCCCAATCTATGAGTGAGGATGTTTCTCATAATGGTTACTTTCTGCTCCGCATTATATCCGGCCATAGAACGGAATACTGTATTATCCTCTGATGTGATAGCCCATGAAGATACTGCTAAGCAGAACTGGATGTATGCCTTAATCTTTCCGGCGTGGAGAGTGCTGTTGAAAAGTCTGAATTCAACTGTTCCTTTTGAAAAGTAAGAGTGCAAATTCACTCCGTGATATCTGGTGGTGTTGTAGTGCTGATGGTCGATACCGCCACAGTAATTATCATTTGCTCTGCTATACCAGATGTTCTCTGCTGAACTCTTAGAGAGGTTCTTATCTTTTCTCATTTCTACAAGGAGTTGTGGGTTGAGTTTTCTGCACCACTGGTCACCTCTTGTACCGATGTTAAGTGCTTCATAAATCAGATCCTGACGAGCAACCATAAAGTTAATCAGTTTCTTCAAAGATTTTGGAGTGTGATTTGCACCATCCACATGGATATGAATACCGCAACTGCTATTTGCCTTTGCTCCTGCTTCTCGAAGCTTTCTGATGATAGTCTGCAAGGTTTCGATATCTTCATAATTGAGAGGAGGAGTAACCATTTCTACTCTGTACTCATCCATGTATTCATTTGTTCCGTCGTTTCTTGCCGGACTGATAGATGAATCTCTCATTACCTTCCATGTTCTTGATGACTGGTCCTTAATGGTTATTGTGTGGTAGCAGCTTCCGTCTGCTGATGAAGCTCTTGTTCCGAATACTTCTGCGATAATGCTCGCTGCTTTTACTCTTGTAATGCCTGTCATTTCAACTTCCACTCCGTATCTCTGTTTTTTAATCATATGTGTATCCTCCTAAATGTTTGTTCTAACTTGTTGTAAGTTTATTCTGTTCTGTTGTTGTTTGTATATTACCATATGTACAGTGTACGTCAATAGGTTTTTGATAAAAAGTTGAAAAAAAGTTCTAACAAGTTAGAATAAAATATTGACAGAAGAGAAAATGAACATTATAATAAGAAGAACAGAACACGAATTGAAATGGAGGGAAAAATATGGTATCGTATAAACCGTTATGGAAAACACTTATTGAAAAAGAGATTAACAAGACGAAACTCCGGGATATGGTCGGGTTCAGCAATGGCACACTATCACGAATGAATAAAGGACAGTATGTAGAAATGAAACATATAGATAAGATATGCCAGGTTCTTGGCTGCGGTATAAGTGATGTAATAGAGATTCTTCCGGACGAAAACTAAATGATGTTGCAGTGATGTTAAAATGATGTTAATATGTATTCGAGATGAAAATAATAAGAATAATTCGCGGAAAATATAAGGTAGAATAGAAACAAATATCAAGAAAAATATACAAAATCTACCTTGGCAAATTGAGTTTGAATAAATCGAGTTGCTTAAAAAAGCCAGTGTTTATGCGGGTTTCAGCGATTTCGATTAGTCTTTTGA
>ENA-ORCP01001127-ORCP01001127.1-human-gut-metagenome-genome-assembly--contig:-NODE-1127-length-23481-cov-25.918347_pt1 | contig 23481 bp, 45 predicted proteins | sample MGYA00242990_ERZ507991 | MGnify/ENA primary metagenome ERZ507991 (study PRJEB26167, sample SAMN06115496) | human gut metagenome | host: Homo sapiens | place: China:Henan | collected 2015-05-07... | reverse complement strand
AAACCCGTGCGTTGCCGGAAACACATGCGTTGCCGGAAACCTGTGCGTTGCCGGAAACCCATGCGTTGCCGGAAGCACATGCGTCGCCGTAAACCCGTGCGTCGCCGTAAACACATGCGTCGCCGTCAACCCGTGCGTTGTCGAAAACCCATGCGTCGCCGTAAACACATGCGTTGCCGGAAACCCGTGCGTCGCCGTAAACCCGTGCGTTGCCGGAAACACATGCGTTGCCGGAAACCTGTGCGTTGCCGGAAACCCATGCGTTGCCGGAAGCATCAAGGTTTTCCTCTTTTTCAATCCATCCGCCTAGTTCCCCAGCTTCGACTTCACCGAACGAAATCAACGCCCGAATGCGATGCAGGGTATTCCCTAAAATCGCTTTGGTTTCTCCGGTAAATTCAAACTTTTTATTCATTGTTTTCCTCCCATTCTCCGCAACCGCTTTCCGCGTCCATAAAATCCGCCCCGTGCTCGCTGTCACCGTTGCAGCACGCACTACAGAACGGCTCGTACCACTTGCAGGTCTTACAGATTTTCATGCGTTTCCTCCCCATTGTTCAGCCATAGCCTTTGCGATGCCTGGGAACGTCTTGCTTCTCATTTTTGCCCTTTTTTCAGCGGGCAATCCGATTGTTGATATATGCCAGTAGCTATCCGTTCCCTTCCCGTTTTTGTAACTGATGACATTCGGTTTTACGATGTTCGTAGGGCATAGAGGCTCAATTCCTTTCAGCCATAAACATGTTGCTTTCCGCTCCGGGTCGCCAAACATATACGGATGCACAATCTGCGTTGGTTTCTTGTAGTGTGTGGACATATACCCGATAGGGTTTTCTACTGCGATTTTCTCAATGGGCGCGTTGGCGAAGGCTATAAAAAACGCTGCCGCATCTTCTCTCGCCGCAATCCGCTTTCGCGCCTTATCGCCATACTTAACGACATCAAACCAACGGTTCCCCGTAACAGTTAAATAAGTACAAGGCGGATGCGCAATCAGCAAATCCCACTTGCCTACCTCGTGTTCCTTACCGTCCATGGTAATTATCACCCCCCCTGCTACCGCAGCGAATGCGTCGCCGAGGATATGCCACTCAGGATGACCGCCGGACGGCTCCTGAATATCGCAGGAGTAGGCTTCGTGTCCTTTTTCGCGGAACGCCTTGCAAACCGTCTGTGATTCCTCACAGGCTACTAAGACCTTCATTCTTCGTCCCTCCCAATAATCTCGATCTCCACCCGCGGATTTTTTGAATCTACATAAAAGTGGTCTTCAAACCCCGCGATGTTTTTCCAACCGTCATTCTTGAGATACCGCGCCTTAACAAGCGCATCCTGAATAACCTTGCGCCCGAACGCGCAAATATTATCCTTATCCCTCCGCCGGTCTTTCTCGTACCAGCGATAAATCATGTACACCGGTTCTTCAAACTCCACGTTGCCGAGCTGCCGTGCCGCGTGCATCACGACGGTTTCGCACTTTTTCTTGAGCTGTGCGCCTAAGTACCGGTTTCGCCGTTCCGCCTCGATCAGTTCATTCAGTCCCGGCAGCGGGCCTTTGATTACAAACTTCACTTCTCACCTCTCACCTCTGCTTGCTTTCACTCGTGCCGCCCACTCACTTTCCCAGTCACTGGCGGCGGGCGCACCGTTAAACATCGGCGCATCCGTTTTGGTTTTCTTCGGCTTGTCTCCGATTCTGTCCCAAATGATACCCTTCCAACCTTGCGACATACTCAGCCGGATAACCTCGGCTACTGCCTGTTCTCCGTGCTGCTTTACGCGGTTCTCAATCATCGTGAGAAGGTTTCTGAGACCAGTTGGCTCGTATGCATCCCTGCGCTCCTTCTTGTATCTAATCCAATCTTGAACCGCCGAACATACCGGCTCCGAGAATCGTTCTGTTAGGTCGAGTTTCTTATCGGCTTCTTGGGCTTTGGGCTTCGGTTTAGGCTTCGGCGTACATTTTGCCGGTGTCGGAATTTCATCCGGCGTGCTCTGGTACGCATCGTACTTCCTGACGGTAATCACGGTGTAATGCCGATTGGTTTCCACCGTGATTTCGCCGGTCTTTTTCAGCTTACCGAGCGCCGTCCGTACCTGCTGCACAGACAACCCACTTTCCGCCGAGAGCGCCGCATAGCTTGTTGCAAACGCACCGCGCGGTATTTCTATACCCTTCCATGCGCAAGCCTTGTAATTAGCCCTCAGCAGGACGTGCAGCCATAACTTGCAGGTGGGGAGGTCTTTGTACCAGCCCCACTCCGTAAGCGCACGGTGCAGTTTAATGTGCCCGTTCATTCCCCATCACCTCAGAACGGAACGTCCGAATCTTCCTCCGGCATATCCGCAAAATCGCTGTTCTCCTTCGGCTTGCCTCCGCAAAAGTCGATGCTTTCGCACTGCACTTCCCACGAGCGGCGCTTATTGCCGTTCTTGTCCTGCCAGTCGCGGCTTTCCAAACGGCCGGAAACAATGCACATATCGCCCTTGTGGAACCATGTGCTTGCGTGCTCTGCCAACTTGCCCCACAGGACAACGGAACAGAAGTCGCTCTGATATTCTCCGTTGTTATCCTTTCTGCTGCGTTGTACCGCAATCGTACCGCTTGCTACAGCCGTATTAGACTGCGTGTGTCGCAATTCCAAATTATCTGTTAATCTTCCTTGTAAAACGATCTTGTTAAGCACTTGTATTCCTCCGTTTGTTGCATTTTTTTCAATCCATTATGCAATTTCGCATGTTCTGATCGGGTCAGAACCACGATATTTTCTGGATTGTTGTTTGTCTTATTGCCGTCAATGTGATGTACAATGTCCGAAGATGTCAGCTTTCTTCCGTATTTCTGTTCAGCTACAAGCCTATGTTCCAGCACAAACCCGTGTTTATCTGCTAAGTGGTTGTCTGGTCGATATACAAGAATATACCCGCTTGAGTGTTTCTTTCTTCCTCCGGACCAGTGATAATTTTTATCTCCAGCCATTGCTTCTCTCAGCTTTTGTTTGGTTTCATCTGACATCTTGCGTCCGTACGTCGGGCACAAGCTACCGGCTTTCCCAATGCGCGGATGTTTATGATTTTTCCACAGGAATTTCACGCTTTCAATTCGCGTAGGAACTCTCATGCCTGCTTTTTTCATCTCTCTTGAGAGTTTTTGTCGCTCAATTCCGATTTCGTTCTCAAGCATTCGCAAGCTCGCGCCTTCCGCAATCCGGGTTTCGATGTATTCCCGATATTTTTCTAAATCAACTTTCATCTCCCTGTCTCCTTGGTATACTTCTAGGTTTTCTCGTCCCAGAGTGGATACATGCTTTGCAGGTACTCCCGCATTTCCCGCTTGATTTCCTTGCCGTCGCCCTGGTCCATCTCCCGATGGCACTCCGGGCACAGCATGACTAAATTCGTCGGAATGCCCATGCCTCCGCGTGCTCTCGATACAAAATGGCACGCCTGCAACACGCCGCCCTTCCCGCAGTGGCGGCAAATACCGCCGTCCCGGTCGTAGCATTCCTTCCAAACCGCCGGTGAGACACCGGTAAACCGTGTCTGTCTTCTCATACCTCGCGCTCCTCCGGCTTTGCAAATCTCCAAACATACCCAGCGTGTTGGTTTCTTTTGCCGTTGCAGCACTGGCTTACGCTTGATGTCGTAAAACCGTCTTTTGCGCAGTCATTAAGTGCGCTGTAAAACACCCGTTCGCCCGTCTTCATATTCACTCCGACCACAGATTTCCCCATGCGCTTTTCCAATGTCTTTTTTAGATGTTTTCTCCACTCGTCAGTACGATCAAATCTCCCTCGGTCGAACGAGTATCTGTAATTACCATAATCCGTTGTCCATTCCAGATTTTCGGCTGTATTGTTAGTAGGGTTGAAGTCCTTGTGATTGACGATATTCATTCCGTCTGCTTTTTCAAGAAACGCTTCGGCCACCAGTCTATGCACAAAGCAACGCTTTTTCTCTCCGTTTATTCGTACCGGTACTCGATAATAACCTTGGCTGTTCTTGTGCTGCTTTAAGACAATCTCTCTAATTCCGGTTTTTCTGCTATGCTTGTCGCTATACTTGTAACGCGATTTCACATTTCCTTTGTTACTTACCCAGTACATTCCGTCAGTGCCGGTGATTTCTCTCCATTCTTCCAACTTCCCACTCCTCTTTCAATTCATTTAGCAGGTCAGGCGACGCGGTTTCCACTCCGGAATTTTTGCAATCCTGAACGCAGTTGTCAATCAGCTGGGACATTTGCCGCTTGTCAAAATCGCTCGAACCATAATACGCAAGCACTGTTGTGCATCCGCTGATTTTCGACGCTCTGGTTTCAATAAACCTTCCGATATGGTTACTCGTCCACTTTTGACCGAAACTCGCTACTGCCCGTGTCTGCATACACAAAACTTCGTAGTTCCCAATATCTTTGATATGCCGTCTGTAAATACACTCCGGCACTTCTCCCATGGCTTTAGAGAGTTCTCCGCAGAGCTTCCAGTACATTGCGTTTGCGTCAAGGCTTCGTTTGTCGTACTTCTTCTTCACCTCGGCGATATAGGTCTTGCCCTCTTTCATCTGTTCGCACTCCGCCCGCGCCATAGGCGCGTTCTTGATGTGCAGACACAGCCAGTTGCCAAGATCGTTATGCACTACCTGTGCACGGTCAAAATCATGCGTCATTCTGCACCGCCTTGTGCTGTTCTGCCTTGATCGCGTTCCACTTCGGTTCAAGCTCCAAAATCGCAGCATTCATCTTTACAATGTCGTTTTCGTCCTTCTGGTACTGCTCACGCCACAGTTTAGACGATGTATCCACATCTTTGCCGCTGATATCATAAAGCAGCTGCTTTACGTGTTTTGCTTTCTTCTGGACTTCGGTCAGTTCGGCCGGCGGCGGTACAAGTTCAAACCGTGCTTCTCCTTTTTCATCCTCAATCACAAGGCCGGAAATCCTGCGCTTGTCATACTGGATACTGCGCACACGGAACGACTGCTTGCACTTGATTCTGCCGTTTTGCTCGGAATACTCTTTATCCCTGAGCCGAACCCAAATCATAGGAGCCGTGTACAGTTCTCGGCCAATACCCCAGTTGGTGCACGCCCGCTTAAAGCTATCGCTTGCCTGTCCCTTTTCCTTCTCGGTATTGCTTTCCGTGCCTACGTCCTGCTTGACAACCCACTGTGCTTTTTCTGCATCCCAGACAGAGACATTGCAGTAAAGCCGACCATCAATGATAACGTGTTCGCGCTTCCAGTTTGTCTGACCGTATGCCTCATCCAGAATGGACATATCGCAACGTGCGTCCTTGTAGAGTAGCAACGAACACGATACGCCATACTGAGACTTTGACACCTGCGCTACGCGGCACTCGATCTCGTCTGCATCAAGCAACCTGATATTCATATCACTTCACCTGCAAATTCATGTTTTCTACCAGCTCCGCGCCCGGTACGGCCTCACCGGATTTCAGTAACTTGCCGATTGCCACCTTGTCCGGCTTGCGGTCGATAACCACCTTGCACAGGTCGTCCGGAACCATTACGTCGCTCGTAATGTTCACCTGCATACTCTTGCGGAACGACAGCACAGCCTTCGACGTGCTGATCTTGTCTTTGCCTACAGCAAGCATACTGTCCGCAAGGTGCTGCTTCATGTACTCCATACGCTTCCTGGTCGCATCCTCTCGCGCCTTGAGATTGTCCCGCTCGTTCTTGAGCGCCTTAACCTCCGCGTCAAGGTTCTTGATGGTGACGGCATACGCTTCGGCCTTGTCCTCAAACGCCGCGTCCAGACCGTCTACAGCCTCAAAACCGCTGACCTCGCCGGTCTCCTCGTCGATAACGATGTTTGCCATTGCGCTTTCAAATTCGCGCGTCAGTTCATACAGATTCATTCTTCTTCCTCCTCGTAGTCCTGCACAGCAATTCGCAGATCAAGCAAAAAGTTCTTAATTTCGCTGCTGAACAGGTGTTTATAATCTTCCAGATACAAGCCAATAGCGGTTTCGGCTTCCCGCATATCCCGCAACCTGTTCATCCGCCCCTGTTCTTTCCGCTCCGTCGGTTCAAGCACCCGCTCGGGGCAGCCGGTGATAGTATCACGCATTGCGCAGCGCCTCCAATACTTCTTCGACGCTTACGCGCTCCGGTAAACCGCCCTGCCACTTATACCAACTGTCGTCTCCGGAGATTGTCGTGTAATGAGCTTTTACGCCGTCAGGCTTTCCACCCTTCATTTTGAAAATCCATACTCTGGAAGTGCAATCCAAACTGGATACATTCACCTCTACGCCGCTCTCCGGTTCTTTTTCGAGGGCCAAATCCATCAGCTTGTGAAACAGCTTTCTGTTCTTGTCTTTCATCATTCATCCACCTCTGTAATCGCGCCGTTTTTCAGCATATAAAACGTATCCGCTTTGATGGTTTCTCCATCTACGCAAACAGCCTGAACGCCTAAAATGTGCATTTTTTCATCACGTTCCGTGAGCACCAGCCAACAGCCGACAGCACCTTTCGCTTTGCTGCCATACCCGGTAACGACCGCAATGCTTTCCGCTCCTCCAACCGTGGCGGCGCTCCGGTATCCCGTGTTCGTGGCGGCGCTCTGGTCGCCCGTGCTCGTGGCGGCGCTCTGGTCGCCCGTGTTCGTGGCGGCGCTCCGGTCGCCCGTGCTCGTGGCGGCGCTCCGGTATCCCGTGTTCGTGGCGGCGCTCCGGTATCCCGTGTTCGTGGCGGCGCTCTGGTATCCCGTGTTCGTGGCGGCGCTCTGGTCGCCCGTGTTCGTGGCGGCGCTCTGGTATCCCGTGTTCGTGGCGGCGCTCTGGTCGCCCGTATTCGTGGCGGCGCTCCGGTATCCCGTGTTCGTGGCGGCGCTCTGGCGGCCCGTGCTCGTGGCGGCGCTCTGGCGGCCCGTGCTCGTGGCGGCGCTCTGGTCGCCCGTGTTCGTAGCGGCGCTCTGGTCGCCCGCGCTCATGGCGGCGCTCCGGTCGCCCGTGTTCGTGGCGGCGCTCTGGTCGCCCGTGTTACTCTCTTTCGCGCTCTTAAAATCCACTTTTTCCAGAATGAACTTCACGCCAGCCTGAATCAGCCCCGAAAGGCCAATCTCTGTTTCAATCTTTATTTTTTTGCCAACCCGCTTGCTGTCCTCCTCAGTCTGCTCGTTAGTATCCAAATCCACCTCGCAGTAACGCGAATCTGCCGGGTTGTAGTATCCGAATACGTCCATCGGGTTCTCGCAGGCGTGGAAACCCTTATGGCAAATATCCGCCGTGTTTTCCTCGTACTCTTTGCCGATTTCGTACTGAAAACCACGGCATTTCAAGTCCTTGTCAAAGCCTTTGTAGCATTTCACTTGCTTTTTCTCCTCTCCGGTGCTATAATCACCGTGTAATATTTTTGCATGCCGCTGATTGGGTATCCTACCACCCGTCAGCGGCTTTTCTCATTCCTGCAGGTATTCCAGCTCACCGCTGAGCGGTGCGAAACACTGTGGGAACACATTGCCATAAGCATCCCGCAGGAGCAGGAACCGCCATCCCATGCGATCTACTGTCCAGACGCGCTCCATGCACTCAGCGTGCACCGTGATGCGCTGCTGAATCCGTTTCAGCTCATCCAGTGAACAAACCTCGTTGTCCCTGAAATCTAAGCCGTCCTTCTTCCGCGGTGCAAACCGCAGCACCCGCGCCGTGTCAATCGGCGTACCATTGATTTTCACAATCATGTTATCGCCTCCACTCCGTCCAGAAACAACCATCACCGATGCCGCAAGTACGGCTCATGAGAACCGGCTCGCCGTCATCGCCATCGAAGATTTTGTCCTCGAAGGAATACTCCGGCTTGTCCTCGGTGCCGAACCATCCCTCGCCCTCGCAGGTTTCCGGGTTATACTGGGTGAAGTACCAGCCTAACCCCTGCGGGACTTCTCGCTTGTCCCAGTCCGGCAAGCTAAACTGTCGGAAATATTCGTGCTTTGTCATTTTCGTTCCTCCGTTCTCATGCTGATCGTCTTCGCGCTCTCGCGCATCTGCAAGCCGTACTTAGCAGCGTTCATCGCCTTGCCGATGACCCGTGTCTGCATCGCCTTAACCGTCAGCGTTTTCTTTCTGCTGTTTGTCATGTCCGTATCATATCCTCTCTCGCGCCAGAATCGACGTTGTTCGCTTTTCTTCACGTCATGCGTGTAATTTCATGCCCGCAGTTCAAAATCGATTGTGGCGCATTCTCGCGTAACGTTCATGCTTCTGCTGTTCATAGGCACACAGCAACATGCTTGCCCTTGCGGCTACAAATCCGACTGCCAGCAGCGCCAGCATGATAGCCGCACCGCTGAACAGGTCAATGCGGCCGTTCTCGGTCATGCCACCAGAGAGCAGGACACCGAGAAAACACATTCCTGCAAGCCAGCCACAGCGTTTGTAGGTCATTGGTTTCAATCCCCTTTCGCGGTTTCTTGTAACCCTCGAACGTAGTGAGAGGGTTATTCTTTTCTTTCTTTCTTTCTTAGAAAGTTAAATTAATATATATTCGACCGTAGGGAGAATATATATATACTTCTTTTTTTCTTTCTTTGTTACTTTCTTTCTTAAGCCTCTGTGTGTTATCTGTGTGTTATCGGTTTGTTGATTGTGTGTTATCTGTGTGTTGATGGTCTGTTGTTGGAGTGTTACGCAGACGCTTCCGCCTGCACCAATCGGTTAGCCACATCGGCCACATGATAGCGACCGCCAGTTAAACGTGGAACACCATCTAAATACCTCTGCACGGTACGATAACTAACGCCAAACCAGTCTTTTAACTGTTTTGTGGTAATATATTCGCACCCTGCGAACGTGCGTAAACGGCCTTCAACCGTGCGCCTGCGGTTGCTTAATTCTGTTGCTGTCATTCGTTCAACCCTCCGCTTTCTGTGTGTTATTGGTGTGTTGATGGTTTGTTATCGGTCTGTTGCTTAGTGTGTTGATGGTGTGTTATCTCTCATCATCATCGTTGCCGCAACGCAGCATCGCACACACAATAAGCAGCGCCATTTCAACGCCCAGTGTTGCCAGCACTCCGGCAACAAAAGGTGGAATATACATCGGTGTTCACCTCCACTTGTTCGCCCCTTCCTGACCGTGGTATAATAGCCGGGAAAGGAGCATTCAGCATATCATCGGGTTTCTCTTCGCTTGGGAAACGCTCGTCTGATTTCAGCGTCTATATACACGTCGTAGACCTTGCAAAGCAGTGTGCAAACGCCGAATCCTAAAGCGAACCCAGCAAGCGCCGTGCCAAAATCGCCTGATGAACAAACTCTTTTTACATTCATTGATTTCACCCTATTTCAGAAAGGATTGTTTTTATTGTTTCGTCAAACTAACCCGCAAAACAAAGCGCAAACACAAGCTGAATTACGCGATTGGGAAATGAAACGCGCCCATCGCGCTAAGCTCGAACGGCGAGAAAATTTCCATTATTGGATAACTACCGTCCTCGCTGTGCTTGCCTTTATCCTGTCTGTCGCATCGTTGTCATGGCAGGTATACAAAGACCTGCACCCTACCGCTTGTACCACTTGTGCATCAGCACAACCAGCACAACCAGAATAACCATTGTTGCGATGTTAAGCGACATCAGTACCGGATCCATTGCTCTCACCTCCGCTTATGCGCTCTCGTTGTCATGGCGGTCGATACCCAGCAGATAATCAACCGAGCAATTGAACAGTTCCGCCATTTTTTCAAGAACATCCGAAGAAATCGGGGAACCATTTACATACTTGCCGTATGTTTTCTGAGAGATGCCCAGTTTTTCGGAAAGCTCATTTTTCGTCATGCCCGCACGGGCACGCTCAGCCTCGATATTCATTCTCATAATATTCACCTCCTCGAAATTTGAGTATCTCGAACCTTTAACTATATGATATTCTATTTACTCGAATTTGTCAACCCCTTACCAGAAAAAAAGTTCGAGCAGATAGAATTTTTTGTGTTGACTTAGGGCACAATAAGGTATACTATATAAGCAAGAGGAAGGAGTGAACAGAATGAGCACAAGAATAGCCGACGCTCGCAAAGCCATAGGTATGACGCAACGGACTTTAGCAGAAAAACTCGGGATTGCAGCAAGTACATTAAACGGCTATGAGAAGGGAAATCACAAGCCGGATTCGGATGTACTAATCGCAGTATCATCTATAACAGGATGTACCATAGATTATCTGTTAAACCGGGTCGATGGATTCCACGACTATTACGGCAAAGAAAAAGCCCCTGCCCCGGCCAAAGCCGAAACAGGGGAAATCACAAGAGAGATGTCTATTGAGTTGTTAAAGGCTCTCGGATTGCTCGACCAGTCCGGCAACCTTTCCGACGATGATCTCGCGTTTCTTGCGCACATCGTCGGATTGCTCGAATGGCGTTTCGGCGATCATTCGTAGCGCATTGTATATGCGCAGCGGGTTTGTGCATGAATTGAGCATTGCGGTAAAACGGTCGATGTTGTCCATGATGTTTGGTTCCTGCCTTTCCTGTTGTATACTCCTATGATATTACCTTAAAATGGAAATATCAATAAGAACCGTTCGCCTTTATCTGACATATAGTATAGCGAACGTTTGTTCGATTTTCAAGAGGACGCGAACAGCCTTGTTGCAAAGTCCAATAAACCGGACTTATTGCTTCTCTGGAGAGATTCCAGCCTCGTCCAGCTTCTTCGTCAAGAACTGCGCGACGGCTTTCGAAAGGTCACTAAAACCGGCTGCATCAAAGCCGACAAAGTATCCGTTGTTCTCTGCATTGGTCAAAGCTGTTTCAGCAAGGCGGATAGCCTTGCCTCGCTGGTGCTTGGTAAGCGGCAATGTGTTGATATAGTGATATAGGGCTTCAACGCTCTTGATCGTCGTTTCATCGCGTTTGACGCAAAGTCCGTTTCCGTATTCCATCGGTGATTAGCTCCTTTCGCCCAGCAGTTTTGAAATGAAATACTGCTGACCCTTGCCGGTTACTTTCGGCGTTTTGTTTACGCTGATATGGCCGTCTGCATGGGTGACGCTGGTTTCCTTGACCTCAAACAAGCCTAACTCCATGCTTCGCTGTGTCGGCATATTGTAATCGGTGCCCTGACGGCGTACAAGATAGCCGTTCTCACGCATCCGCGCAAACAGGCGCTTGCCGCCCATGTCAACGCCGTTCTGCTTGATGATCTTTGCAAGATCGAAAATTAGAATAGAAGTCTTGGCCGTGGCTACGCTGTCCGCGAAAAGAACCTTGGGTGCGTCTTGCTCGATCTTCTCCGAAAGCGTGTGGATTCGCTTGTTGGCAATCTGCAAGGCGCGTGCCATTACCTTTTCCGGGCTGTTCCAGTCGCGTTCAAGCTGTAAGAAATACTGGCGTGCCTGCTTGCCCTTGTCGTTGCGCTGGAGCATGCAAAGCTCCTTTGCCATATCAATAGTAATAGCAGCGTCGTCTACAGTACGTCGTACTTCACGGTTTCCCTCGTATTGAAGGCGGTCAAATTTGACCGGGTTGAAATCACGCCCTTGCTCAAAACCGTATTCACACATACGAGGAAACCAATGGCGAAAATCTGCGCCGACTTCGAGAAAGTCGTGCAGCTCGCGGGCGGATACGGTTGGTTGTTCGTTATCGTAGTTTACAGTAATGATTTCGTTCATGTATGTACCTCACTTTCCGTAATGGGAAAGGAGCGGCGGGAGCATCCCCCGCCATGCGTTACTCCAATGCTATCCCCGTTTCGGGAAAAGCTGCTTTGCTGTAGCTACGGGTATAGTTTAACCAGCGTAACACAAAATGTAAATTGACAAAATAACGAGGGCAAAAAGCAGAAAAGCGTAATTTTCAAACTTTTTCAGAAAAACATTGTTTTTTCATTGATATATAACGTCGCTGAATGGCAACGCATGCCGAAAAAATGCCGCTATATGTCCCACTAAGCCAATCTTCATACAATCTAAAAAAGTGCATAAAACAATTTTTAAGAAGTCGAAAATAAAAGGGAAGGTGAAATTATGTTTTGCACGAATTGTGGCACGGAATTCGAGGGAAATTTTTGCCCGAACTGCGGAACAAAGGCTGGTGAACAACCACCTGCACAAACCGTTGACCCAAAGGAAACGCACGAGTATTACGACAAAGAAGGCGATCTAATCGACCTCGCCACGATCTACGGCGTATACAAGGACAGAACCAACATGGCCGCATTCTTCCGTAAATGCACCGATTACGATTCTGTCACTATCGGCAAAGCGCTGGACTATATCGAGGATAACGTAAAGCCTAAAGAGTACGGAATGCTGGACACAATCCGCATGAAGCGTCAGATTGAAGCACCGATTGAGAAGATCATAAAAGTGCAAGCAGTGAACGACCCTTCGGTTAAATTGCAAAAGGCGCAGCTTTCCGAACTGAAAAAGGCGAACAAACTACAGCAAAAAGAAATGAACGCACAAGCGCGTTGTCCGCGTTGCGGCTCCACTTCCCTTTCTGCGCATAAGAAGGGATTCGGCATCGGCAAGGCCGTGGTAGGCGCAGCCGTGACCGCGCCGCTGGGGCTGGGATTGATCGGTGCCGTAGCCGGAAACAAGGGCGCGAAAAAAGTCCGCGTCACTTGTTTGAAATGCGGAAAACAATTTTGGGCATAAAAAACGCCCACCGGCGGCAACCGGCGGACGTTATACGGGGGTAGAAATCTTGTGCAACGGAATTCTACCCTCTTATTATATCGAAAATAGGAGGAAAATGCAATGCCACGTCGAAAAAAAGACCCTCGCGGCTTTGTCCGTGAGACCGGAACGTATATGGGAAAGCATTACGACCTGAGAGCAAAAACCGAAAAGGAACTCAACGAGAAAATCAGGGCAAAACGCGCAGAGATCGAATCCGGAAGTAAACTCATTGAAGCCGGTGTTACCGTAAAGGAATGGGGGAAACGCTGGGTAGAAACCTACAAGTCCGGCGTGAAGGAATCCACGCGCAGGCTGATTGAGGGACGGCTTGTGAACTACGTCTATCCCTACATTGGGGATATCCCCGTTAGCAAAGTGCGGCCGCTGAACTGTCAGGAAGCGCTTAACTCTGCGGAAGGACGTGCGCCGGACACCGTAAAGAAGGTGCAGCAGGCAATCGAGCAGATGTTCCGCGCAGCCAAGCAGAACGGCTTGTGCGTCAATAATCCTGCGGAAGATTTGAAGATGCCCCGTACTGGCAAGCAGAAGAGCCACAGGAGCATTACAGATCGAGAACGTGTTATTTTACTGGAAACTGCAAAGACGCATCCTGCGGGAACGTGGGTGCTTACTCTGCTGTATAGTGGCTTGCGTCCGGCGGAAAGCCTTGTGCTGACATACGCCGATATTACAGGCGGTATGATTACCGTTAACAAGGCATACGACCGGGACACCCGCGCCGAGAAATACCCCAAGTCAGACGCAGGCGTTCGCAAAATCCCGATCATCCCCCAGCTTGCCGCAGTCCTGCCGAAAGCCGGTTCGTTCGGTGAATTGGTTTTTCCGCATAACGGGCACTTGTACGATGATAAGTCCATGCGTGCCATGTGGCAGGGTTTCCGCGCCGCTATGGATGATACCGAACGTGAGTTGATCGCGGCGGGGAAAATCTCACCCATTGCCGAGCAGCTGCCGCCTATCGTTCCCTACGATCTGCGCCACACGTTCTGCACGGATTTAGAACGTGCGGGCGTACCGCTCAACGTCGCAAGCAAACTCATGGGACACGCATCTATAGAGATCACCGCCAAGATTTACACTCACACCGGCGAGGATATGATTGAGCGTGCAGGTGAGCAATTAGCCGCCTTGTTCAGTCCCACATTTAGTCCCATTAACGAAGTGCAAAAAACGCCTATGGCTGACATTATGCGAGAGCTGCAAGAACTTCGTGCAGCAGTGCTCAAAGCCGTATAAAATAACAAAAAAGCCTTGTTTCAATGGATTTACCAAAGAAACAAGGCTTTTTAATATGGAGCTGCTAACCAGATTTGAACTGGTGACCTCATCCTTACCAAGGACGAGGTGAAATTCCGAAACCCCACAGTATGTCTGAACTTTTGACACTTCAAAAATTTTAGTCCCATGTTTAGTCCCACTTGACCTATACATTGTACCACAGATAGCGCGGGACTTCAACACCGCAATGAAGGGAGGGCATTTGCCCTCCCTTCATTCAATGCTTCACAACATACCGATAGTATGCCGCTTCCTTATTTTTCACTGCGTCCTTGTCTTCGAGCCAGAACGCACAAGCAGCGTCAACATAGTAATCAATGTTGCGGATGCCGTGTTTCTCGTTGACCTTGCCAAAGTCGGAGTATACAGCGTTCATTGCCACCCAGAATTCTACCGGGTCGTAATTCAAGTTGTGCTGCTGCATTACCTGCTTGCACTGTTCAAACGTCCAGTGCGGGCCGGTCGTGCCGTCAGCGTTCTGCATGTTGTGCAGCCATTCGTCCGCCATGTCCTTAGTCATACGTCCGGTGTGCGTGCTGGACGCATAGCCCATAGTGCGCTCAGAACCGTGCGTCTTGTCGCCTACATAAGAAGTATCCCCCATGTAAGCATCATCGTCACGAAAGCCAATAGGGCGCATTTCGTCCTCGTAATCGGGGTACTCGTCATACTCCGGATATTCCATGCTGCTTTTGGGTGCAAAGCGTCCGTCAGAATAACGGCGATAATTCCGCATCTCCGGTTCGCCGCCGTGAATACGCTCGTCATAGTAACCGTAAGGCTCAATATGATTGTACCGATACCGCACGCCGTAATGCTGGCGATCTTCGGGGTACGTCTTGCGGATTCTCCATTCCTCCGGCGAAGCATTCTCTCGGCGGGTGTGCTGCATCAACAGCATTCGGGTTCCTCGTTTCATGATGATACCCCCTTACGCCGTCGGCGCGGTGCCGTTAATAGACCGCAGCGCGTCAGAATGAGAGCAGCAGGAATTACCGAGCATTCGGAAACTGCCGCCGCTGGACGAAGTGACAACGCGACACAGGTATTTGTGACGGGTGTCCAGATTAAACACTGTCGCCTGTGCGCCGTTGCATTTCAACAGCGGATACGTTACCGTTCCGTCGCCGATTGTGATTACTACCGGTGCGCCGATAATCGTTGTGCTCGGAATGTTCTGAGCGATTACGATTCCGTATACGCAGCCGTTCTGGTAATCTCCCGCCGGAATGTTCACCGTCAGCACGCCGCTTGCGTAAGTCACGCTCTGTGAGATACGCAGGTTCGGACACAGTTTTTGTACAGGCTTGCAAGCCATAATCAAAACCTCCTATCAAAGCCGGGGGAATGCCCCCCGGCTGAACGTATCTCTCACATGCCGCAGCAGGTGTTGCAGCCGCAGCCGGAAAACTGGTAAGGTGCCGGAACGGGAAACGCCGGAACGGGTGCCGGACGCAGCGCGTTTACAAGGTAGTTGTTCTGCGCCTCCTGAGAAGCCGCAAACTTGAGCGTCTGGTTCTCATTCTGGAGTGCCGCGATCTTCTCCGCCTGACGGGTGCTCTCCATCTGGTCGATGCGTGCAATAATGCGGTCAGTGTCGTTGTGCGCAGTCTGGATGATGTCACGCGCATTGGTAGCCGCATTATAGTTGGTGTCGCAGAAACCGCGCTCGATCTGACGCTGCGTGTCGCAGCAGCAGGAAGCCATCTGCGTACCCAGTGCGGTAAGGCCAGCAGTTACGCCGTTAAAGCCAGTGTTCATGTTCTGGTTTACGCCGTTGATAAGCTGTGCGTTCTGGTAGCCGAGCTGACAAATTGCGTTGTCTACACCGTGGAAGCCGTTAGAAACCGCGCTGCCGAGCGTGTTGAAACCGGTAAGCATACCGTTATTCACGGCGTAAAAGCCGTCGCACAGGCCGTTCTGAATGCCGAGAACCGAACGCGATAGGTCGTTGAAGTTGAACTCGCTGCACAGGTCACTGCGCGTTACTGCACCCTGATAGCCTGCGCCGTTGCCGCCGTTGTTGCCCCAGCCCCAGCCGTTGCCGCCGAAGATCAGCGCAATAATCAGAAATGCAAAAATCCAGGAACCGTTGCCGCCCCACATACCGTCATTGCCGCCGCCGTTGTTGTCAGAGCCAAGAGCGTAGCCGGTTGCAAAATCGTTATCCATTTGAAAATCTCCTTTTCAGTATATATTTGAACGGAACCGCGCGTATTCCGAACATGACAAATTCACGTCGGATTTTCATCAAGATTCCGTCAAAACTGAAAATTGGATATTTACTTGATGTTCATGCCGAACTGCTGTGCAAACTGATCGAGGTCGATTCCTCGTTCCTTTGCAATGTTCATTGCCATCTGCCGCAGTGCGTCCGGGCTTTTACCCTGCATAGATTTCATTAGGGTGCTCACCATAGGATTATTGCCGGTCATTTGGTTCAGCATCATCATAGGATTTCCGCCGTTCCTCATAAGCTGCAACACCTGCATCATCGGATTATTTACCATCGTTTGCACCTCCCAGTTGTTCACATAACTTGTTAAACCGTCGGATAAGCTCGTTGAATTCCGTTCTCGGAACATAATCTGACAAATCTATTTCCGCAGGTTTATTCGTTTCCGGCTCCTGTGCTCTGCGATACATCACAAAGTCAGCACAGCCGGTTTGCAAATTAAGCTGTTTGGTGTAGATCGCTCCGTGTGCTGTGTCCGGCATGATAGTAAGCGCACCGGAAAAGTCCGTCTGTACCGCGCGTGCTTCCTCCACGCTTGCCACAGGTCGTACAATGTGCTGTGGAGATTGTACCTGCTGTTGCATTGGTGTCTGCATTGGCTGCTGCGGGTACTGCTGTTGATACTGCGGCGTGTATCCAGTGTAACCATAAGGATATGCCATTAGCCTAACACCTCCGTAACGTGTTCGCTGATGGATTTACTTACCGCCTCTTTGTAGGATATATACTCCTCTAAGCAATCTGTGTTGCCTGCGTTGCGATAAACTGCTACAATGCGACGAGCACACTCAGGGTCATACCCCATGCGTTCAAGTCTCTGTTCGTAACTCATGCGATCACTTCCTTATACTTTCAGTATAAGGTCTGCCGGGCGTAAAAACCTGTCACAAATCTGTCAACTTGCTGTCACAGCACGCGCAGCATTTTGCATTTGATGCTGTTCAACCGACGATGCACCGTGCTTTCGCTCATGTGCAGCGTCATGCAAATCTGAGTAATAGAGCGCGCCGATGTTCGCAAGTCAAACACGGCGCGCTCTTCTGGCGTAAAATTGCACTCACGCCGGAAGTATTCCACCTCCGGCCTTGTAAATTCCGTTAATTTCATGCGGTATCCCCTCGTTATGGTGTCACCGCATATCTTTCCCCTCGTTTTTTCTCTTAGTCGTACAGATGTGCCCTGTCGTTGATAACCAGCAGGCGCAGCAGGTCGGTGCTCAGTGCCAGCTTGCCCTTATCGTCGCCCTGCAGAAAGCCCTTGTTCACCAGCTTCTGTACGGTTGCCTTGCCCCACGCGGGGACTGCGTCTACCGTGTCGTAAACCTTCTTTGCCTTTTCGGCGTTGGCAATTTCCTGCTTTGCAATGTTTCTGGTCTGTGCTTCCGTCATATCTTCAACCTCTTTCTCTGTCAGCATATCCTTGAATTTCTGCCACAACTGCGGATTGCGTACCCACGGTTCCGGGCAATCCTTGTGTGTCACATCGTAGTGACGGCACACGCGCGAAACCGGCACATGGTACTTTGCCATCAGCTCACGGGTCAGCTTTGCGGCACGCTTCATTGTATCCTCAGGGATAACGTACACGCCGTTCCGCTTCACGCTGCACATTTCAATGCCGATGGAATTAGCGTTCCGGCAGTCGTTGTAGTAACTGCCGCCGCGTTCCCTGCCGCAATGCCATGCCGTGTCGCCGTCCTTTACGCTCTGCACAACGCCGTTCGGGTCTACAAAGTAGTGTGCACTGGCACGCAGTCCGCTTTCTCTTGCAAAAAAGTCTGCATTGTTCTGTGCCGTATCGCCGTTGTTGGACGTAAAGTGTAAGCAAATCCAGTTTATCGGGAACGAACGTCCCTTCTGATAGTTGTTCGGATTGCACTGTTTAAACGGAATACTCATTTACTCACCCTTCTTTTTCGGTGCGGTGTAGGTCAGCGCCGTTTGGGAATCCGTAATACCCGCTGTGGTGGGGTCTACGAACACGCTGAGGATAGCCAGACACATGGTAACAAGCTGTACCGGATTAGACAGCACCGAAACAATGCCGTCCCACACAGCCGCCCAACTCGTAAATGTCTGCGGGTCAACGCCAATCGCCGTAATCGCTACGGACACCACGCCAACCCAAAACCACGGGTTCTTCATTCGTACAGGGATATTTACCTTCATACTCTCACCTCGCAATATGGTCTATAGCAATTCCTTCTAAGAACTGCTCGTATTCCTTCGTCGTCTTTTCAATAGCCGCAAGCCCTGCTTCTACCTCACCGTTGCAGTGACCGCGCTTTAACGCCATTGCTACGCCAACGGTAAGCTGACAGTTTGCGTTAATCATTGCAAGCTGCAAGCGTCCCTCTTTGGCTCGTTGTTCCGCTCTCCGGTTTACCCGCTCCGCTTCTTCCCTTGCTCTCTTATCACGCTTGCCGGACTGCGCCGCCATAGCAGCGCAGATAATTCCGGCAGCACCTGTGATAATGGTGCAGATAACTTCCGTCGGCATAATCAAATCCCCAGCAGACGCTTATCCTCAACGCTGAGAAGTTCAGGCACGCCGGTCTGCTGTGCGCGCGAGAGCGCGTCATGCTTGAGGTTGTGGGCGTTATCGAACTTATCGAGCTGCACGCCCATGTCTCCGTGGTACTTCTTCACTTCTGCGTAGTTCTTGATGTAGATGTTGTTGGGATACATAACTTTACTCCTTTTCCGTTGTGTTTATCGTGTGCTTACTCCGCCGTACCGCCGAACTCAGCAGGCACAAGCTCCGGCATACCGCACTCGTCGATCAGGATTTCCGCTACCTGCTTCCGCAACTTCTTCGGCACCTGCTCAAACTCACACTTGCCGAGGATTACTCTCTGCGCGAACAAAATTGCCATCATAATAACCGTCCTTTCAAAACGTTCTCGAATATTGTTGATTAACTTACGCATAAACAATTTGCGCCATTTCCACGATGCAGTCTTCGTAAAAAGACTGCTGATCGGTCAGCGCAGCCACCTGCTGCTTAAGCATTGCGTTCTGCGCCACCAGTTCTTCATTTTCTGCCACGAGGTCAGCCTTGCTTTTCTCGTTCGCCTTGGCTTCCCGCAGCAGATTGTCGTAGTTGGCTGTTACCTCGTCTAACAGACCGGGTGTGTCATCCACCTCAGTAATGTACTCATCGTACACCCAACCGGTATGACCGTCCTTGTCTTTCTCCTGCTTGGCATTCTGGGTCAGCCGTACCCATGCCCTGCCGGGCTTGTTTGGCATACTGCCCGCCGCAATCTCAGGCGGTTTTACATCGCCGTGTACCTTCATTTCTTGTCACTCCTTTCAAGGTTCGCACAGGAGACGCGCGGAGACGCCCGAGCCCGAATCCGACGAGGCGAAGTTCGCATAGAAGAACAACAGACCCGCACTCGAACCATCGCCCCAACCGCCACCAACACACAGCACGTGCCAGCCAGAGGACGAGCTCGCATAATCCGGAATGTACGTTGTTTCTGAGCCGCCGGTCGTTTTAGGAATGAGCAGACCGTTATCGGTAACGGTCAAATCCTTAATGTAGCCGGACGCAGGCAGCGTGCCGATTTTGGTATAGCCGGTCGTCGTATCGTCCGCATATTTGCTCGGGTCGGTGCAGTAGTATGCTTCCGCGCCGTTCGCGTTGAAGCCGTCCACCCACTGGTTTACATTACCCCACAGGTTTTCAATCCAGCGATACTGCACTGGATTCTGTGCATCGCCAGCAAAATCATTAGTACGCCCTGTGTGATACTTCATGTTGTCTGTATCACCATTCGAATGCATACTGCCATTAGTAATTCCAGAGCCAAATTTTTTTTGACAGTTCCAATCAGCGAATTCCACAATATACAGAAAGATAATTGCGCAATAAGTTGCGAAATCATACAGGTGGAATTTCGAGCCCCTATTCTTCGTACCGGTTCTAAACCATGAACGAGAATGATCAACAAGCGGGGATACGCCGGACTTGCTTACGATTTGACTCCCTATGTGATACTTTCCGATATATTTTCCACTGCCCGGATGTTTCGTCATTCCAGTCTTGGGCTTATCCGACACATAGAAATACTGCTTCGTACCGTTACGTTTCGCCGCAACATAGAACTCCGGAATAAACACCATGGTAAAGTTGTTGGAACGCGAGAATCCACTATCCCCTTTCCATGCTGTTACAGCGCCCGCATTGTTCAGATTGCACTCTTTCATGCCGTTCCACGGTGCATAGCTATCAAAAGGCGAACTGCCCGAACCAGTACCGACCGCAGGTTTAGGCTCAGTTGTCACCGACCGCGTAACCAGTCCGTAAGGGTCAGTGCTCGGAGTTAAGCGCGTCAGCGCCGTGCTCGAATTGCTCGTATCCCAGCAAACACCGAACACATTAGTGTAACTCAGCGTCAGCGCCTTACTCTGACCGCTGGCGGTAATGCTTACCGTACCCTCTGCGGTCTGGTCACCCTTGGTAGCCTTAATCGTCCACGTACCCGCCTTGCCGATGGTAAATACCGCCGTACCATTGCTTGTCTTGGTCAGTACCGTACTGCCGAGCGTAGCCGTTACCGTTGAACCACTATCTACGGTTACGGTAATCGTACTCTGGAATTTTTCAAGCGTTACTGCAAGCGCCGTGTAGTAGTCCTTGGTCGTCACCTCAGCCGTATACGTCACGCCGCCCAGCACGCACGCCAGCGTGTACGTCGTGCCGATGCCCAGCACGCTTACCGTGGCCGTCTTGCTGCTGTCCACCGTGCCGGTGTAGGTTTCGCTGCCGCCCTTGAGCGTCCACGTCTGACCGACAAAATCGCTTGCAAACGTGATGGTGATGATTGAACCACCGCCAGAACTCGGAGCATTTACAGCGCCAAGTACATTGTCTTCTGTAAAACCTGCATACTGCCCTTTCTTGCCCTTGATTTTATCTTGCTTGTTATCCCATGTTCCCGACTTTTCAATTACTTTACCGACCGCAGAATCAATCTGTGCGCCGGTATGTGAAGAATTGTAAGCCATGCCATCACTCCTTCATGCAAAGAAATTCGTTTCCGCCCGCGTCAAGCATGGTTTCGTCGCTGTCAGACGGAATAAAGCCCCAGTTGTCGTTCCAACTGCCATCCATACCCTGTGCATAGAGGGAAATGCGGTAAATGCCGTCACCGGAAAGTAAGAAATCGTCGTAGACTTCAAACTGTCGTTGTGTTGCGGCAGGGGTCTGGGAGAAGGACGCAATGAGCGTCCCTCTCCCTCTGCCCCATTCCTCGCCGGACTTTGTAGCGCGACATTCAAATGCCTTGTACGGAATGTCCGACTGAAACGCAACAATCACCTTGTCGAAGCCAGAAACCGCCGAAATTCTTTCTCCCGTGATGGAAAAAGTCAGATTCGGCGCTGCCATTTACGCCACGCTCCAAGTACCGGCAGCATTCTTGACGAACACCTTGACGATCTTCACGCCGTCGCCCGCAGATGCAGTTTCGAGGTCTGCGCCGTTGATAGTGACGTTGATTGCAGTGTCCTTCTTGTAACCGCCTGCGGTACCGCTGGTGTTGGTAGAACCGGCAGTAACCGGAATCTGAGTGCCCGCATTTTCAAGGCTGGATTCGCTCGGAACAACCTTGATCTTGAATTCCGTGAAGTCTATATTTGCAGAGAACGAGAACGCCGCAACGTTGAAGGTTGCCACCTTAGAAATCTTGCTCTTGTCCGGGCCGGTAATCGTAACAACCGGAACGGCAGTATCCAGCGTGATCTTCGCGGTAACAGTTGCGGTTTCGTTGCCTACGTCGTCTCGTACCTTAATAGATACGGTTTTCTGGCCGTCGCCAGTGGTCAGCGTGATCGCCTTAGACTTTACAAACGTTGCCCATGCCGCTTCGGATTCCGTTGCTGCACCCGCTACGCCCCAAATCTTCATTTGGTATCCGGTAGTTTCGGTATCCGTCAGACCAATCGTAGCCGTTACTGCCGTGCTGGTTGCATAAGCAGCACCGTTGTTCAGTTTGAGGGTAAGCCCGGCAGGCGCGGTCGTATCCAGTGTTAAGTTAAAGAAAGATGCCATGTTTTACACTCCTTTTGTGTTTAATTCAAGGTAAAGGTAGGAACTCTTGCGGCGATAGAGCAATTCATCGCCCAAATACGCCTCGTAAATTCCCATCTTTCCTAAGAAATACGCGATAATGCTTTTGTCTCCGATATACATTCCGTCACCCCGTTATCAGATAAAGCACAGTTTCATCGTGCTTTTCGATTGCGTCATACTCTGCACGGGTCAAGACGCGAATAGCGGAAACATCATTTGAAAACACGTTGCCATGCCCACCGCCCGATGCAGGTACACCGGTATCTTCTTCGCCAATCCACCAGTTACCGTTGTCTCCGATGAACGGAGTTAAGCCCTTCGCGCTTACGCCCGTGTCCTTGCCCGCAATTACCCAGTTGCCGTTATTGCCAATGGTCGGGTAAGTGTTGGCAAGCGCTTGCATTCGCTTTTCAAATTCGGTAAACGCTGTCGGAATTTCCGGCCAGTGTGCGTCACCGCTCATCGTAGGCGGGATGTATACATGGATGCTGTTTGTGCTGCGCGTTTTCTCGCCTTGCGTGCCGTGAAGCTCAAAGGCATATTCACCTGCAACGGGAAGGTTCTGCGCGGTCAGCAACACCGAGATTCCAGTTTCGCCCTGCTGCATCGGCAGAATATCCATGTTCCCACCTGCTGACACATACATTTCCCACGTCCAGTCAGGCGGGAGATCGCCTGTAACCGTGATGGAGCGCGTCAGATTATCATGCTGGCGGGCAAGCACTTCACAATCTGCGGTCAGCTCCCAGTTGTTAAAATAGATCATGTGTTCTTGCCCTCCAACGCCGCGACACGCGCAGTCAGCGCGTCTAATGCCGCTTTGAGTGCATCGTTTCCGGCTGAGGTGTCGTTTACTTTATCGACTGCATTATCAATGTCCTCACCGCTGTATCGGCTTGTATAGTAAGTATCAGCCATTAAACAACCAACCTCCTTCCGTTTTTGTCTAAAATGATTTTGCCGTTCTTGTCATGGACTGCACCGGAATCAGAAAGCGCTTTAGGCAGGCGATAATAAATAAGGACGCACCCCGGTGCACCGTCAGTCCCGCTCGTTCCTGCTCCGCCTGCTCCTCCAGATTCTGATGAATAAGTTGCGTTGATCGTTACAGTGCCTACACCGCCGCCGCCACCGCCACCGTGTCCGCCGTGTCCACCAGCGCCGTATATAGTCGGTGCTATAATTGCATCTGGAGTTCCACCGTTTCCTC
>ENA-ORCP01001125-ORCP01001125.1-human-gut-metagenome-genome-assembly--contig:-NODE-1125-length-23507-cov-3.386897_pt1 | contig 23507 bp, 21 predicted proteins | sample MGYA00242990_ERZ507991 | MGnify/ENA primary metagenome ERZ507991 (study PRJEB26167, sample SAMN06115496) | human gut metagenome | host: Homo sapiens | place: China:Henan | collected 2015-05-07... | reverse complement strand
AACCGTGTATACGGTTAAAGCTCTCCAAAGAGTAGCCTTCCTCATAAATCTGCCCGCCGCATAAAGCCTTCCCCCAAGGGGGGAAGCCTAAGATACACTCCCCTCAAACCAATCAAAAAACAAAAAATATAAAAACCAAAGGAGACAAACATCATGACTTTCGTTGACTTCCTCAATTCCTGGTTCACCGGCAACAACCTGGCGCTGCTCGGCGCAGGCCTCGCGGTCGTCTTTTCCGGCATCGGTTCGGCAAAGGGCGTCGGCATGGTCGGCGAGGCATCGAGCGGCCTGCTTGCGGAGGATCCTTCCAAGTTCGGTAAGGCGCTGATTCTGCAGGCGCTCCCCGGCACGCAGGGTATTTACGGTCTGATCACCGCATTCCTCATCATCTCCAAGATGGGTCTGCTCAGCGGCGCACCGATCGAGCTGACCGTCGGCCAGGGCATCTACTTCTTCGCTGCATCGCTCCCGATTATGATCGTCGGTTACTTCTCCGCAATCCTGCAGGCGAGAGTTGCGGCAAGCGGCATCAATCTGCTGGCAAAACGCCCCGATGAAGTCGGTAAGGCAATCACCTCTGCGGCAATGGTCGAGACCTACGCCATCTTTGCCGTCCTCGTTTCGCTGCTGCTCGTTCTCTTTGCAAAGGTTTAATGCCGGAGGACAAAATGGACGGCGTTATGAACATTACAAAACGGATTGACGACGCCGCGGCGGCGGAGATCGCGAAGATTCGCGCCGATGCCGATGCCGAGATCCTGAAGATCCGGGAAGCGTCCGATGCGCGCATTGCCGCCATCCGCGCGGACAGCGAGGCAGCCCTTGCGCGCGACGCCGCCGAGGCGGAAAAGCGCGCGGAGAGTGCCGCCGAGACGGCGAAACGCGCCGTCACGCTTGCCGCGCGCGCCGAAGTACTGGAGGGCGTGTACAAGACCGTGCGCGCACGGCTTGCGGGGCTTTGCGGCAAAGAGCGGGAGGACTTCCTCCACGGCGTGCTGCATGCCGCCCTTGCGGAGTGCCACGCGCGCGAGGCGCACGCAAAGGCAACCTTCGGCGAGGACATCGCGCCGAAAATGTATGTGCTGCGGCTCTCCGCTGCGGACATGCCGCTCGGCGACAGGCTGACCGAGACTGCGGGCGACAAGGTCACGCTCGGCGCTGTCTGCGACATCGACGGCGGACTGCTGCTTGAGAGCGGCGACACCTGCATCAACTGTTCGCTCGATATGCTGCTGCGCGACGCGCGGGAGCAGACCGAGCCGCACATCCGCACCGTCCTCTTCGGCTGAGAGGAGGGGCAGAATGGCTTATAAAGACACGGATTTTATGTATGCGTCCGCGCGCGTCAGCGTGTTTGAGACGCGGCTGCTCACCCGCGAAAAATATATGCAGCTGATTGACGCCGCCTCAGAGAAGGACGCCGTCTCGCTGCTCGGCGATGCCTGCGCGCCGGTGTATACCGACGGCGCGTTTGACATCGAGGCGACGCTGGAGGGGCTTGTCGACACCGCCTTTACCGAGGTGGCAAAGTCGATTCCCGATGCGAAGCTGTTTGATTTCATGCGCTATGAATTTGACGCCAACAATCTGAAGGCGGCGATCAAAGCCAAGGTCGGCGGCGTGACGGCGGACGGCATGCTGTTCGCCTGCGGCACCGTCGCCCCCGCGGCGGCGGAGGAGGCGGTGGAGAGCGGCAATTTTGCGGCGTTCCCGAAGCATATGGCTGCCGCCGCGCCGAAGGCGCTGGAGGCATATGCCGCCACGCGCGACCCGCAGCGCATCGACCTTGCCGTTGACCGCGCAGCGTTTGCCGACATGCTGGACGCTGCTGCCGCGGACAAAACGCTGACAGAAGCGGTCAAGCTGCGGATTGACGCCATCAATGTGCAGTCCGCCGTGCGCATGCTCGACGCGGGCAAGGCGGCGGGGCTCTCCGCCGTGCTGCTCGAGGGCGGCAATCTGCCGGTTAAGACCTTTACGGTCACCGACCGCGCCGCGCTTGCGGCAGCGCTTGACGAAAAGGACACGGAGGTCGCCGTGCTGCTTGCCGATGCGGATGCATCGCTTGCCGAAATCGGGCGCGCGACGGAGAAGCTGCTCGGCGAGAAGACGGGCGCGCAGTTTGTGCCGTTCGGGCTTGCGAAGATTTACGCCTATCTTTCGGCCGTGCTTGCCGAGGCGAAGAATCTGCGCATCATTTTCGCCCTGCGTGCCGCGCACGCAGAGAAAGATACGATTTTGCAAAACATTCGGGTGTAACCGCGGCGAAAAGCGAGGAACAACCCCTCAGGCGGCTTCGCCGCCAGCTCCCCTTACATAGGGGAGCCGAAATGTGCGCTGTACCGTGCGCATTCTAACTTTGCCTCCCTTGTGTAAAGGGAGGTGTCATGCGAAGCATGACGGAGGGATTGTAGCAACGGCGAAAGGCTACCGAAAGCGAGGGACAACCCCTCAGTCAACGCAAATGCGTTGACAGCTCCCCTTGCATAGGGGAGCCGAAATGTGCGCTGTACCGTGCGCATCCCCCTCCCTCTCGGAGGGAGGCTATATATCCCCATCTCCCGCAGTAAACATCCGAAAGAAAGGTTTTCACCATGCAAAAAATCGGAATACTCGGCGGACGCGACAGCGTGCTCGGCTTTTTGTCGATCGGCTTTGTCGCGATGCCGGTCAAGGACGAGCATGAGGCGCGGCACGCGCTCCACAAGCTCGCGGCAGAGGACTGCGCGGTGATTTTTGTCACCGAGGAATACGCAGAACCGCTTGCCGAAGACATAGCAAAATACAAGGACAGCCCCACCCCCGCCGTCGTGGTCATTCCGGGCGCGGGCGGCTCCCGGGGGCTGGGCATGGCGGCGCTGCGTGCCGCCAGCGAACGCGCCATCGGCGCGGACATCCTGTTCAAGGAAGAATAATCCGGACGAAAGGACAAACACAATGGTTGAGGGAAAGATAGTCAAGGTTTCGGGCCCGCTGGTGGTTGCCGAGGGCATGCGCGAGGCAAACATGTTTGACGTCGTGCGCGTCGGCGAAAAGCAGCTGATCGGCGAGATTATCGAGATGCACGGCGACCGCGCCTCTGTCCAGGTCTATGAGGAGACGGCAGGCATCGGCCGAGGCGACCGCGTGGTTTCCACCGGCGCACCGCTGTCGGTGGAGCTCGGCCCCGGCATCATTACAAATATTTACGACGGCATCCAGCGCCCGCTGGAGACCATGCAGGAAAAGTACGGGCCGAACATCATCCGCGGCATCGACGAGCCTGCGATTGACCGCGCGGCGCGCTGGGATTTCCGTGCGACGGCGCACAAGGGCGACCGCGTGCGCGGCGGTGATTTTCTCGGCTATGTCGATGAGACCGAGGTCATCAAGCACTGGATCATGGTGCCGCCGAAGGTCTCGGGTGAGCTTGTCGAGCTGCTCAGCGGCAGCTACACCGTCACCGACACCATCGGCAAAATCAAGACCGACAAGGGCAACATCGTCGACCTTAAACTGATGCAGAAGTGGCCGGTGCGCGTGGCGCGCCCCTATGCCGAAAAGCTGCCGCCGCGTGAGCCGATGATCACGGGGCAGCGCGTCATCGACGCCCTGTTCCCGATTGCCAAGGGCGGCACGGCGTGCGTCCCCGGCCCGTTCGGCTCGGGCAAGACGGTCGTGCAGCACCAGCTTGCCAAGTTCAGCGATGTGGACATCGTGGTCTACATCGGCTGCGGCGAGCGCGGCAACGAGATGACCGACGTTCTGCGCGAGTTTCCGGAGCTGGCCGACCCGCGCACGGGCAAGTCGTTGATGCAGCGCACCGTGCTGATCGCCAACACCTCGGACATGCCGGTCGCGGCGCGCGAAGCGTCCATCTACACCGGCATCACCATCGCGGAGTATTACCGCGACATGGGTTATTCGGTCGCCGTCATCGCCGACTCCACCTCCCGCTGGGCGGAGGCGCTGCGCGAGATGTCCGGCCGACTCGAGGAGATGCCCGGCGAGGAAGGCTATCCCGCCTACCTCACCTCGCGCCTGGCGCAGTTCTACGAGCGCGCGGGGCAGGTCGTCTGCCTCGGCAGCGGCGAGCGCCGCATCGGCACGCTGTCCGCCATCGGCGCGGTCTCGCCGCAGGGCGGCGATATTTCCGAGCCGGTCACGCAGGCCACGCTGCGCATCGTCAAGGTGTTCTGGGGGCTGGAGGCAAACCTGGCTTACCGCCGCCACTTCCCGGCGATCAACTGGCTGAACTCCTATTCGCTCTATAAGGATCGCCTTGCCGACTGGTACGGCGAGAATGTTGCGCCCGACTGGGGTGCCAAGGTCGGCAGATTCATGTCGATCCTGCAAAACGAAAGCTCGCTCGACGAAATTGTCAAGCTGGTCGGTATGGACGCGCTGTCGCCCGACGACCGTCTGACGATGGAGGTCGCACAGAGCGTGCGCGAGGACTTCTTGCAGCAGAACGCCTTTGAAGAGGGCGATATGTACACCTCGCTGCCGAAGCAGTACGCGCTCATCACGCTGATTCTCGACTTTTACGACAAGGCGCAGGCGGCGCTCCGCCGCGGCGCGGACGTGCAGAAGATCGCAGATCTGCCCGTGCGCGAGAAGATCGGCCGTGCCAAGAGCGCGGACGACAAGAAGTACAAGCAGATTTACGCCGACATCGAGGCCGAACTCGACGCGGCGCTTGACGCCCTGTGCGAAGCACAGGACGAAGACTGAGGAGGCGCGACGATGATTAAGGAATACAAGACAATCGAAGAAGTTGCCGGCCCTCTGATGCTGGTCAAGCGCGTGGACGGCGTCAAATATGACGAACTGGGCGAGATCGAGCTGCCCGACGGCTCTCTTCGCCGCTGCCGCGTGCTCGAAGTCAACGGCAGCGATGTGCTCGTGCAGCTGTTTGAGAGCAGTGCGGGGCTGAACCTTGCCGAGAGCCGCGTCCGCTTTGCGGGGCACGGCGTGGAGCTGGGCGTCAGCGAAGACATGCTCGGCAGAGTCTTAAACGGCATGGGTGAGCCGATTGACGGCGGCGCGCCGATTCTGGCGGAGAAGTCGCTCGACATCAACGGCACGCCGATCAATCCTGCGGCGCGCAATTACCCCTCCGAGTTTATCCAGACCGGCATTTCCACCATCGATGGGCTGAACACGCTGGTGCGCGGACAGAAGCTGCCGATTTTCTCCGGCTCGGGTCTGCCGCACGCCAACCTTGCGGCGCAGATCGCGCGCCAGGCAAAGGTGCGCGGCAAGGACGAGCGCTTTGCCGTTGTGTTTGCAGCCGTCGGCATCACCTTTGAGGAGGCGGACTTCTTCATCTCCGACTTCAAGAAGACCGGCGCTATCGACCGCACCGTGCTGTTTATCAACCTCGCGTCCGACGCGGCTATTGAGCGTATTTCCACGCCGCGTATGGCGCTGACCGCCGCCGAGTATCTCGCGTTTGACTGCGGGATGCACGTGCTGGTCATCATGACCGACATCACCAACTATGCCGAGGCGCTGCGCGAGGTCAGCGCGGCGCGCAAGGAAGTTCCCGGCCGCCGCGGCTACCCCGGCTATCTGTACACCGACCTTGCAACGATGTACGAGCGCGCCGGGCGCAAGATCGGCTCGGATGGCTCGATCACGATGATCCCGATCCTCACCATGCCCGAGGACGACAAGACGCACCCCATCCCCGACCTGACCGGCTACATCACCGAGGGGCAGATTATTCTGTCGCGCGAGATGTACCGCCGCGGCTACCTGCCGCCGGTCGATGTGCTGCCGTCGCTGTCGCGCCTCAAGGATAAGGGCATCGGCGAGGGCAAGACCCGCCGCGACCACGCCGGCACGATGAACCAGCTGTTCTCGTCCTACGCGCGCGGCAAGGAGGCAAAGGAGCTGATGGTCGTCCTCGGCGAGGCGGCGCTCACCCCGATGGACCGCCTCTATGCGAAGTTTGCGGACGAGTTTGAAAAGCAGTATATCAACCAGGGCTTCTACGAGAACCGCACGATCGAGGAGACGCTCGACCTCGGCTGGAAGCTGCTTGCCATCCTGCCGAAGAGCGAGATGAAGCGCATCAAGCCCGACATCGTGGAAGAATATTGGCAGGGCGAATAAAGGGAATTGCGGGGCGCTGAAAAGGCGCACACACCGTAGGGGCAATGGGCGCCCGCCATAAGCCTCCCCCCGGCAAAGGGAGGTGGCACGGCAACGCCGTGACGGAGGGATTGTTACAGAGGCAAGGAACAACCCCTCAGTCACCTGACGGTGACAGCTCCCCTTGCACAGGGGAGCCATCCCCCCACGCAAAATTTTCCGAAAGGACAGGACAAAATGGCTGAACTGAGAGTCAACCCGACGCGCATGGAGCTGAAAAATCTCAAAAACAAGCTCGCCACCGCGCGCCGCGGCCATAAACTGCTCAAAGATAAATGCGACGAGCTGATGCGCCGCTTTCTCGACATTGTCCGCGAGGACAAGGCGATGCGGCAAAAGGTTGAGGACGAGCTTGCGCTGGTGCACCGCTCGTTTGCCACGGCAAGCGCGCTGACCAGCCCCCGCGCCATGCGCGAGGCGCTCATTCTGCCGACCCGCTCGACCGAACTTGCGGTCTCGACCAAAAATCTGATGAGCGTCGTGGTGCCGACCTTCACGCTTTCGGAAGTCGGCGAGGGCGCGCACGATATGCCCTACGGCGTGGCGTTCACCTCGGGCGAGCTGGATGCAGCCGTGCGCGAGCTGTCCGCGATGGCGGACGACCTCGTCAAGCTTGCGGAGCTGGAGAAGTCCGCGCAGATGCTGGCGCAGGAGATCGAGCGCACGCGCCGCCGCGTCAATGCGCTGGAATATATCATGATTCCGCGCTACGAGGTCGCCATCAAGGGCATCACCATGAAACTGGACGAGAACGAGCGCGGCAACACCACGCGCCTCATGAAGGTCAAGGATATGATGCTCGAAGCGTCCATCGAAGCCAAGCGCGCCGCCGACGCGCAGGCATAAGTAAATGAAAAAAGCCGCCATCGGCGGCTTTTGGCATAGCAAAATTCAACACGAGTGACGGCCTCTATATTCATTGCAATTTTTCGGATAATACGATGAGGTACCAAATAAGGCAGTATGTGTGACAAAGAAGTGCCCGCATTGCGGCTTTGCTTATCAGTTTTTTCAGAGTGGTGCGCAACGCAAATATGGGTGTCCGTATAAAACTTGCACAAGATGCTTTAAAGCATATTGGGATACAGATATTGTAGAGCCTGCTTTATATGGATATGAGAATTCCTATGAGGTAGGAAAAAGAGTTAATAAAACAATTACCATGCTTTTATATACGCCGTTTGGATTGCTGATGCTTGTTCTTGGTATAGGACTTTTAATACAAAAAGAGTTGATTGGCCTCATGTTTCTTGCATTGGGCGCATTTGCACTGTTTGCAATCGGTGCAGAAATCAAAGATGGTATTGCTGCGAAAAAGAGAGCGGCAGAAATTGTAAGGGAACAGCAGAAGGCGTATGACGAATCAAAGCAACGATTGCAGAATACAGATTATCTTATTGCTCTTTCCAAACACGATAAGAAGGCAAAAAGGCTATTAGAAGAGAGGAACAACGGCGAAATAGAGCAGTATGCAAGACGACCGTGAAATATTCTGCAAAGAATCGAAAAAGCCGCCATCGGCGGCTTTTTTGCGTGGTGAGGGGCGTTCAAGAAACATACCCCGGCAGGGACCGGCGTCCGGGGCGGTCCGCACCCACCGCAGTACAAACGGGTCGTCGCCCGGATGTTTTTCGATTTCGCTTGCGAAATCGTCGGTGTTCAGCCGACGAAAAAAAACTCCGCGAGACGCTGTGCGTCTCGTACAGCTCACCCCCTGCACAGGGGAGCCGCCCCCCTCCCACTCTTTTTTCTTTTTCCCTCTTGCATTGCGCGGCGGATTGATATATAATAATGTAGTTATCTATGCTTTCTTTTAAGGAGAATGTTATGACCGAGATCAAGAAACAGCTTGCGGACGCGCTGTGCGCCGCGGCAGGCGGCGCGCTCGACGCCGAGACGCTCTGCGCCGCGTTTGAGTACCCCCCCTCCGCCGATATGGGCGACCTCGCGTTCCCCTGCTTCCGCCTCAGCAAGACGCTGCGCAAGGCGCCGCCTGCCATTGCGGCAGAACTGGCGCAGGGCTTTGCATGCCCCGCGGTGGCGCGCGTGGAGGTTGCCGGCGGCTATCTCAACTTCTTCCTTGACAAGGACTATCTTGCAAAGCATGTCATCGCGCGCACGCTGCATGCCGATGTGCCCTATGGCTCGAGCACGGACGGCGCGGGCAAGACGGCGCTGTTTGACTATTCCTCCCCCAATGTCGCAAAGCCGTTCCACATCGGGCACCTCGGCACGACGGTCATCGGCCATTCGCTGAAGAAGCTGCACGCCTTTGCGGGCTGGCACTGCGTCGGCATCAACCACCTCGGCGACTGGGGCACGCAGTTTGGCAAGCTGATCGTTGCCTACCGCAAGTGGGGCAGCCGCGAGGCGGTGGAGAAGGGCGAAATCGACGAGCTGGTCGCGCTCTATGTCAGGTTCCACGCCGAGGCGGAGAAAGACCACACCCTTGAGGACGAGGCGCGCGCCGAGTTCACCAAGCTGGAGCACGGCGACGCGGAGAACCTCGCGCTGTGGAAATGGTTCATCGAAATCTCGCTGCGCGAGTACAAAAAGACCTACGCGCTGCTCGGCATCGAGTTTGACAGCTACAACGGCGAGAGCTTCTACACCGACAAAATGCCGCGTCAGGTCGAAATTCTGCGCGAGAAAAACCTGCTCACGCTGGACGACGGTGCATCCATCGTCGACCTCAGTAAATACAACATGCCGCCCTGCCTGATCCTCAAGCGCGACGGCTCCACGCTGTACCCCACGCGCGACATCGCGGCGGCGGTCTACCGCATGGACACCTACCATTTTGACAAGTGCGTCTATGTCACCTCCGCGGGGCAGTCGCTCCACTTTGCGCAGTGGTTCAAGGTGGTCGAGCTGATGGGCTACGACTGGTATGACCGGCTCGTCCATGTGCCCTACGGCACGGTGTCGATCGACGGCGCAAAGCTGGCGACCCGCACGGGCAACGTCGTGCTGCTGAAGGACCTGTTCGCCACCGCCATTGAAAAGGCGCGCGCCATCATCGAGGAGAAGAACCCGACCCTCGAGGACAAGGACGAGGTCGCAAAGCAGGTCGGCGTCGGCGCTATCGTCTTCCACTATCTCTCCAACAGCCGCATCAAGGACATCAACTTTGTCATGGAGGATGCGCTCTCGTTTGACGGCAACACCGGGCCTTACGCGCAGTACACCTACGCGCGCACGCGCAGCATTCTGCGCCGCGCCGATGCCGCGCCGCGCGGCGACGCCGTGCGCGTGACGACACCCGAGGAGGGCGAGCTTGCCAAGGTGCTCTCCCGCTTCCCGGAGCGGGTGGCGGCGGCGATTGCGGAATACGAGCCGTCCGACATCACGCGGTATATTCTCGACCTTTGCGCGGCGTTCAACCGCTTCTATCACGAGTGCCCGATTCTCTCTGCCGAGGATGCGGATGTGCGCGACACGCGCCTTGCGCTCGTGTCGGCGACGAGCGACGTGCTCGGGAACGCGCTTGACCTGATCTGCATGGGCAAGCCGGAACAAATTTAATTTCAGAATGACGAGGTAACAAACCATGTCCGGACATAGCAAATGGAAAAATATCATGCACAAGAAAGAGAAGACCGACGCGCAGCGCGCCAAGGTCTTCACCAAGATCGGCAAGGAGATGGCGGTCGCCATCCGCGAGGGCGGCGCTGACCCGGTCTCCAACTCCAAGCTGCGCGACCTGATCCAGAAGGCGAAGGCAAACAACGTGCCCAACGACAACATCGACCGCATCATCAAGAAGTTCTCGGGCGACAATGCCGTCAACTACGAGGAAATGGTCTACGAGGGCTATGGCCCCTGCGGCGTTGCCGTCATTGTCGAGGCGATGACCGACAACCGCAACCGCACCGCATCCGAAGTGCGCCATGCCTTTGACAAGTTCGGCGGCAACCTCGGACAGAGCGGCTGCGTCAGCTATCTGTTTGAGGACAAGGGCGTCATTGTGATTGAGAAGGACGCGAAGATCGACGAGGATAAGCTGATGGAGACCGCGCTCGAGGCGGGCGCCGAGGATTTCCTCACCGAGGGCGACTGCTACGAGATCTACACCGAGACCGCGGATGTCTACGCCATCAAGGATGCGCTGGAGGCAGCGGGCTACACCGTGCTTTCCGCCGAGGAGGACAAGGTGCCGTCCAACTACATCACGCTCGAGGGCGAGGACGACATCAAGCATATGCAGCTGCTGCTGGATGCGCTGGAGGACAATGATGATGTATCCGACGTCTACCACAACTGGGAAGAATAATTGACCGGCGGATGCGGCGCAGACCGAATGGCGAAATAAGTGAATTTTGGGGGCCGTCTGCCTCTGCCGATTAAAGATGAAAACCGCTCGGAAACGAGCGGTTTTCTGCATATCGGTTCTATTTTCGCCATTCTATCCACGGGAATTCCCATCGCCTTATGAAAATAAGGCTTGATGGAAATTCTCGTGGATTCTGCATCCGCCTGCGCCGGTCAGGCGGCGGGGTGCGGATTTCTTGCAGAAGGAAACGGCGGCGCACATTTTCGGCTCCCCTGTGAAAGGGGAGCTGTCACCGGCAGGTGACTGAGGGGTTGTTCCGTGCCTTTTGTAACAATCCCTCCGGCGCTCACGCGCCACCTCCCTTTACACAAGGGAGGCGAAGATAGATTTCGCAAAAAAGCGGGGGCAAGCTCCTCCCACCCTCACACAAAAAACCCCGCTCGGGTGAGCGGGGGTTTTGTGCTGAAATCGGCTTTCTTCCAATCAGCCTTCGTTGCTGATGGCAAAGACCTGGTTGATCTGATCCATCTTCTTCTCTGCCTGACCGAGGTTTGCATCATAGAGCGAGGAGAGTGCAGAGCGGGTGAGGTACAGGCGGCTGAGCGCGGTCTTGTAGTCACCGATGGTGTAGTAGATGCCGACGTCGTAGACGCGGGTTGCGAAGATCAGGTCGAGCATTGCGGCGCTTTCTTCGTCGCGGGTGTATTGCCCGATCAGCGTCTGGTCATAGTACGCGGGGGTCAGCAGCTGCTGTCCCTGGTAAGCCAGCACTTCGAGGATCGCACCGACGCGCGGCGAAGCGGCAAGCGTCGGCACGCAGATGAATGCGCAGTGGAATGCGCTGACGGCGTGACCGTAGTCCGCCTGGTTGGAATCATACTTGGGGAAGGGGAGGATGCCGAAGTCGGTCTCGCTGTTGCGGTGCTTGTCAACTGTGGTCAGCAGCGTCGTGTAGAACAGCGCCTGTTCGGAGTCGAACATGCGGATGCGCGCCTCGTCCCAGGATGCAGCTGCGGTGGCTTTACCTGCTACGTTGTCGTACTGATAGTTGTAGGAATGCGCTTGATCAAACACGATCTCTTCCCACCTGTCATACAGGCTGACGACACGCTCGTTGTAGAAGGTCAGCTCCAGCTTGTCGTTGTTGATGGAGCAGATCTTCTCGCCCGATGCGCCGAGGATGGAAAGCATCGCGTCGTTCCAGGTGAGCAGACCGTAGGTGTCGTTCGAGTCATAGATACCGTTCTGGTCCTTGTCTTCGCCGACCGCCTTGACCATGGAACCGAACTTTTCCAGCGTCCATTCATTGTCCTCGACCAGCGTGTAGGGGTTATCCAGACCGTAGTTCTTGATCATGTCCTTGTTGAACAGGATCGCGTTGGTGACCATGTTGTCGATGATCGTGATGTCGCCGGTGGTGTAGTACATCTTGCCGCCGATCGAGAGGTCGGCGTTTGCCTTCTGATCCCAGTAGGGCTTTTTGAGGTTGATGTTCTCGATGGCATTGAGGTCATGGATGTAGCCGCTGTAGGCGAGGGTTGCCACGTCGTAGGTGCCGACCATGGCGGCGTCATAGGTCTTGTCGCCCGAGATGTAATCGGTGTACAGCTTGGTGAAGCCGGCGCCGCTGCCCGTGGCCGAGTTGAACTTGATAATATCTTCGTTGGTGATATTGACGTTGAACTTCTCGCGCATGTATTCGTTGCGGCGGTAGACGGCGTTCTGCACGGCGGTGCCTTCGCCGTTTTCGGCGGCAAAGTCGTTGCGCGCATAGTTGCCGCTGACGAGAATGTTGAAGTCGCCGGAGATGTCGCCGATGGTGTCGGGGTCAAAATCGGGTGCGCTCGGGTCCTTCGTCGCCTCGGTGGATGCGGTCGTCGAATCCGAGGTGGTGTCCGGCGTGTCGTCCTTGCCGCAGGCGGCAAAGAGCGGGCAGAGCATCGCGCAGGCGAGAAGCAGAGCTATCGTTCTCTTCATGGTGGAAACTCCTTTTTGCAGAAAGTGATGAAAGGAATACCTTTACAAGCCTATTTTACACCGCACGGCACACAAACGGCAATATTAAATTTGCGCGAGAAATCTTTGCAGATTTGTATTTTGGCGTGTATTTCGTTCAAAATGCACGCCTCGGTTTGTGCACATTGCCAAAGCGATTCCTTTCATATTTTATACAAACGCATTGCTTTTTCGTATTTACGCGGCGCGGTGAAATGCGCTATCATAAAGACGGCGAGTTATGCTATTTTTCAAGGATACAGGAGTGACAATATGAACTTTCAGTCTATCGGCGCACCCGTGCAGGAAAACGACGGCGTTTTCACGGCGGCACGCGACGCGCTTTATCCCGCGGCGGCAAAAACCGTCCTCTTCGACACCGAGCGCGCGCCCGAGAACTTTGCGTTCTCCTGCGAGATCAAGCTCTGCGACGACGGCGAGGCGGGCATGTACTTCCGCGCGCAGGGCAAGAACGGCGCCGCCTGGGTGGTGGGCTACTTCTTCTCGGTGAACGCGGCGGACGGCGCGGTCAAAATCAGCAAGATCAACGGCGGCGACCGCGACAATGTGGTGCTCGGCCACATGCGTTACCCCTTTGAAAAGGGCGTGTGGTACAACATGCGCGTGGAAATGCGCGGCACGCACGCGCGGCTCTGGTTTGACAACTTCAAGCTGGACGCCGACCCCTACCCGAAGTACGACATGACGCTCCGCCACTTTTCGCGCGGCGTCTGCGGTCTCGACCTCGGCGGCGGCGCGGCGGCGTTCCGGGGTGTAAAGCTGGAGGAAATCGACGCGGAGCCTGCGTGGACGCCGGACAACTGCTACCAAAACCCGGTGGTCTACGGCGCTGACCCGGATATTCTCTACCACGACGGCACCTATTACCTTTATTACACCGACACGCAGGATATGACCCTGTTCCAGTGCTACACCTCGAAGGATCTGATCCACTGGTCGGAGCCGGTCGTGGTCTTCCACGGCAAGGACGGCTGGGGCAACAACGAGTACATGAGCCCGAATGTCATCTATAAGGACGGGCTGTTCTATATGTTCTATGCGTCGCACACCGCGCCCGACCCCATAACCGGGCGGCGCGAGGCGCATGTCGCCTTTGCGTCGTCGGCCTCGCCGCTCGGCCCGTTCAAATCGGCGACGATGCAGCCGCTGCACACCGATGTGCAGGAGATCGGCGGGCATCCGCTCCTCGATACGGACGGACGCACCTACCTTACGGTCGTGCGCTTCAACAAGGGCAACGAGATCTGGGCATATGAGGTGAAGATGGAGAACGGCGTCGTCACGCCGCTCGACGACACGATCGTGCGCCTGCTCGTCCCCACCGAACCGTGGGAATGCGACTATGCCCGCATTGTTGAGGGCGGCGTCATCCTAAAGCACAAGGGGCTGTACTATATGATCTACGCCGGTTCGCACTACAAGGGCGACTACGGAGAGGGCGTTGCCATCGCGGAAAAGCCGCTCGGCCCCTACCGCAAGTACAAGTACAACCCCATCCTGCGCGCCACTGCGTTTACGCGCGGCACGGGCGACTCGGTCTACACCCGCGCGGCGGACGGCAGATACATCATGTTCTATCACCAGCACTTCAGCACCACCGAGATTTCGCCGCGCTACATCTGCTATGATGCGATGAAGTTTGTCGAGACCGGCGACGGCAGCCCGGATGTGATTGTCGTGCACGGGCCGACGACCGCACCGCAGGAACCGCTGCTTTGATGGGAGGCATTCGCTTGAATCGCTTGCAACTTCGCCTGTGCGCGGCGGCGCTTGCTGTGCTGCTGCTTGTGCCGCTTTTCGCCGCCTGCGGCAAAAAGCCGGCTGTCACTGCCGACCCCGCCGCGTCGGATACGACCGCGCCGGAGGCGGGCTACACGCTGCCGACCTTCGACTTTGAGGGGCACGAATTCAACATTCTGTCGGTTGGACGCAAGAATGTCGTCGAAAACGACTTTCTCTTTGACGACAAGAATCCCTCCGTGCTGGATGCCGCCGTCGAGCGGCGCAACCGCGCGGTCGAGGGGTTCTACAACATCAAGATCGTGACCGAGCAGAAGAATTCCACGGCAAACCAGCAGTCGCCCGAGGCGTACCGCGCGCTGGTGCGCGAGGCGACGGCGGGGGACTACACCTACGACGCCTGCGTCATCCCCGGCTACGACGTCAGCCAGCTTGCCTACGAAGGGTATCTCACCGACCTTGGTATTCTGCCCTATTTCAATGCGGAAAACGAATGGTATGACCAAAGCGCCAACGAGACCTTCCGGTTTGCGGGGTCGCTGTTCTTCACAACGGGGGATTTCGGCATCAACATGATGGATCAGGCGTATTGCGTCGCCTTCAACAAAGACCTCGCGGCACAGTACCATGTCGAAAACCTGTACGATCTGGTGGACGACAACCTCTGGACGCTCGAAAAGATGTATTCGATCGCCAAGGACGTGTCGGACGACACCGACGGCGACAGCGTGACCGATGTGTACGGCCTGCTCTACTGGGTGGATGCGGTCTACGGCGTGGTGAACGCCGCCGGGCAGCGGATGGTCACACTGAACGATACGACCGACACCTATGAGCTGACGCTGAACACCGAGACGACCTACAATGTGCTCGAGCTGTTCTACAACATGACGCACGACAGCCGCACCTCGCTGATGTATCAGCACAATTCGGCGGCAAAGGAGTATGTCGCAACCTTCAGCGGCAACCGGGCGCTCTTCTTTATGACGACCATCGGCACGCTCAGCGACTTCCGCGATATGGAGACCGATTACGGCATCCTGCCCTATGCGCATTACAGCGAGCGGCAGACGGTTTATGAGAGCACCGTTGCGCCCTATTATATGAACTTCCTCTGCGTGCCGCTGCTCGTCGAGGACGAGGCGCGCACCTCGGCAATTCTCGAGGCCATCGGTTCCTATTCGCACGAATACATCATCCCCGCGTACTACGAGAAGACGCTGATGGGGCAGTATACGCGCGACGAGGAGAGCGCGGAGATGCTGGACATCATTTTTGCAAACCGCGCCTATGACCTCGGCTATTGCTATCAGCCCGCCAACCTCAACAAGAACCTGATTTACCTGCTGCAGAGCGGCAGCTTCGACTGGTCGAGCCGCTATGCCTCGCTCGAACAGCCCGCATCCATTATCCTCGGCGTCATTTCCGAGGCGTACCGCCGTTCGCTCGGCATCACGGAGGAACAGTAAAATTTGCAGAAGAAGCCCCCGCCCGAACCCGGACGGGGGACAGAGGGATCACAAAGTTCGGTTGCCAATTTTCAGCCCCCTCGGTGAGGGAGGTAAATGAAAACGCGGCTATGGACAGATTTTTAGATTTGTCCGCGGTCTAAGCCTCCCGCCTCGGCGGGGGCTTTTTTCTTTGCTTTTGGGCAGGCTGGCAACTTTTCTTGCATTTTGGCGGAATCTATGCTAAAATAGTCCCGTCGCACGCGCGGCGGAAAGGTGTTTGGACAATGGAAAGAGAAAATCTCAAATCGCGGCTCGGTTTCATTCTTCTGTCGGCGGGCTGTGCCATAGGGATCGGAAACGTGTGGAAGTTCCCCTATGTCGCAGGTCAGGGCGGCGGCGGGGCGTTTGTCCTGTTTTATATTCTGTTTCTCGTGATGCTCGGTCTGCCGGTTATGACGATGGAGTTTGCCGTCGGCAGAGCCAGTCAGAAGAGCCCTGTCCGTGCCTATCAGGCACTGGAAAAGCCGGGGCAGAAGTGGCATATCCACGGCTATTTCACGCTCATCGGCTGCTACCTGCTCATGATGTTCTACACCACGGTCGCAGGCTGGATGCTGCACTATTTCTATCTCACCGCCGCCGGTAAACTCGAGGGCGTGAGCACCGAGCAGGTCGGCGCGGCGTTCACCGACATGCTGGCAAGCCCCGGCACGATGGCGTTCTGGATGCTCGTCGTGGTCGTGCTCGGCATCGCGGTCTGCGCCATCGGGCTGCAGAACGGGCTTGAGCGCGTCACCAAGGTCATGATGATCGCGCTGCTTGCCATTATGGTCGCGCTCGCGGTGCACAGCTTCTTCATGCCGGGGGCAAAGGAAGGGCTGCGCTTCTTCCTCGTGCCGGACTTCGCGCGTATGAAGTCGGTCGGCATCGTCTCCACGCTGGTCGGCGCGATGAACCAGGCGTTCTTCACGCTCAGCCTCGGCGTCGGCGCGATGGCGATCTTCGGCAGCTACATCGGCAGAGATCACACCCTGCTCGGCGAGTCGGTGCGCGTGGTCGCGCTCGACACCTTTGTCGCGATTACGGCGGGTCTGATTATTTTCCCCGCCTGCTACAGCTACGGCGTCAACCCGGACGCGGGCCCCAACCTCATCTTCGTCACCCTGCCCAACATCTTTGCCAACATGCCGCTCGGCAGACTTTGGGGCAGCCTGTTCTTCATCTTCATGGCGTTTGCGGCGCTCTCCACCGTCTTTGCGGTGTTTGAAAACATCATCTGCTGCGACATGGAGCTGTTCCACTGGTCGCGCATGAAGTCTTCGCTCATCAACCTCGTGCTGATTTCGATTTTGTCGCTGCCCTGCGTCTTCGGCTATAACATTTGGAAGTCGGACATCTTCGCGCCGTTTGGCGGCGCCGTCCTCGACTTTGAGGACTTCCTCGTCAGCAACCTGTTCCTGCCGCTCGGCTCGCTTGTCTACCTGCTGTTCTGCGTGACGCGCTACGGCTGGGGTTTTGACAACTACCTCGCCGAGGCCAACGCCGGCAAGGGACTGAAGGTCAGCCGCCGCCTGCGCGTATACTTCACCTATATCCTGCCGCTTATTGTGCTGTTCATCTTCGCATTCGGCATCTGGGACAAGTTCTTTAAATAAAGGAGGCTGCGTGAAAATATGAAAGAACTGTTACAGCTGTTTTTGGTTTTTGCCAAGTGCGGCATTTGTACATTCGGCGGCGGAATTGCCATGCTGCCCATTCTTCAGCGGGAGCTTGTCAATCGCCGCGGCTGGGTAACCGATGATGAAATCATCGATTACTATGCGGTCGGGCAGTGCACACCCGGCATCATCGCAGTCAATGTCGCCACATTCATCGGCATGAAGCGGCGCGGCTGGATTGGCGCGGTATTTTCAACGCTCGGCATTGTTTTTCCGTCGGTTGTCATTATTATCATCATCGCCGCCATTGCGGAGGGCTTTGCGGACAATCCGTATGTCATGTACGCGCTCGGCGGCGTACGCGCCGCGGTCTGCGGTCTTATCGCGGTTGCGGTGGCAAATATGATGAAAAAGAATATCAAAGATCTGTTCTCAGCCGCCGTCGGCGCCCTCGCTTTTGTCGCTGCTGTTTTTTTTGGTGCTTCTCCGGTAATCGTTGTCGTATGTGCTGCTTTGATTGGCATTGCGCATTCCATGCTCGCGGCGCGCAAAGCTGCAAAGAAAGAGGCACCACATGACTGATTTTGTTCTGCTGCTTTTTGAATTTTTCAAAACCGGACTTTTCGCGATCGGTGGCGGGTTTGCCACTATCCCTTTTTTGCAGGGCATGGCGGAAAACCATCCGCACTGGTTTACAAGCACAGAACTTGTAAATATGATTGCCGTTGCAGAATCTACGCCGGGACCCATCGGCATCAACATGGCAACCTTCGCCGGCTGTCGGATCGCAGGAATTCCGGGTGCCGTCTGTGCCACGCTTGCTATTGTTCTGCCCTCCTATTTTATCATTTGCATCATCTCAAAAATGCTGAAACGGTTTTCGAGCAACAAATATGTGATCGGCGCTTTTTCGGGGATTCGCCCCGCCGTCCCCGGCTTGATTTGCGCGGCAGTCATTCCGCTTCTTCGCGCATCGGTGCTGGATGCTACGGCCGCAAATCTATTACAGTTCGTGCGTATGGACGCATTTTTGGTCTTTGTCGGCGTATTTGTCACATTTTCTTTTTTCAAAAAGGCGCATCCGCTCATCTTTATTGCGGTGGCGGCAGTCATCGGTGTAATCTTCAAAATGTAACTCGGCAGAGTTCGTTTGCTTCTATAGGGCAAACCTCGGCGTACAAATTCTGCTTTTCTATGCAGGGTGGGGCGTCAAGAGTGCCGCCCCTTACAGGGTGGTGTGAATTTTTCGCCTTTGCAAGCCTCGTTTCACTGTTTTCCCACGCGCAAAAAAACAACCCCGGCAGTCTTTGATGAACTGTCGGGGTTTTGCTATCTTCCGATATTTTCCGATGTCGGTTCGTTTCACGCCTCGATCGGCTCTTTTGCGGGGAGCCGCTTGACCGTTGCGGTCACGATGCGGCGGTTTTCCACCAGGCAGTCGGTGAACGCGAGGTCGTCTGTATCGATGGAGAAGACCGTGCCGTCTGCGGGGACGGAGGCGTGCAGCCCCATGATGTAGCCGCCAAAGGTGTCGTATTCATCGGTCGGCAGCTCAAGCTTCAGCGTCTCGGCCACCGTATCGAGCGCCGCGTCGCCGCGAATCTTCCAGGTGTCCTCGGCGAGCTGCACGATTTCGGGTGCCTCGGCCTCGCCGCTCTCGTCGTCAAAGTCGCCGACGATCTGCGCGAGGAGATCGGTCATCGTCACAATGCCGAAGACGCCGCCGTATTCGTCCAGAACCACGGCGAAATGCTCCTTCGCCTGCTTCATGCGGCGGAACAGCACATCCGCGCGCACCCCCTCGGGGACAAAGAAGACCGGACGCACGGCGCTTGCCATCACGTTTTCACGGCTGCGATCGGCAAGAATGAGATAGTCGCGCGCCGAAAGGATGCCGACAATCTTATCGCGGCTCTCGTCGCACACGGGGTAAAAGCCGTGGCGGCTCTCCGCGATGGTCTTCTGCCAGTCGGCGTCGCTGTCCGCGGTGTCCAGCACGACCATGTCGGTGCGGTGCGTCGCAATTTCACTCACCGAGATGTCGTCAAAGGCAAACAGGTTGTGAATGATCTCGCGCTCGTCGCTGTCGATTTCGCCCTTGCGGCTGCCCTGATCGGCGAGGTCTTTGATGTCCTCCTCGTAGACTGTGTCGTCCGCAGCGTTCGGGTCGATGCCAAAGAGGCGCAGCACGCCGTTGGTCGAGACAGACAGCAGCCAAACGATGGGACGGAAGAGCACGGACAGCGTGCCGATGATGCCCGCCATCGAGAGCGAGAGCGCCTCGGCTTTTTTCATCGCCACGCGCTTCGGCACAAGCTCGCCGAGCACCAGCGTGAAGAAGGAGAGAATCAGCGTCACAACGACCAGCGAGATGGTGTGGAGCGCCTCGCGGCTGAACGGGCTGCCCGTGTGCCAAAGCGCGTCGGTCAGCGGGCCCGCAAAGTTGTCGGCGGCAAACGCGCTGCCGAAGAAGCCTGCCAGCGTAATCGCCACCTGGATCGTCGCGAGGAATCGCGCGGGGTCCTTGGTCAGCTTGGCAAGGCGGCGGGCTTTTTTGTTGCCCTGCTCCTCAAGCTGGGCGAGGCGCGCCTCGTTTACAGAGAGCACCGCAATTTCGGCGCAGGCGAAAAAGGCGTTCAGCCCGATGAGTACAAGCTGCAAAAGCAGCTGCCAAAAAATTTTCATGTAAAAGCAACCTCCGATAAGTAAAATGATGTGTCGAAAAAGGACCGCACATCAATTTCGCAGGTCGGAGACGCGCGGGTGAGCGAGCTTTGCCTTGTACAGATCGTACCGCAGAAAAAGCGCGCGCGTCGCGCATAAATTGCCGTCGGCAGGGCCGGCGTCGTCCATAAATGCAACCTCCGTATCAGAAATTTGTGTATCGGTACGAGTATACCAAAAAATCACCCCGTATGCAAAGTACATGTGGGGTGATTTTCGCGCACAGCGGACGATGGCGGGCGGTTTTCCCGTCCAAAATCGCACCGCAGCCGCATTTTGGCACCAAAATCGGCGGTTTTGTGCGCCGGACAAGCCGTCCCTGCCGGGTTTGCGAGAATCCACGCACCTGTAGGGCGCCGTCTGTTTCCCGCCGCATCTTAGCCTTCCCCCGAGGGGGAAGCCAAAATATGCTCCGCACAAAAAAAACGGGCGACCATCGGTCGCCCGTCCGTATTTCCGCACGATCCTGCGCTTTTTCAATATGCCTCGATGTCCACTTTCTTTGCGCGAATGGTCTCCCCACCGAGGAAGACGCGTGCAACCGCGTCAAAATTGACCGGGCTGTCGCTCACAAAGAAGGATGCGCTGCCGTGCCCGCCCGCCGCACCCGGCAGGGCGGCGATTTCGGCGGCAGCTGCCGCACCGGAGTTAATCAGCGTCACGCCCGGGAGCAGATCGCTGATGATGTCCGCGATGATGGGGAAGTGCGTGCAGCCGAGAATCAGCGTGTCGATGCCCGCACCGCAAAACGGCGCGAGGTAGTCGGCGGCGACGGCGCGCGTCACGGCGCAGCCCCGCCCGATGTAGCCGTTTTCCACCAGCGGGACGAACAGCGGGCAGGCGGCGGCGGTGACAACGACGCACGGGTCGGCGGCGGTGAGCTTCTTTTCAAAAGCGCCGCTCGAAATGGTCGCGCCGGTGCCGATGACGCCGATTTTTTCATTTTTTGTTGCGGCAAGCGCGGCGCGCACCGAGGCGTCCACCACGCCGAAAAGCGGGATGGAAAATTCGTCCCGGATGGCGTCCAGCACGACCGAGCTGACCGTGCCGCAGGCGGCGAGGATCACATCCGCGCCCCGGTTCAGCAGAAAGCGGATGTCCTGCCGCGCGTAGCGAATCAGAAGCTCGCGGGAGCGGGAGCCGTAGGGTACGCGCCCGGTGTCGCCGAAGTAGACAAAATCGCCATCGGGCAGCCGCGCGTGCAGCTCCTTGTAGGCGGTCAGCCCGCCGAGTCCGCTGTCAAAAATACCAATCACAGTGTTATACCTTTCTTTGCATCATGCGCGCGGCGCGAAAGCGCCCGCCGAGGTCGGACAGCGGCGTGCAGTCAAGGCCGTGCGCCGCGGCAAGCGCTTCGGCGTCTGCCGCCTGGTCGTAGCCGAATTCAAAGAGAAATGTGCCGCCTCTTTTGAGATTTTCTGCGAAGTTTGTGAGAATCGCGCGGTAAAAGTCGAGACCGTCCGCGCCGCCGTCCAGCGCCATTTTCGGCTCGTAGGAAAGCTCGGGCGCAAGCGTCGGCACCACATCCGCGCGGATGTAGGGCGGATTTGCGACGATGCAGTCAAACCGCTCGTCAAGCGGCGATGGCGCCGTCACATCCAGCTTTGCAAAGTCCACCGTCGTGACGCCGTTCGCCGCCGCGTTCCGCGTCGCCAACCGCAGCGCGCCGTCCGACAGGTCGGCGGCAAGCGCCGCGATGTCCGGGCGGTTCTTCGCGGTCGAGATCGCGATGCAGCCGCTGCCGGTGCAGAGGTCAAGCAGCCGCGCGCTGCGCGGGAGCGTGGAAACCAGCGTTTCCACCAGCAGCTCGGTGTCTGCGCGCGGAATCAGGCAGTCCGGCGAGACGAAATATTCTTCCTTATAAAAGGGCCACTTGCCGAGGATGTACTGGAGCGGTTCGTGCCGTGTCCGCCGTGCGACGGCGTCCGCCAGCCGCCCGCCCGCGTCCGTGAAGTCGCAAAAGGGCAGGTCGGCGGCATTTATGCCGCACAGACTCGTTAACAGTATACGCGCCTCGCCTGCGGAATTTTCCACCCCCGCGGCGGCAAGCGCGGCTCTCAGCGCGGCGTAGGTCATTGCACGCCGCCGGTCGTGTCGTCGCCGGCAGACGCATCGCCGCCTTCGGCGGTTTCATCGGCAGCAGCGGCGGCATCGTCGGTCGCACCGTCCGTCTTGGGTTCCGCCGCCTCGGGTTCTGCCGCCTCGGGTTCCGCCGTCTGCGGCTTGGACGCGGCGATCACCGCCTCCACCTCGCTCGCGGGGAACTCGCTCGGCATCGCGCTCTTGAGCGCCGTGATGGCGATCTCCAGCTGCGAGAGGTCGGGCTCGCGCGTCGTGATGCGCTGCATCCACAGCCCCGGCGCGGAGACGATCTTCGTGAAGAGGTTCTCGTGCCTGCCCGCATAGAGGATGAACTCAAAGCCGATGCCGCAGATCACGGGCAGCAGCAGCGGCTTCAGCACCAGGCGCAGCCAGATGTTGTCCCAGGTGACAAAGGAGAAGACCAGCACACTGAGGATCAGCATGATGAAGATGAAGCTCGTGCCGCAGCGCGGGTGAAACCGCGTGTAATTCTTCGCATTTTCGGGGGTGAGCTTCACGCCCGCCTCGTAGCAGGCGATGCTCTTGTGCTCCGCACCGTGGTATTCAAAGGTGCGGCGGATGTCCGGCATCAGCGAGACGAGGAGAATGTAGCCGACAAAGATGCCGATACGGATCAGCCCCTCGCACAGCGTCTTGAAGACGCCGAGCGTGCCGCCCGCAAGCCCGAGCAGCATGTCAAGTCCCTTGGTCGCAAGCGTCGGCAGTACTAAAAACAGACCGATGCCCAGCACCACGCCGAGCACACCGGCGACGCCCATGATGAGGTTCATCACCTTGTCGCCGAAGGTCTTGGCGAGCCATTTTTCAAACTTTGTCTCCGGCTCGTCCGTGTCCATGCCGAGGGCGTCCGCCGAGATGGACAGCACCTTGAAGGAGAGCTTCATGGACTCGACCAGCGAGACCACGCCGCGCACCAGCGGCAGGTTCCAGAACCGGTTCCGCTTGCGCAGCGAGACATACTTGCGGTTTTCCACCGAGATGGATCCGTCCTCGTGGCGGGATGCAATGCTGTAGCGGTCGCCGCAGCGCATCATCACGCCTTCCAGCACCGCCTCGCCGCCCACCCTGCCGAGGCGGGGATTGGCTTCGTGTTTTTTCTTCATTTATATATACTCACTTTCTGTATCAATCCTTGTTTTCACATGGAAACAAAACTTCACTATACATTATAGCATACCTGCACGGGATTGCAAGTGAATTTTTCGTGTCGGCAAAAACCTGCTGCGGGGTACGGATTGTGCCGTCGGCAGAGCTTGTCCGCAAGATGTAGTGGGGGCGTTTTTTGCCCGAAAAAAGTTCCGAAAAATTTGCAAAAAGGGCTTGACAATCCCATTTTCGGGTGATAAAATAAAAAAGCTCACGAAAAGAGAGCGCCGACAGGGTCAAGAAAATGTTCAAAGAATT
>ENA-ORCP01001122-ORCP01001122.1-human-gut-metagenome-genome-assembly--contig:-NODE-1122-length-23570-cov-8.701869_pt1 | contig 23570 bp, 18 predicted proteins | sample MGYA00242990_ERZ507991 | MGnify/ENA primary metagenome ERZ507991 (study PRJEB26167, sample SAMN06115496) | human gut metagenome | host: Homo sapiens | place: China:Henan | collected 2015-05-07... | reverse complement strand
CTGCCGCATTTCTCCCGGATAGCAGTAATTTGCTTCCAGCTGGTCCGTCTTGTACAGAATCTGCCCGGAAGCATCCGATAAAAATGATTTACTGCGAAAAAAATACCGCAGAGTATATAGGGGATAATTGTTCTAGGAGTGAGCATCCTTTTACCATAACCTATGGTTGGGTAGCAGAAATCACTAATGTTGATGAAAAACATAGAGAATCGGTACAATTGGCATCTGTGACTGATTTTGAGCAGATAGTTCAAATGATCTATGGTGATGAAGATATCGGAAAATCTTATAATAAAAATGATCTAGAAGAGCAGCTTCTTCAGCGTTCCAAAGAAGGATACTCCAGAAATTATGTGATAAAAAAGAACGATACGGTAATCGCTCATGCATGTACAAATGCAGAAGTAAATGGAATAGCGATTGTCGCAGAACTAATAGTTAATAAAGAGTATCGAAGGAGAGGCTACGCACTAGAAATATGGAGAGCTATTTGCGAAAAACTATTAAATGAAGGGAAAAGAGTTTTTTCCTTCTATTACTCAAATGAGTCCAGAAGTCTTCATAAGAAAGTAGGATTTCACGAAATCTGTGAATGGGGAAAAATTGTGTTTGAGAATAATTGCATGGAGGTATAAAGATGCTTAATTTTACAGTTGGTCCGGTAATGTCGGATGGCGCAGTGCGTGCTATTGGAGCAGAGCAGGTTCCATATTTTAGAACGCCTGAGTTTTCTGCTGTCATGCTTGAAAATGAGATGCTGATGAAAAAGTTTGCGAAAGCTGGCGATGAAGCTAGAGTGGTGTTTATCACTGGTTCTGGTACGGCAGCGATGGAAGCAACCGTTATGAATGTCTTTGATAAGACGGATAAGGTTTTGGTCGTAAACGGTGGCAGCTTTGGACAGCGGTTTGTTGAGTTGTGCCAGATTCACGAGATTCCATACGAGGAGATCAAGCTGGAGAAAGGTAAAGCACTCAAAAAAGAGCAGTTGGATATGTACGACGGTAAAGGCTTTACAGGGTTCCTCGTTAATGTACATGAAACCTCAACAGGTGTTCACTATGACATTGAGATGATCAGTGAGTTTTGTAAGAAAAACGGAATTTTTTTGGTCGTGGATGCCATTAGCTCCTTCCTTGCAGACGATTTTGATATGAACAAATTGGGTGTGCAGGTAATGATTACTGGTTCTCAGAAAGCATTGGCTTGTCCTCCGGGCGTATCAGTTATTGTCTTGTCCGATGAAGCAGTCAAACGTGTAGAGGCCCGCGATGTGAAGTGTATGTATCTAAATCTGAAGTCTGCTCTTAAAAATGGCGAGCGGGGACAAACACCCTTTACACCAGCAGTTGGTACTTTACGCCAGATCAATGCTCGTCTGAAAGAAATAGAAGCCGCTGGCGGTGTTGAGAGTGAAACAAAGAAAATTGCGGAACTTGCTCAAGATTTTAGAGATAAGATTAAGGGACTGCCTCTTGAAATCGTTTCTGAGTCGATGTCCAATGCAGTTACACCGTTACATCCACTAAATGTATCGGCTTACGATGTTTTTATGACGCTCAAAGACGAGTATGGTATTTGGATTTGTCCCAATGGTGGGGAGATGAAAGAAACCATCTTCCGTGTGGGTCATATTGGTGCATTGACAAAAGAGGACAACACCACGCTTGTGAATGCTTTTAAGGATTTACAAAAGCGTGGACTTTTGTAAAAAGTGAGGAGAAGCAAGAAATGGTAAAAGTAATTACATACGGAACGTATGACTTGCTTCACTATGGTCATATCAAACTGCTGGAACGTGCAAAAGCACTGGGAGATTATTTGATTGTTGGCGTTACAGCAGATGATTTTGATAAAACCCGTGGTAAAATCAATGTACAGCAGTCCTTGATGGAACGAATTGAAGCTCTTCGCGCGACAGGGCTTGCAGATAAAATTATTGTAGAAGAGTACGAAGGTCAAAAAATAGACGATATTCGTAGATATAATGTTGATATCTTTACAGTCGGTTCAGATTGGAAGGGTAAATTTGATTATCTGAATGAATACTGTAAGGTAGTGTATCTTCCGAGAACGGAGGGAATCTCTAGTTCTGATGTGCGGAGTGAACAATGTAAACTCCGTATGGGAATTGTTGGAAAGGCTGCTTTCAGAACAAAATTTGTTGCAGAATCCAAATATGTGAATGGGGTAGATGTTGTAGGCGTTTGCGCCTCCACAAAAAGCGATGAGCCGGAATTTGATGGAATGTATTTTACAGATGACTATGATTGTCTCTTAAATAAAGTGGATGCGGTCTATATCGTATCGAAACCCGAAAAACATTATGCGGATACAAAGAAGGCTCTCTTGGCAGGGAAACATGTGCTGTGCGAATCTCCCATAGCTTTAAAAAAAGCAGAATGTGAAGAACTATATGCGCTTGCAAAAGAGAGAGGGCTAGTTCTTATAGATGCGATTAAGACCGCATATTCTACTGCATATGAACGTCTCGTTCTGCTTGCAAAGTCTGGCAAAATCGGGAAAGTCGTTTCAGTTGATTCGGTCTGCACAAGTCTAAGAGACGGCATATCAATAGCAGGAACAGATTTGACACAAAAATGGAATAGTATGTGCGGATGGGCACCAGCAGCATTACTTCCGGTCTTTCAAATTCTAGGAACAGATTATAAGAGAAAAATAATTACAACAAAGTTTCTGGATAAGACTGCTAATATGGATGCTTTCACAAAAATTGACTTCACCTACGCGGATGCTGTAGCCTCTGTCAAAGTTGCAAAGGCTGCGAAATCGGAGGGAGAACTCATTGTTACTGGCACGAAAGGATACATTTATGTTCCTGCACCGTGGTGGAAAACAGATTATTTTGAGATACGCTATGAGAATCAAGAAGATAATCAGCGTTTCTTTTACCAGCTTGATGGAGAAGGCATCCGATATGAAATTGTTGCGTTTGTAAGATCGATTGAAACCGGAAAAGACATGACATATATAGGAAGAGAAATTTCGGATTCTATTGTCGAGATAATAGAAAGTTTTGATAATAGAATTGATATGATGGAAATTTAAGCAATGTGAGTGTAATATACAAAAGAAGGCTTAATACGAGATGAGCGAGATGTTGGAAAATAATCCGAATTTCAATATTACCTATATGAGTGACTCATTGAATACAGTGCTTGATTATGTTATAATGCAGACAGGATTGAGTCGATGAAGCTGGAATACTGCTTCAAGGATACTGTGAGGAAGATTTATTATAGTACTTAAAGCTATATAAATCACCTATTTATGGGTCATGGAGGATTGGACGATGCCCAGAACAAAAGGTAGCAAGAATAAGCTCAAAACTGTGACTGCTGATTTCGCAACGCAGATTGCAGAAAAGCAGTCTGCAAAGGAAGCGCTCACAGCTGAGATTGCATCCGTCACCGCAAACATTGACACTTTGAAAGTTGACCTGAAAGAGAAGAAAGCATCGCTGAAAGCTATCGACAAGGAAATTGTCAAACTGGAAGCAAAGAAGGCGAAGGCAGATGCCAAAGCTGCGGAAGAAGCGAAAAAGGCAGAAGCAGAGACTGTGCTAAAAAAGTTGCTTGCCGAAGGCATGAGTGCCGATGAAATCCTCGCAAAACTGAAATAACACGAAAAACCCGTGATGGACGCAGATCCTGCGTTTAGCCACATGCAAATACATTGATGAAGGCCACCATGTGATTTTGAAGGGGGCCTCCGGCAATGGAAAGACATATATTGCCTGTGCTCTTGGGAATGCAGCCTGCCGCCGTTTGAAAAAGGTCGCCTACATCCGCTTACCGGAATTACTGGACGAAATTACGATTGCCCGTAGCCGTGGCGAAATGAAGAAGCTGCAAGCTACATACAGGAAATTTGATTTGCTGATTTTGGACGAATGGCTTATTCGTCCTCTCACTCCTGAGGAATCTTACGAGTTGCTGGAAATTGTTGAGATGCGCTGCGAACGCTCGACGATTTTCTGCACGCAGTACGAACCGGATGGCTGGTATCCGCGTATTAATTCCAATCCTGAAACAGACAGTCCCGTCTCCGAGGCGATTATGGACCGCATAGTCCACAATTCGTATGACATTATGGTAGATGGACGCATCTCTATGCGAGAGCGCAAAGGCTTGAAGGTCTTGCAGAAAGCGGGTGATGCGGATGTCTAAGTGCCCTTACAATTCATCCGCTGATCCGTGTGAGTTTGAAGTTCAACTCATGGTAGCTAAAGTTGCGGAGGAAGAGGCCACCGAAACGTTCCACGAGATGGATGCCGAAATTAACAAGTCGTTACGGCGCATTCATCTTTTGGAAGATCTATTGCAAAGAAACGATATCCCTGTACCTGAACTAGACGATTGACTTCTGCTCTGCCAGCGTTTTTGCTGGCAGAGCTTTTTACTGGCATGGAGGTCGGACGAGGTGGCCCAATCTGTTCGTGCAGATGGAACTTCGGTTCTTGGATGTACGGCTGTGTCGCTTTAGGCCGTGAAAGTGTCGCTACCCCCCCCCGTGCAAGCGTCGCTACTGCACCGATATATGCGCAAGAAGAGGGAAAAATTGCAACCATACGCTGCTTTCTAATTTCGAGAATCTCGAATGGCGTCTTGCATAAAACCGATAAATCGCTTTGTGGAGACAGTGGGGTGAGGCAAACAGGCGAGACCAATAGTTAGATGCTGAGGCGGATTCAGCGGAAGGATTTTCACATCGTCGCGCCTGATTGCTAACGCCTCGTTGATCATAGTAATGCCCAATCCTGCCGCGACCATTTCATGTGCAGCATACCGATCAGAAGTTGTAAACTTGGTGTTTACGTGTAGCTTGTTTTCTTTTAATACTCTTGAAGAATCACTATCACTATTTGGATAAATATCGATGTATGGTTCGTTTGTCAAGTTGACAAGATCAAATCGCTCCTGCTGGCCGTATTTGGAATTTGCAGAAACGACAGCAACCATTTCTTCCTGCTGTAGCATGTACCATAGCATATCAGAATGTGGTTTGCTAACAACACAAATATCCATTTTCCGTTCAGCAACAGCATGGCAAAGCTCTTCATTATAACCCCAGAGCATTTCGATTTTAATGTTCGGATATTGCTGGACAAACCGAACGATTTGGTCTGTTAATAGGGGATAACTAGATGAGTATGCTGTTCCTATGGTTAGTGTACCAATTTCCAAACCATTTATGTTCGCAATTTTCTGGGTAAGCTGCTCATGGTCGTGGAGTAAGGTTCGTATGTCTCCAATAAGAAGTTCGCATTCTTTTGTGGGCTCTACACCGCGGCTGTTACGTACAAGAAGGGGAAAGCCGACTTCCTGTTCAAGACCGGCAATAATTCGACTGATTCCAGAAATCGTATAGTTTGATTGCGTTGAGGCAGCAGATATACTTCCGGCATCTATTATCTTTAGCAATAATGCCCATTTTTGCGAATCCATACTAACACCTCGCTTTGACACTTTCGCAAATTAGGTTCATCATTTTGTCGCTTTACGAAAAGTATACATTGTGATTTAATAATAGTCAAGAAGCCCGTCAAAGAAATCACAATAGTTTGGCGAGCATCCAGTGACACAGAGTCTAGCTTTTAAGCCGGCAAAAGTTGGTACGCTGTTGGTGCAAAGTCGCTGGAAAGGAAATAGAGAATGAGTGGGATTGTACCCTTTGTTAATCTGATTGCGGATGATGTGCAAAGGGGAAAATATAGTCAATAACAAGGAGGCTCTCTATGGACAGTATGGTCATTTGTCTAATTATTTTTGCGGTAATGATCATTCTATTTTTCAATCGTAAAATCCCCATGGCATTCACCAGCATGGGCGTTATCGTTGCACTATTTGTAGCCGGATGTGTAGACAAAGCAACAGTATTCGCGGGCTTCGGCAACAACAACGTCCTTACGATGGCGGGTATGTTTATTGTTGCTGCAGGTTTGTCCCGCACGCAAATGGTCAACAACATCACAAAACTGCTGTATCGCGTCACCAATGGATCCTTTACCAAGGTACTGGCCTCGTACATTCTCGTTATCTTCTTACTTGGTCAGTTTGTTCCCAGCCTTCCTGCAATGTTTGCAATGGTGTACCCGCTAGTCATCAATATGTGCAAACAGTTGAAGTGCAGCCCCTCTAAGATGATGTATCCTATCGCCGTTACGGTCGTGTCTACATCGTTTGTTCTTGAGCCTATTGGCCCTTATGCTGCATGGTTCGTCACTCAGAACGGTTACCTGGAATCTTATGGCTGGACGGGCCCTCTGCTGAGCATGTGGAGCGAGACTCTGGTATTCTTCCCGACTGCAATTGTCACCTTGTTCCTGACGATTTTTGTTCTGCCTAAACTGATGCCTGATCAGCCGGAAATCGAAACTGCAGAAATTACTGGTCCAGACATCACAAATAATGAAGCACTGGATCCTGTCCGTGAGTTCCTAGGCTATGGTATCTTCGTTGCTACTGTTATTGGTTTGATGCTTGGTCTTCCTTCCTGGGCAGTTACTATGGCAGGTGCTACGGCAGTTGTCCTCTCTGGTGTTCTCGATGAGCAAACTGCACTGCTTCGCATGAACATGAGCATGGTTCTTCTTTATGCAGGCGTTACTGTTATGGGCGAGGCACTGGGCAACACTGGTGCAGCACAGCTTCTTGGCGATCTGGCTGCAAGCATTCTGTCTGGTGTGCATAACGGTTACATTATCGGTGCTGCTTTCTACATTGTTTCGTTCTTGATGACCTCTTTCCTGTATAACAGGGCAACGACTACTGTTTTGATTCCTATTCTGATCATCACCTGCAGCTCCATTGGTTGCGATCCTCGCGGTCCGGTTATCCTTTGCTCTCTAGCTTCTATGTCTTCTCTTATCACCCCGATGCCGAACCCCGTTGTTCCTATGGCAATGCAGGCCGGTGGTTATACTCAGAAGACGATTCTTCGTGTAGGTATTATCCCTGCAATCGTTCGCGGTATTGTTGGCGTGCTGATTGCAATGACGCTTTTCCCGGCATTTGGTTAATCACTTTTGAGATAAACAGGAGGGTGAGTTATGAAACGATTTGAAAACAGAGTTGTAGCGATCACGGGCGGCGGCTCCGGTATGGGGAAAATTTCAAGTATTCGCTTCGCACAAGAAGGTGCAGCTATCGCTGTCGTTGACATCAATGGCAAAACGGCACAAGCGACGGCTGACGAAATCATTGCTTCGGGCGGTAAGGCAAAAGCTTACGCTATGGATATCACCGACGAGGAAGCTGTCAAGAATCTCTTCGATGATATTGTAGCCACTTTTGGCCGGATCGATGTCTACTTCACAATTGCTGGTATTAGCCCGATGGGAACTGCTGTTACCACTACATATGCTGATTTCAGAAAAGTCGTTGCACTTGACATGGACAGCGTATTCCTTGGCAGTAAGTACTGCATTCCGCATATGATTCAAAATGGCGGTGGCGTCATCTTGAATCTGGTTGGAACCTATGGCATTCGTCCCACGCCGAATAAGCTTGGCTACTCAGCCGCTAAAGCAGGTGCATTAAGCATCACTCGTTCGGTTGCAATTGACTTCGCACGTGATAACATCCGTTGCAATGCAATTTGCCCTGGCTTTGTGAACACACCGCTGAATAACGGCTTCGAAGGTGAAGCACGTCAGCGGTTCCTGAACACATATCAGCCGGCACCTTTTGAAATCCAGGCACAGGACATTGCAGAAACAGCGGTGTTTCTGGCAAGCGATGACGCACGTGCAATCACAGGTCAGGCGATAGTCGTAGACGGTGGCACAGAAGCAGCTCTTTATCTGAATTACAAGAGACCTTCTGCAGATAAATAAGCAAAATTATCTAACAGACGGCAGAAGAGTATACAATGGTGTATGCCTGCTCTGCCGGCTGTCTTTTTAATTGAAAGGAAAACTGATATGAGCAAGATGATTTTGGCGCCAAAATATCTCTGGGATGGTATTAGCGATAACGTACTGGAAGGCAAAGCAGTCTTAGTTGATGGCTCAAACATCGTTAGTGTTGATGGAATTGAAAGCATTAAGCAGGAAGCCCCCGATGCAGAGATTCTGCGGAATGACAATTGGTTGATGATGCCTGCATTCGTTGATGCGCACGATCATGGGCGAGGTATGTCCCCGATTTCTTTCGGAACTCCAGACCGTGCGCTGGAAATGTGGCTTCAAGACCTTAATAAGCTGCCGGCAATTCCTCATTACGAAGCTTGTTATTATGATGGCATGCGCCTTGCATCTTCGGGCGTGTCGACTGTATTGCATAGTCACAACCCGAATAGTTTTGCAAAGATCCGTGAAGAAATGGTAAATGCTGAGAGAGGATATAAGGCCGCTGGTGTCCGCAGCATACTCTGCCCTCTGTACTTGGATCAAAACAAGCGAATTTATTATAATCGTGATGAATTTATCGCTGGCCTGCCAGAACCTTTGCGTGCGAGCTTTGCTGCAGGAATTCACGATAAGATCATGAGCATGGATGAGTACCTGGCGCTTGTGGAAGGTATTTGCACTGATTTGGCAGAGGACATTAAGGAGGGGTGGACTGAAGTCCAGCTTCATCCCAATGGCGGACAGTGGTGCAGTGATGAAGCCCTTCTCCAGATGAAGGAGTATGCGCTGAGTCATGGAATGTACATTCATCTGCATTTGCTTGAAACCCAGTACCAAGCAGAATATGCTCAAAGGACCTGGGGCAAGAGCTTTATTAAACATTATAAAGATATCGGGTTTCTTGGCCCATGGGTCTCTTTTGCACATGCTGTATGGCTGGATGATGAAGATCTCCAAATTATCGCCGACACTGGCGCACATTTGATTACCAATCCCTCCTCCAACCTACGCCTCCGCAGCGGAATCTTTAACATGAAACGTGCTAATGAGCTGCATATCGACTGCGGTATTGGCCTTGATGGATGCGCTTTTGACGATGATCAGGACTATTTACGTGAAATGAGAGTTGCGTGGTTGAATAACCATTGCAATGGTGTTGACGGCGAAGTAGATTATCACGATGTTCTGAAGATGGCAACTTCCCGCGGAGCAAAAATTTCTGCAAGCCCGTTGACACTTGGTACTATTAAGGCAGGAAGCAAGGCTGATTTCACAATGCTGGATATGCAGAGCGTAATTGCTCCCTATGCCGATCCGGGAATTGATCCGTTGGCACTGGTCGTTCAGCGTGGCACTCGCAGCAGTGTAGCAATGACCTGTGTTAACGGCCAAATCACCTGGATGCAAACACCTGAGTTTTCTGCCAAAGAAAAAGATGCAGAGCAGAAGATTTGCTCGGCCATCCATGAGCTTCGCGCAAAGGACGATGGTAAACGGAACAACAGTGTAATCTTGCAGCATGTGCACGACTTCTACGCAAATACACATTGAACTGTGGTGGGAGGAACTACGGTGAAAAACAAGTCAATACGAAAAAGCGTATTCATTCCGGCTTTTTCCTGTGTTTTGTTGGCGGGTATTGTTGGTCTGGTAAACAATCAGCTCTTGATCTCTTTCTTCAGAGGTGCATTCGAACTCGCATATAATAATCTGAGCTGGTTGTATCAGTTGATCGTTCTTGCCATCGTCATAGTTTGTGTTCTTTTGACCTTCACAAAAGTAGGCAATATCCGCATTGGCGGCGAAAAGGCGAAGTCTAAATACAGCTTTTGGTCATGGTTTGCTATGTCCTTGACAGGCGGCATAGGTGCCAGTATTGTATCTTCCAGCATCTCCCAGCCGATTACGTTTTTGCAGAGTATATGGGGTGAACTGGATGGATATGGTATTCAGCCAGGGTCTCCTGAAGCAGTGCTGTTTGCAATGGGACGTTCTTTCCATGAATGGTCGTTCTTCCCGTATGCATTTTACGGTATTTGCGGTACTGCAATCGCTTATTTGTGCTTTAATAAAAAGCAGCCTGTTTCTCTTTCCAGCTTGCTTGTGCCGCTTTTCGGCGAAAAAGTAAAAAAGAAGTGGTTCTCGTCTCTGATAGACTGCATCAACATCCTCGCATTAGCACTTGCTCTGGTTGGTACCTTAGGCACTTTCATCGGTTTGTCCAGCGCCTGTTTCAAGTTTGTCTATAATATCCAACCCAGTCATTTGCTGATGCTGATCGTCATGGCTGTTACGACGGTGATCTATCTTCTTTCTTCGTTAAGTGGTGTTGATAAAGGCATTAAGTTCTTCGCCAATCTGAACTTCCGATTCTATATGCTTCTCATGGCCATCGTAATTGTTCTTGGCGGTTCTGCAGCATATATCCTTAACACCTCCACTTCCGCAATCGGATACTGGCTGCAGAATCTTCCGCTTTGGAGTTTTGACACCGGTACAATGGGTGGCAGCGCATTGCTTCAGTGGTGGACGATTTATAACTGGACGTTCTGGATGGCATTTGCGCCGGTGACCGGTGTATTTCTTGCTCAGCTTACATATGGCCACACCATTCGCGAGGTTATGATCGTCAACTGGATCATGCCTAGCGTGTTTGCAATTATCTGGTTTAGCGTTTTCGGCGGTTGTGCCGTGAACTGGCAGGTTAATGGTATTCTGGATATCGCATCTGTTATGGCCGATAATGGTACTTACGCCGGAATTTGGGCCTTCATGAAACAACTTCCGCTGTCGCAAATTCTTATCCCCATCACGCTCTTTATTATGCTGATTTCTTTCTCCACCAGTGCCGACAACAGCGTTTCTGCTATCTCCGCGCTTTGCACGAAGAACAGTAAAATTGGCGATGAGGCACCTTCTATTCTGAAAGCAATGTGGGGTATTGCAATTGGTATTCTTGCGTATCTCCTTATGGCATATGCTGCTGGCAGCAAAGGCAATGATGGCGTACGTTATATGGTAGTTGCTATTGGAGCAGTTCTTTCTATTTTCATAATTCTGATGATTGCCGCAACGATTAAAATGTTCTTTTTTGATTTGCGCACACAGCAACCTTCGCACGACGAATAGAGTTGCCATCCGGAAAAGAACCATCATGATTCTGTACCCGTACCTCATTGCCATCCTCATGGGTATCTTTTGTTAATACGAGGAAATCTACCACACTGTTGCGAATGCCTGTCTGACATCGTGTAAGACGCAGCAGCTTCGGCTGCTTCGCTGTGGTGGTTGATGCAGGAATCCCCTCGCTTTAGCCGTGGGGAGAATGTCAAATCCGAACGTTTATATGAATAGTGGATGCCCGTTATCGACTGCATAGCCAATAACGGGCATTCTTGTGTTTTAGTTATCCTGTTCAGTGTTAGCTATCAGCCTATCAAAGTCGCTCTGATACAGTTGATCTTGAATGATGCGGTACTGCTCAAACTCACTTTCCGCAAAGGTTTTTGCAATAGCAGCGGTAACTTTCCTCTTGTCATGCAGAATTTCTGCATCGTTGAATTGCAGAAAAGCGTCCAGCTTGGAGGCCCAATCTGCCATGGTCATAGGAATGTGCCGTCTAGCCTGCCGGGTAGCATAGTCCAGATACATGGTGACGATTTCATTCAGCTCCTGCATCTCATCCATGGACAAGTAGTTTTTCGCAACAGACACATCTGCCTTGACAATCTTACCATCCGGAGCATTTTTCCATGAGGTCAAGCCCATGTGCTCTTTGGTGTGATCGGCTCGTGCCATAATGACCTCTGCTGCTGTGCTGTTATGGACAGCGTAATGCATTTTATTCCGAACTGTAGCAAAGAAATCCCTTGTGGTCTGGCTATCGAGGGAGTAGTCCACGGCAGTGGCGTAAATATCCGTGATTTTTTGATAGAAGCGCCGCTCACTGGCTCGAATCTCCTGAATCTCAGAAATCAAGTGGTCGAAGTAGTCCTCATCAAAGATCTGTCCATTGATGAGTCTGCTCTTGTCCAGAACATAGCCCTGCTTGGTAAAGGTGTCCAGCACCTTGGTTGCCCACTGACGGAACTGCGTGGCTCTGCTGGAGTTAATCCGATAGCCTACGGCAATGATGGCGGTCAGAGAGTAAAACTTATAGTGATATATTTTTCTGTTGTCCGCAACTTGTGCAAAATTTGCACAAGTTGTATTTTCGGTCAATTCACCGCTTTCATATACATTTTTCAAGTGCTTTGTCACAACGCTCCGATCCACATCAAAAAGCTGCGCAATGGCCTTTTGTGTCAGCCAAACATCATGATCCTGTACCCGTACCTCAATGCCATCCTCACGGGCATCCTTTGTAAATACGAGGAAATCTACCGTACTGTTGCGGATTTGCAGCTTATCCTTTTTGGTGTCTGCCACGTCGTTTCGCCTCAATCTTTTTTGCTTGTTTTCTTTCCCAGACTTTTGTACGCATTGTACTGGCTTTTGCACCGGGATGGCCTTTAAGTCAAATGACTTTATTTTGTGCCAGATGTATCGTGAGGGAGCCTTGACTTTGGATGCGGTGCGGCAGCTTCGCCGCGATGATAGAAAATTGACTTATACACGGCAGCAAGCGGATAAGTCGATTATCTGCCGTAAAGAAGTTATAATGAAAGATCAGTTTATTGATTTGATTCAGGATGCGACAGTTCAAATCCTGTTCTAAGAGCAATATGGTAGAAAAGGGGAGCTTTCCCAAATTTTGTGTAAAGTCCAAACAGCTATAAAACGGAACAGTTTTTAATATGAGACGGCAGACGGCGAGACCGGCTGTCGCCTTAATAACAACATAACGCCGGCAAGGGAGAAAATACATCATCTGCGGAATCTATGCTACATGGTTGAATCTTTCGTATACGCCGTAGGATGTTTCTCCATCCTGAACAGAGTCAATCTCTGTGTAGTTCTCCAAAGAACCACTGACTATTTTGCTCTGGTCCAGTACAAAATAATCAAGCCCGTCCTCTAGAGCAACCTGCTCGACCTCATCCAAATTGATCTGATCAGCGTTTATAGGCCCAAAACAAGGGGATTCGGAATTTCTCCATTCACTATACGACCCATACGGCATCATGATTGTTGCATCATACTGACGGACATACATGGCCAGATCATGAGGGAAAGCAGCACGACAGGCTTCGCCGTTTTGCTCTGCTAGAATGATATCACAGGTTTTCTCAACAGATGCGGGTACCTTATACAGATTCGCAGCTACTTCCCAAGGCCAGCCGATGTCTACCTTAGGGCGGATGGTGTTATACTGACGAGTGGAGGACATCACGCCCAAAGCTAATACCGCTATAAGCGCAGCTTTGGCTGCTGGACGTTTGGCCTTCCACAGACTGTCTGCAATGCAGTATGCAACGATTAGGTCGAACGGTAATGTCCAGTAAAAGCGGCATATCTGTATATAATCGCGTCCCTCGGCGTAGCTACCTACGAGTGGGGAAAGCAGGATAAGCATTCCCAATGCAGTCGGAGCCAAAAGAAATGTGATGGTTCGTTTGTGCTTTTCATCATCTGATAAAATGAGATAAGCAATAGCAAACAAAAAGGGAAGAAAATAGAACCCACGGGAAGTGGCAAGATTAAATACATCAAGAGCGATTGAAAACAATTCATATAAACGATTCATTTTTCCTGCCTCCACCAGTTAGCGAGTGATGTAGTAAAGAGCCAGGCAGGGAATGGTGCAAATGCCTAACTTGATGCAGAAAAGCAAATTCCGCTTTCGGACAAAATGACACAGGCCAAGTACGCCTAAGAGGAAGGGAACCATAAGGAAGGACGAAGCTGCTACCATACAGCCGGCCCAAGCTGTCAGGGCTAGCAGAACCCAGAGCTGTAGCTGATGTTTTTTGTTGGTTTCGTTTTCGAGAATAAGGAACAGGTACAGAATAAACGGGCAAATGAGCATAGCGGTCACAGTTTTGCCGTACCAGCTGTACATAAGCAGCCACCATTGTCGGACGCCGCCTCCACAGCTACCCAGTTCATAAGCAATCTGAAGAAATAGTAGACCAGCCAGGGGCTTTTCTTCTTCGCCACCAAACATGTCCTTCAAAATCAGGTACATGATGATATAGGCAGCAGGTATAACAATAACAGGTAGGAGCGTCCGGCAGAGAATGGATGGGTGAATGCCTGTAAGTTGGGTCATTGTGGCCCATATGATGCCCCAGAGTGCGATTTTATGGTGTGGCTCGATTTGATCCAAAATATCAACTTGGCGACCAGTCTGCGGCTCATACTGGTTGATGGTGTTGGTGTAAAGGGCTGTTGTAGATTGAGCTAAATAATCTGAGTCATCGAAGGCAAGAAAATATCCAGTCACGGTGCGGGCTGTCTGTAACACAACCATTACAATAACCAGCGTCAATAAGATCCGAGCTGTCCGGGATAGTTGCAAGCCCTTTGCAGGGAATAGTGCCATTCGACCGCGGGTATATCGCACCAATACGCCGGCAACGGTCAACAGGATTATTACTGCACTCCACAACACAGTAAGGGTGGTAAGAGATGTTTTAAACAACAGTGCACAGGGCAAACCAATGATCTCATATGTACCCCAAGCAGTGGCAAGTCCTGCCAGATATGACACAGGAGAAATTACGCTCCGTTCAGGGAAAAACAACCCGCCAATGGCTAGCGGAACGGCAAGCATAAGTAAGTAGAACCAGACCACTTGTAAAGCAAACATAGTAAGCCCCCAACAAATTCATGAAATATTATACATTATAACATATTGTCCGGATGGGCGCAAGACAAGTGGCGAACGGGCGTAAAGAGATGGGCTTATGCTCTCTCAAATTGTCCGCAAGTAGCGCATAGAAAAACGCCCAACATCTTCCGAACTGTTCGCTTTCGGGGCGATTTTGGACGTTTTTATTTGATATGGCTTTACGGTGGTGGGAAAGCCCTCTATTTGCTGCTTTGTGGCAATAGAAAAGCGCCACATCGCTGCGGCGCTTTTGCTTTGCCCGGAAGATGGAGCGAGGGGGCTGTTCAGTTATCTGTTGTGCTTTCTCTTGCTGGCAACAACGGCTGTTCCAATGGCTGCACTACCGCTGTTAGCGGCGGGCGAAAATCGCCATTCAGAGCCGGGTAAAAATCGCCCAAAACGGTCAAAATAAAATGACCAAACAACCCAGTACTCGTTTGGTCAATTACTTAACTTCAGCCTCAGTTACTGAGTAAGTAATCCCTGAGGGTAATCCCATGGCAAACGGTGTGAGCAAGATGTGACGGTGCCAAAACGTTTCAGTCTACAAGAAACTTAGTCTTGAAAGGCGTAAAAAATCCTATGACGGAACACATTTTGCTTGTCTGCAAAAAACCGGACGATTTCGAAATAATTGTCCTTGGCTTTTAGTTGGAAAGGTGGTACAATATTCTTGCCGTGTGAAAAAGCTCCGGGAGAGAGCCTCACCGTCGAAAATGGCAGAAGAAAGGAAGAAACAAGCTAAATGAGAAAGCACTTTGCAAAAACAATGCTGATGATTTTGGTGATGCTGACCGTGCTGTTTGCATCCGCATTTTCAGCAGCAGCGGAATCCAACGTTTACAAAGTTTCAACGGATGCCGAACTGAGCACCGCGCTGCAAAATATTGCTGCAGGCACAGATACCGAGGCAACCATTGTTCTGAAAGCCGATGTGAATGCACCAGTTACCGCAGAGGGAAGCTATACAACCACCTTTGGCGTTGACGGCAAGCATATTACGGTAAAGAGCGACGAGGGGGGGGGTGAAGAAACTTTCCTTTCCCGGGTATGGAATTCTGAACGGCGACTGCACCTTTGATAATGTTGATGTGACCGGCACTAGATTGTTCTGCAATGGCTATGATACAATTTTTACGGATAAAGGTCAGATCCATTTAAGAGAAACACTCTACGGCGGCGGCTACAAAACCACAGTGAATAAAACTCATGTAGTGATTGCCGCCAGCGGCTATATCAACCCGTCCTCTTCCAGCGGTCTGCACGATGTGATTGGCGGCTCCTATCAGGGCAGTGTTGAGGGTGATTCCTATTTGGAAATCACGGGCGATATTCAAATGCAGGGCGGCAACCACCTGAACCCCGGCTGCATGAAGGGCGATGGCAGCAGCGGCGATGGCAGGGATGTGCCCGATGTCTATGTCGGCGGCAATGCTACGCTGATTTATGACAACAAAAATAGTACCGCCGCGTTTCCTGCAATTGAAGGCACATACGGCTGCGAAATGAAGGGAGATGTCACGCTGGATGTTCGTGCAGGCAGTGTAGCGGGCATTGTCGGTACGGAGGAGCCGCTGGAGGAATCCATCATTCGCGGTAATTTGCATATCATTGCAGGTAATCCTGCTTATGAGAATACCGATCGGATTCTTCGGTTAGGTAGCAACTGGCCGATTGTCGGCGCAGGCAATAGCTTTGCTCTCTATCCCGGTATCGTGGGCAATTATACTGTAGGCGGCAACATTACGATCGACACCTACGAAAATGCATGGGCATGGGACAAAGGAACTACGCCCACCTCGTATGACCTGCCGGAAATCTACGGAGCCTTGCGCGGTAACGTAGGCGGCAATATTACGATCAATGCCCACGGCTCTCATGTACAGAACATTTTCGGTGCAAGCGATTCGGTTGTTCAGGGTTCAGTTACAGTCAATGCAACCGATGTTGAACTGAAAAACAGCGAGTATGATACTGAATACGACGAGGGATATATTTTCGGTCTGTGGCAAAGAGTCGACCCGGCTACCGCCAACGGCCCTGTGACCGTAACGGTAAACGGCGGTGATGTGGGCCTTGTGATGGCTACCGATCAGACAACTGTACCGGCAGGGTCTTCCATCAATGTAACCGGAAAGCCGAAAATCCGCACCGGTATCCGCGGAACACAGGCAAGCTCCTACTCGACCGAATTCCCGGTTGCCAATGTCTATGCCTGTGAGGCAACCATTCCGTTCATCAAGGGAATGTCGCAAGTCAATATCACAAACAATTCCGCAGTGACTGCCCATATTATGACCAGCAATGCTGGCTTGATGGTAGAGGAAGGCAGCACCTTGACCACGGATAACGGTCAGGTCTGGATTTGGGGCGATACTGTCATTAACGGCACCTGGGAGCAGCTGCACAGCCAGACCGACAATTACAACGATATTTTTGTCAACGGCACAACGCAGATCGGCTCCAACGGCCACCTGATCAATCACGGCACAAGCAACCTGAGTGGTGCGGTAACCAACAATGGCGTAATGGCGCTGATGGGACCGGCTTATTTGCAGAATGATTACACCGCCACCAACGGCGAACTGCGGCTGCCGACAATCGCGCCCGGTGCAAACTACGATACTGGTACGATTCCTGTACAAATCAAGGGCCTTTCCACCGGCACCACCACGGTCAACACGGTGGACCCCGCTGATTGGCAGACTCTGAAAAAGCCTGCACTTGGTGACAACTACATTCTTTCCAAGAAAAACACCGATTCCCCCGCACAGGATGTGTTTGTGCTGGGCAATGCGGATGCCGTAGCAGATGCATGGTTCCTTAAACGCATGGCTGATGCCGACGGCACGGATGACTATTATATGTGGCAGGTGGCCAACGGTATCCGCGTGATTTTTGACAAGAACGGCGGCGATACGGAGGCATCGCCCAGCGTTATGATTCAGGATAAGGTCGCCGGTGTTGTCAACCATTTTGCGCTGCCGACCGTGGAGCCTACCCGTGCAGGGTACGATTTTGTAAACTGGAATACCAAACAAGACGGCACAGGCGACATCTTTACTGCAGCAACCGATGTGACGGAAAATATGACGGTTTATGCACAATGGAAAAGCAACGCTAAGGGCGATTTGAAAGTCAGCAACACGGTTTCCGGGTCGGCAGGGGATACAACAAAACCCTTTACCTTTACGGTTACGGTGGACAGCAGCATAAACGGCACCTACGGCGAAATGACTTTTACCGCAGGTTCTGCAACATTTACCCTGCGGCACGGCGAAAGCCTTACGGCTGTGGGTCTGCCCACAGATACTGCTTATACGGTAGCGGAAAGCGATAACGAGGGCTATACGGTGACTGCCAACGGGGCAACCGGCACGATCTCGAAGGATGGTACCGCCGTGGCGGCATTTACCAACAGCCGGGAAGCACCGTCCACCCAACCCCCGACGACATCGGCTCCTGAAAATCCGGCAGGTCCGACGAAACCGGCCCCCACGGCAACGCCTAAACCTGCCGCAACACCGCAGCCTACTGTGACACCGCGGCCCACTGCCGCGCAGGCTACTGTGCCTCAAACAGGGGATACTGCGCCGCTGATGCTGTGGGTGATTTTACTGGTGGTCTCCGCGTTGGGCGTGGCAGGCTGCCTTTGGGTGCAATTCCGTAAAAAGCAATTCAGAAAATAAATCAAGCCATTGTAGGGACGAACTGTAAGGTTCGCCCCTACAATTATAATGGGAGTTTGCAATGAATAAACAGCGGATACTGTCTGCCGCTATTCCGGCAGTACAGATACGAAAGATCTGATCATTGCGGGACATAATTACAAGAGGCACTTTGGCGAGTTGACCAATTTACAGCCCGGCAATGAGGTGACGCTGCAAACCATGGACGGGCAGGAATATTGCTATCAGGTGGCAACGCTGGAAACGCTGACCGCCCCATACAGAGAGGAACGCCGCAGGGCGGCAAGCAAAGCGGCGAAAAACGAATAAAAGGGTTTTAGGGCTTTGTTGATTGTTGTGTTGGCAGCTCCACCGCGATGGTCGTGCCCTTGTCCGAACTTTCCTCCATCCAAACGGAGCCGCCGTGGAGATCGGCGATCTCCCACACCAACGAGAGTCCCAGCCCCGCACCGCCGTACTCGCGGCTGCGGGACTTATCCACACGGAAAAAGGGCTGGAAGATGCTTTGCTGATACTTCTCCGGAATGCCGCAGCCGGTATCGGAAACGCGAATCAGGAGTTTTTCCGTTTCCTGTGTGACACAGACCCGCACCGAGCCGCCGGGGCGGTTGTACTTAACGGCGTTCTCTGTCAGGTTAAAGATCAGCCGGTAGATCAGCGCATCGCTGCCGGTCATAACGCCGTCGCCATCCGCCTCCAGCGTGATGCCGCGCTTTTCCACCAGTGGCGTAAGATCCGTAAAGATCTCCTCAATCATGGGAGCAAGCTGGATCTGCTCGTTCCGTGCCACTTGCCGCAGATTGCTCATCTCCAGCAGCGTCTTGGTCAGCCGGGTCAGACGTTCCGTCTGCTCCCGCAGGAGGGCGAGAAACTCCGCAATCTCCGGCGGCACGTCGGGGTGCTCTGAGGAAAACAGATCCAGCTGCGCCTGCATCAGCGTCAGCGGCGTGCGCAGCTCGTGGGCGGCATTGCCGGTGAACTGCCGCTGGGCGGCAAAGGCATTGTTCAGCCGCTCCAGCATCTGGTTGAACGAGCGGCTCAGCTGCCGGAATTCCGGAATAACGTCTTCATCGATCCTCATATCGGCAAGATTGTTCAGCTGCACCTGCTCCACCTGCGAGGCAAAACTGCGCAGGGGCTTGAGCGCGCGTCCGCTGACAAAATAGGTCAGCACGCCGCTGAGCAGCATTACCGCAGCCGTGATGTACCAGTTGGTAGTGCGGAAGCGCCCCTGCGCCCCATCGACGACGATGGTCAGCTCCTCGTCGGGCGCTATGTGCTGCGGGTCAAAGCTCACTGCGCCGCCCTCATTCAGGATTACCGTGCCGCCGCCCTGTAGGCTGTCCGCAATGGTGTCCATATAGTACACACCGGAGGAGCAGAGCAGCAGATTCATGATCACGCAGGTGACGCCGATGAGCAGGACGGTCATCAGGGTGATGCGCCACTGCAAGGAAAGACGCTTCATGCTTCCTCGCCTCCCATCAGATAGCCCTCGCCGATGCGGTTGCGGATGGGGTCATAGCCCAGCGCGGCGCGGAGCTTTTTGCGCAGGGCGGAGATGTGGACGCGAATGGAATTGCTGAAGCTGTCCACACTGTTGTCCCAAACGTGATCCATCAGTTCCTCCTGACTCACGGGCCGCCCCTGATGCACCATCAGGTATTCGAGTATCCCTGTTTCCTTGCGGGTGAGCGTCAGCGTCTGCCCGTTGACGGCGGCGGTACGGGAGCGTGTGTCAAAGGTCAGGCCGCCGCAGGTCAGCAGCACATCCTGCTGGGTGAACTGCCGCAGGGTCAGGCTGCGAATGCGGGCCTCCAGCTCGGCAAGATGAAAGGGCTTTGCCAGATAGTCATTGGCTCCGGCATCTAACCCCTCCACCTTGTCCTCCACCTCACCCCGGGCAGAGAGGATCAGTACCTTTGTCTCCCGGTCGGTCTGCCGCAGGGTGCGCAGCACTGTCATGCCGTCCTTCCCCGGCAGGTTCAGATCCAGCAGCACCAGATCGTAGCGCTCCACGCCCAGAAGCTCCAACGCCTTTTCCCCGTCGTAGCAGCAGTCCACGCTGTACGCTTGGCGCCGCAGGCTGCGGACAATGGTTTCACACAGGGCGCGTTCGTCTTCAATTACTAAAAGGTGCATGAGAGCCCTCCTTTTTTATTCATTTTCATGTTATTATAATTATAGCAAAACCAGATAAGGTTTGCGTTAAATTTTCGTTCTTAACAGTGACTTTAACTCTCTTGTGCTATGATAGTGGCAGAAAAAGTGAAAGGGTGATGGAATTGAGCCATGTAAAAAAGGCGGCGGCGCAGGCCGTGCTGCTGGTTGTGGGCATCGCCATGCTGTGTTTCGGCGTATGGCGCGGCGAGACGGCGACGGTGCTGAGCAAAGCGATCAAATTATGTCTGGAGTGTGTGGGCATTGGGTAAGAAATTTTCGGGCGCGTCACAACTTCTGTCCCGCTTCCGGGGCTGGATACAGGCGGGGGCAGCCTTATTGACCAACCTGCACCTGCCGAACTTCCTCAAAGGCGGGCTGTATCAGGGCGCGGGGAAAAACGTCTGCGTGCCGGGGCTGAACTGCTACTCCTGCCCAGCGGCCTCCGGTGCCTGTCCCATCGGTGCGTTTCAGGCGGTGGTGGGGTCCTCCAAGTTCAGCTTTTCCTATTATATCACAGGTTTCCTTATTTTGCTGGGAGTCCTGCTGGGACGCTTTATCTGCGGTTTTCTGTGTCCCTTCGGCTGGTTTCAGGAACTGCTGCACAAAATCCCCACTAAGAAGCTTTCCACAAAGAGGCTGAAGCCGCTGACATATCTGAAATACGCTGTGCTGCTGGTGATGGTCTTCCTGCTGCCGGTGTTCCTTGTGAATGATGTAGGCATGGGTGACCCGTTCTTCTGTAAATACCTCTGCCCACAGGGCGTGCTGGAGGGGGCCATCCCGCTGTCCCTTGCCAATTCCGGCATCCGGGCGGCGCTGGGGAGCCTGTTTACATGGAAATTCTGCATCCTGCTGGCGGTGATCGTGCTGAGCGTGGTATTCTACCGCCCCTTCTGCAAGTGGCTGTGCCCGCTGGGGGCGTTTTACGCGTTGTTCAACAGGGTATCCCTGTTCCAGATGAAGGTAGACAGGAACAAATGCGTCTCCTGCGGGAAATGCGCCAAGGCCTGCAAAATGGATGTGGACGTGACAAAGACGCCCAACCATGCCGAGTGCATCCGCTGCGGGATGTGCGTCCGCGCCTGTCCTACCAGCGCCGTCAGCTTCCGCTACGGCTTTGGAGACGGTAAAGATAAAACCAAGGCGGCTGCAATGCCGCAGAAAAACAATGATAACAAGGAGAAATAAAAAGATGAAGATGAATCGAACGAAACCTGCCGGCCGATTGCTGGCGCTGCTGCTTATCGCCCTGATTGCGCTGTCTTTGGCTGCCTGCGGAGCAAAGGGCGCAGACAAAACGGACGGAACGAGCAGCGAACCGAAGAATGCCGAGGAAGCGGTTGCCATGTACAACGACCTGATGGCGCAGGAAAATGACATTCTCTCGGAGAACACCGAACTTTGGGAAAAGGTATTCATGGCAGCCGACAAGGGCATGACCATGCAGGAGGACGGCAAAAACTACGGTGATTTCCTGCTCAGTACAATTGAATCCGCCAAGGATCAGTTTACGGCAGATGAGCTGAAACTGCTTCAGGAAAAAGCGGAGACGATTCGCGACATCGAAAACAAGCTGACCATGATTGAGGAAAAGTACCCCGATGCGGCACAGCAATCTATAGATGGCGCCATGAGCGTGCCTGCGGGCAGCGACATGACCGCGCCGCCTGATGACGGCAGTGTGCAGAAATTCCCTGCCTTTGAGGGCAGGGATCTGGATGGGAACCCGGTGAAGAGTGACGAGCTGTTCTCCGGCAACGCCGTCACCGTAGTGAATTTCTGGTTCACCACCTGCAATCCCTGCGTGGGCGAGCTTGCCGATCTGGACGCGCTGAACAAGAAGCTTGCGGAGAAGGGCGGCGCCCTCATCGGCGTCAACACCTTTACGCTGGACGGCGACGAGGCAGCGATCTCCGAGGCGAAGGACGTACTGGCCAAGAAGGGCGCCACCTATCAGAACGTGTATTTCGCTTCCGACGGAGAAGCGGGAAAGTTCACTGGCAACATCTTTGCCTATCCCACCACCTATGTGGTTGACCGCAGCGGCAATATCGTGGGCGAGCCCATCGTAGGCGCTATCACGGAAAAGAAGCAGGCGGAGACGCTGCAAAAGCTCATCGACCAGGCTCTTGCCGCCGATATGGGCTGACAAACGAATTTATCTTCTCAGAAAGGAGGGATACACCATGTATCGGAGAGTATTGCCGCTTCTGCTCACCGCGGTACTGCTGCTGAGCGGCTGCGCCGCCGGGCAGAAAAATATGCCGCAGAAAACGGACGAGAAGGAAATGACCGGACAGCCCTCTGATATGTCTGGTGAAGGAAGCATGTATATGGATACCACGGAAAATGTCATATATCTGGCGGGCGGCTGCTTCTGGGGCATGGAACAGCTGATGCAGTCCATCCCCGGCGTCATCGATGCCGAGAGCGGCTATGCCAACGGCACCTGCGAGGCGGACGCCGATTACAAGACCGTCTGCAAAGGGAACACCGGCTTCCGGGAGACCGTGCGGGTGGAGTATGACCCCGGTCAGGTGAGTCTCGACGCCCTGCTGCTGGCCTACTTCTATGTGATCGACCCCACGGTGGAGAACCGGCAGGGCAACGACCGGGGCAGCCAGTATCAGACCGGTGTCTATTACACCAACGAAAGCGCGAAGGAAACGGTGGAGCGCATCGCGGAGATCGAGCGGGGACGCAGTGAAAAGTTCTTCGTGGAGATAGGTCCACTCAAGAACTATTACCCCGCCGAGGAGTACCACCAGAACTACCTCGAAAAGAACCCGAACGGCTACTGCCACATCCCGCGCGCGGAGATGGAGCTGTTTTCCCGGCTGCGCATCGATCCGGGCGACTATCAGAAGCCCGCGGCGGAATCCATCCGGGACAAGCTGACGGCGGAGCAGTACCGTGTTACGCAGGAGAGCGGCACGGAGCGCCCTTTCACAGGCGAGTTCTGGGATAAGTTTGAAAAGGGCATCTATGTGGATGTTGTCACCGGCGAGCCGCTCTTTTCCTCCACGGATAAGTACGAGAGCGGCTGCGGCTGGCCGGCTTTCACAAAGCCCAT
>ENA-ORCP01001120-ORCP01001120.1-human-gut-metagenome-genome-assembly--contig:-NODE-1120-length-23586-cov-19.527415_pt1 | contig 23586 bp, 17 predicted proteins | sample MGYA00242990_ERZ507991 | MGnify/ENA primary metagenome ERZ507991 (study PRJEB26167, sample SAMN06115496) | human gut metagenome | host: Homo sapiens | place: China:Henan | collected 2015-05-07... | reverse complement strand
GTGCCGATATCGAGAAACAGCGCCAGATCCTCCCGCGTGTCGAGATCCGTCATCAGAAGACCGCTCGTGATATCGCCGCCCAGATAATTTGCGATCGCGGGCATACAGAAAATATTCCCCGCGATGGGAAGTCCAAGCTCCGATGCGCGCAGCACGCCGGGGTCAAAAAATACCGGCGTATAGGGACTCTGGAACACCTGCCACGGGTCGCAGCCGAGGAAAAAGTGCAGCATCGTCGTATTGCCGCCGACCGTCATGGCCGAGACAGCCTCCGGCGGAACACCAGCCTGCGCGCAGCAGCGCTCGATCATCTGCCGCACGTCGTCAAGCGTCAGCGCCTGAAGCGTGTGCAGATTGTCAGGGTTCTCCTTCACGGCCAGAATGCGGTCGAGGATGTTCGCGCCGAACTGCGTCTGGCTGTTGGTACAGGCTGCCTCCGCAAGCGTCTTCCCGGAGAGCAGGTCGACAAGCTCCATCTGCATCGTCGTGCTGCCGATATCGAGGCAAAGACCATAATTCCGGTCTGTCGTGTCTCCCGGCTCGACGCGCACGACATCCGTCCCGCCCGCACCCGGGCAGAGCGTCACCGTAACGCGATAGCCCGCCTCGTGCAGCACCGGATACAGCTGCTGCATACACCCGAGCGTCAGACGGCAGCCCTCCGGCAGCGCGGCCAGCAGCCGTTCCCGCGCGGCAAGCGTATCTCCGGCGGACGGCTCCGGCAGCGTCAGATATCGTTTTTCCGTCAATGCGTTCATAAAGACTCCTCACGCCCGGCTTCCCAGCAGGAAGCAGAGGATCCCGTAGCCGTGGGCAAGCAGGTCGAAGACCCACCGGTTCGCGTCGACGCTGCGCTCGCCCATATCGATCACGGCGGTCGCTTTTTTCAGCCGCTTCGCCGTTTTGTAAAGCCTTCTGTCCTGATGCCCGTGCGCCTCTCCGGCGCGCATCCAGCGGTCAAAAATGCCGTCCAGATACGCGTGGATCAGCAGCTCCGTGGCCATGGAGCGCTCCGTAATGTGCAGCTGCGCGCCGTGCTCCGCCGCGTAGCCGTCCAGAATCATGCGGCTGAGCGGCAGCGAGCCGTTGCCCCGCTGCCGCAGATAGGCCATAAGCGCGCCGTTCGTCGTCAGATGCACGGCGCGGTCCGTATAGGAAAGCTCTACGCCCTCCGGCAGCCTCTGTGTTTCCATGCAATGCGCTTCCTTTGTTTTTTCTTATCTTACCACATCCCGCGCAGCCGCGCAAGGCTTCCCTTATCCTGCGGAGCATGGCACGAAAATGCCCGGACGGCAGCGCGTCCGGGCATTTTGTCAGGTCTGCTCGTCAGAAATGGGAGGCTGCGGCTCCTCCGGCGGTGCAGGCTCCTCGTCAGGGGGAACGGCTGTGCCGGGGTCTTCCTCAGCGGGAGGCGCAGACTCTTCCGGGTCCTCGACGGGCGGCTCCTCCGGAACGGGTGCCGGGCAGGCGGGCGTCTGGGGCTGATCCCAGTAATATTCGCCCGTCATATCCTCGTCATAGCGCAGCCGGAGCGTTCCGCCGCCAAGCAGGTCGCGCAGGATATCGACGTGGCAGTAGCCGCCGTCAAGCTGCATGATGTTCCAGTAATAGCTTTCGCTGCCGCGTATACCGCTGACGGTCTGGCAGGTAAGGCCCGCCTCATCGCACAGCAGCTGCCAGCTCTGCGCCATGCTTTTGCTGTCGGCAATGCCCTGGCAGAGCGCGGAATAGACCGGGGTGCGGCTGGTGCCCTCCTGATATGGGAAGCGCTCGGCCAGATACGTAAACAGCAGCGAGGCCTTTTCCGTCTCACTCGTGCAGTAGCGGACATAAATTTCCGCCGCGCGCAGACTCTCGGATACGTCCTGCTGCATACTCCGCAGCTCCAGCCGGGAGGCCGGATAGTCGAATACCAGCTCCACAATGCGGTTGCGGGCGTCAGCCGGATAGGACGTGACGGTCAGCTCCGGCTGCGCGGACTGCTCCTTCAGATGCGCGCCGCAGTAATCCTGCACAAGCGCCGCATAGTCGGGCTGGCCCGGATAGGTCGCGTAGAGCGTCAGATGGTCGTCGTAATTCTCCAGCGCCTGACACAGCAGACGCTTTGCCTCCGACTCGCTGCCGACATATTCGATCTCGTCCAGCGGCGTGCGCACATCGCGGAACGTGATATCGATCCTGATCTCGTAATAGGCGACGATCAGCGTACAGTCGTGCGTGATATAGTCGATGGCGTACGCGCCGATCGGATCCTCGCGCGAAAACTCGTACACGGCGGCGGGAAGATCCTCCTCGACGTCGCCGGAATATTGGCTCGTATGGATCACGCCATGCTCCACGCCGTTCTGCACGAGCGTCCGCAGGGCGTTCTTGAGCGACTTATAATCGCGAACCGTCAGCACGTCGCTCTGCGGCTCGGCCTTTGTGCCCGTGTTGTGCGGGGTCACAAGGGTGTAGGAGGACGGGACCAGCCTGCTGCACCCGCACAGGGCTGCCAGCAGCAGAGCAAGCGCAGCCGTCATCATCCAGCGTTTCAAAGCAGCCCCTCCTTGCCGTTATAATTCCTCACCCGAGACGCGGAAGCCCTCGCCCAGGACCTGGTGCGCGGGAAGCAGGATCACAAACGCGTCCGGATCGATCTCACGCACGATGGATTTCAGCTCCGGCAGCTCCTTCTGCCGCACGGCGGACATCAGCACGGGCCGGGGACTGCCGGTATAGCTGCCGCTGCCCTCCAGTACGGTCGCGCCGCGGTCGAGCCGGGTTCCAATCTGCTCGGAGACGGTCTGGTAGTGCTCGGAGATGATCAGCGCGACGGTCGAATGATCCAGCCCGTAGAGCAGCTGATCCATCACGAACGACGATGCCGCCAGCGGAAGCGCACTGTAGAGCGTCTTGGACAGATCGTGGAACACGATGCCGGTCAGCGTGATGATGAACAGGTCGATTGCCAGCATGACCTTGCCGAGACTGGCCGAGCGGAAGCGGCGGCGCAGCAGTCTGGCTGCGATATCGGAGCCGCCCGTCGTGCCCCCGGACAGGAACACAAGGCCGATGCCAAGCCCGACGAGAATGCCGCCATAGAGGCTGTCGAGCAGAATTTCCGTTTTCGGCGCGGGGATAAAGGCGAACAGATCGATGAATACGGAGCTCAGCAGCATGCCGGACAGCGAACCGAACAGAAATTTTCTGCCAAGCTTCTTTGCGCCGAGGACAAACAGCGGTACGTTCAAAAGCATGGTGATCACGCCGATCTGGCCGAAGCCCAGAAGCTCGCGCAGGATCATCGCCAGACCGCTCATGCCGCCGACGTTCAGATTGTTCGGCTCCAGAAACAGATCGAAGCCGAGTGCGAAAATGGCGCTGCCAAGGGTGATCTTCCATCCCATCTGCCAGATGGTCTTGAGCGTTTCACGTTTCAAACCGTCGTCCTCCCGTACTTCTTTTTTATCAGATATCCAGCTTCATCTGTGTTTCGCCGACGTCCTCTCCGCGCAGGAGCGCGCCCGCGGCGGGCAGCGTCCGGGCCGAATAGCGGCCTACGTTGCTGAGCGGTGTTTTTTCCAGCTCCGCGGCCGATTCAATGGCGGCCTTTCGCTTCAGGCTCATCACAGCGACGCCCTGCGTCGCGCGCGTGGTCTTGGCGGAAAGCTGCGCCGTGGAGAACACGAGCACGCGCCCGTCCGTTGCGCGGATGACGATCTGCTTTTCCTCCGGCAGATCGATCACGGCCCGGAGCGGGCTCTTGTCGGAGTATGCGCCCGTCAGCCGCTTGCGGTTGGATTTGGTGTCATAGCAGCTCGCAGCGACCTTCGCCGCCTTGCCGTTTTCAAAGACGAAGAGCAGATTGCCCTCGTATTTTCCGGGGAAAATGACCGTCAGGAAGCTCTCGCCCTCATCGAAGCCGAGCTTACCGGGCAGGAAATCGCCGAGCGTGGAGGCTTTTCCGTCGGCAAAATCGGAAATTTTCGTCTTGTAGACCTGATATTTGTCGGTAAAGACCAGCATCTCCTCACTGTTCTGCGCCGGGCGGGTCAGAAGCAGGCTGTCGCCCTCCTTGAATTTCTGTTCGCCGGACATCCGCAGCGACTGCGCTGTGATCTTCTTGAAATAGCCCTCGCGGGAGAGGAAGACCGTGACGGGATAGTCGTTTTCCGGCTCGTCGTCCGGCTCCTGCGGAAGCTCGTGGTCATACACAAGGGTCGTCCTGCGCTCCTTACCGTATTTCTGCGCGACCTGCTCCAGCTCCTTGCAGATGAGCGCCTGCACTTTTTTCTCAGAGCCGAGCGTCGCTTCGAGGTCGGCGATCTCCTTTTCAAGGGACTCCGTCTCCTTCAACCGGTTCAGGATGAATTCCTTGTTGATGTTGCGCAGCTTGATCTCCGCGACGTATTCCGCCTGTACCTGATCGATGCCGAAGCCGATCATGAGGTTCGGGACGACCTCCGCATCCAGCTCCGTCTCGCGGATGATGCGGATGGCCTTGTCGATATCGAGAAGAATTTTGCCGAGGCCCTTCAGCAGGTGCAGCTTGTCCTTCTTTTTGTTCATCTGGAAATAGAGTCTGCGCCGGACGCATTCGGTGCGCCACGCCGTCCACTCGGAGAAAATTTCGCGCACGCCCATTACGCGCGGCATACCGGCAATGAGAATGTTGAAGTTGCAGCCGAACGCATCCTGCAGCGTCGTCGTCTTGAACAGCTTCTGCATGAGCTTGTCCGGGTCCGCGCCGCGCTTCAAGTCGATGGTGAGCTTCAGACCGTTCAGGTCGGTTTCGTCGCGCATATCGCTGATCTCGCGGATCTTATTTGCCTTGATCAGCTCGGCGACTTTGTCCAGAATGATCTCCGTGGCCGTCGTGTAGGGGATCTCGTAGATCTCGATCATGTTCCCGTCCTTGACATAGCGCCACTTTGCCCGCAGGCGGAACGAGCCGCGGCCCGTCTCGTAGATCTGCTGCATCTGGGCAGGATCGTAGAGAATTTCGCCGCCCGTCGGGAAATCCGGGGCCGGAAGCGTGTCCAGCAGATCCGCGTTCGGGTTTTTGATGAGCGCGATCGCCGTGCGGCAGAAAGAAACACCCCAAAAACAGACATTGAAAGTGGCTATTTTACCTACGCTTTCCAGTAGCCAACGCTATCCAGATGTCAATCAATTACTCTATAACAATTTAACCCAAGAAATGTATGTTCCTCTAAATGATACTTTACAAGCAGTTGAATATATTGATGAAAACAGTATTTATTCTGCGATAAAACAATCCAACTTTACTTATAATCAAAATCTTGATACACTAAAAGATACAGCTGATTTATTAGATGCTGATGTCGTAGTTGGTTATACTATCCCTACTATGTATCAACATTATTATCATTCCATCTCTCGTTTAGATGGTTCTCCGCTTTTAAATAGTTATATATCAGTAAACCTTTGGGTAATTATCGCCCATTGAATAAAACATTTAAAATCTCTGATAGACGTCAATATTTTGATGAAATCTCTACATGGGGAATGTTAACTGAACTTGCTAAAGATGCTTCATCAAATCTCAATAAAAAAGCTGAACTAAAATCGCTATTAAAACAATCAATAAAAATAAAGAAAGGTGAATTATAATATGAATATCACTTACTCTCAAGAAAAAAATTTTGATGCAAAAACTCTTTTAGATTTCTTCACAGTATCTGGTAATCCTGATGCTAAATACGAAGAAACATTAGTTGAAGCTATCAACAATGCAGGCACTGTAGTTTCTGCATGGGATAAAGATACAAATGAACTTGCTGCACTTATCACTGTAGTTGATGATGGCAAAATGACAGCTTATATTCGCTATCTTGTTGTTGCACCAAACTATCGTGGTAAAGGCATCAATGATGAATTAATTGCTCAAGTAAAAGCTAAATACGAAAATTATCCTTATCTTTTTGCTTTTGCTCCAGATGATTTCCATGCTTCCTTCTTCTCCAAATTAGGATTTAATGTATTAGATGGTGCTAAAGTATTAGCTCGTTAATTTATAATACTAATACAAAACCGCATTTATTAACTTAAGTGCGGTTTTATTTTATACATATCGAGGTGTTTATCTATGGAATTAACTACTCTTTTATATTTTTTGATAGCTTCTGTGCTACTGACTTTAGCACCTGGCCCAGATATCATGTATTTACTTGCTAAAAGTCTAGCTGATGGCACTAAAGCTGGTATTAGCTTAGCCCTAGGCTTAACGACTGGTCTTATCTTTCATACAACACTTGTAATCATTGGTGTTGCTGCTATCATTCAACAATCACCACTTGCCTTTGCCACCTTAAAATATATTGGTGCTGCTTATTTATTATATCTTGCTTGGGGAGCATTCCATGCTCAAGGCAATTTAAAATTAAATGCTGTAAATAATAGTACTTCCTTTTTTAAATTATATCGTCGTGGGCTCATCATGAATGTTTTAAATCCTAAAGTATTATTATTTTTCTTAGCCTTCTTACCTCAATTTGTCAATTTAAATTCTGATAGTGTCAGCCTTCAAATTGCATTTTTAGGATTTATCTTTGGCTTACAAACACTTATAATATTTTCCCTAGTCGCTATCTGTGCTGGCAAAGTCCGTGACTATATTTTAAACGTAAAAAACTTCAACAAAATAATGGGCTATATTCAAGGTATTGTTTTACTCTTTATCAGCTTAGCCCTAATCATAAGTTAATTTAAAAAGCTCTTGATTTTAGAAATACCTCTAACTTTTCAAGAGCTTTCTATATTCTTTAGGTGTCATTTTCATATACTTTTTAAATAATTTACTATAATAACTAGTACTACTAAATCCAACTTTTAAAGATATCTGTAAAATTGATAATTCTTTATCTTGTAATAAATAAAGACTTTGTTGAATACGATAATGCAAGATATACTCAAATATACTTTCTTTCATAAACTTTTTAAAACTATGACTGCAATCACTTATAGATATATGTAAATTATCAGCTATATTTTGCAAAGTTATCTTTTCTGCATAATGTTTATGTATAAATTGCGTTATCTGCTTTATTTTTATTAATTGTTTATAATAATTTCTATCTATATCTATTTCAATTTCACTTTCAAAAACTTCCCATAAAATTTGCCATAATTTTAACAGATGTTCCTTTATCTCTAATTCATAAAATAAATTCTGTTTTCGGTAACATTTATCAATATACTTTACTTGTTTTATTATTTTCTTTTCTAATTTATTTTCTGGTAAACACACAAAAGATGATAAATTTTTACTATAAATAACAGGCAATACATATTTTTTATAAATTAATTCTTCCTCATTAGCCAAAAAATGTATATTAAAAGTCATTGCAAAATATTTACATTCTTCTTTATTGATATGTTCACCTCTATGAAAAGTATTCGCATTGATAAATAGACATTGCCCTTTCTTTAATTCATAAATTTTATCATTGACCTGATATCTCATCTTACCTTGATATACATATGTAAACTCTACTTCTTTATGCCAATGACAAGCAAATTTTCCATTATAATATTGCCAAATATCTTCATATCCTATTCTAAAAGGAAATTCTACATTACCATGTTGCTTTAATTCTTGTTTATTTTTATCTATTAATAAATCTCTCATTTTCAATTCACTCGCTTTATAAAATTTGCAAGATATTTATATATTTTAATTATATAATAACACAAATAAAAATCTCCATTTATTATAATAAAGAAAAATAACAGGAGGTTATATTTTCATGAGTGAATTATCTAAATGCTTACAAGGTAAACAATTTAATTGTATCGATAATGAATTAGTTTCTATTATTACTAAAGCTCGCAGACTCACCAAACAATACAATCAGACTAAATTTGAAGATACCATACAAAAAGACAATATTCTATCTGAATTATTTGCCAAAATAGGTAACAATGTAAAAATTGATGTACCTTTCTATTGTGATTATGGTCAACATATTTCTATTGGCAATAATGTAATTATCAATATTAATTGTACCTTTGTTGATTGTAATAAAATAACTATTGGCAATAATGTTTTAATCGCTTCTAATGTTCAAATTTATACAGCTACTCATCCTGTAAATATTAGTGACCGTCTACTTGATAATTGGTCTTATAATAATCCACACGCATTTTTCAATACGTATGCTTTACCTGTAACAATAGAAGATAATGTTTGGATTGGTGGTGGTGTTATAATTTTACCTGGAGTGACTATCGGTAAAAATTCAGTAATTGGCGCTGGAAGTGTAGTTAATAAATCAATACCACCTAATTCATTAGCTGTTGGCAATCCATGTAAAGTTATCCGTAAAATCAATAATAAAAATTAAACAAAAAAACCAGTAGATATATAATCTACTGGTTTTCTTATCTTATAATTAACTTTTAATTAATTTTCAATTGGTTTCATTGTTGGGAATAAGAGTACATCACGAATAGAAGAGCTGTCTGTTAAGAACATTACTAAACGGTCAATACCGATACCAAGACCACATGTTGGTGGAAGACCATATTCAAGAGCTGTGATATAATCATGGTCCATCATATGAGCTTCGTCATCGCCACCTTCACGAGCTTTTTGTTGATCAATGAAACGTTGTTCCTGATCAATTGGGTCATTTAACTCGGAGAAAGCATTTGCAAGTTCACGACCATAAATGAACATTTCAAAACGGTCAGTGAATGCAGGATTTTCTTTATTGCGTTTTGAAAGTGGAGAAACTTCTGTTGGATATTGTGTTACAATAGTTGGCTGAATTAAAGTAGATTCTACTTTTTCATCGAATACTTCATATAAGATTTCGCCAATAGAATGTTTACCTTCACAAGGAACAGCTAATTCTTGTGCAATTGCTTGTGCTTCTTCTAAAGTCTGAACTTTGCTGAAGTCTTTGCCTGTAGTTTCTAAAACAATATCATTCATTGTAACACGACGGAAATTACTTAAGTCAATTTCTGTACCTTCATAAGTAATTTTAGTTGTGCCACAAGCATCCATTGCAGCCTGTTTAATGATACCTTCTGCTAAATCCATTAATTCATTGAAGTCTGCATATGCTTGATATACTTCGATAGATGTGAATTCTGGATTATGTCTTACGTCAATACCTTCATTACGGAAAATACGACCAATTTCATAAACACGTTCAAAGCCACCAACTACAAGACGTTTTAAATATAATTCTGTAGCGATACGAAGATACATATCAATATCAAGTGCATTATGATGAGTGATGAATGGACGAGCATTTGCACCACCAGCGATTGGGCTTAATACAGGTGTTTCAACTTCTAAGAAGTTACGGCTATCTAAATAGTTACGGATAGATTTAATGATTTTTGTACGTGTGATGAAAGTCTGACGTACATCTGGATTTACGATTAAATCTAAATAACGTTGACGATAACGAGTTTCTACATCTTTTAAGCCATGGAATTTTTCTGGTAATGGACGAAGGGACTTCGCTAAAATAGAGAAATCAGATACTTTGATAGTGATTTCGCCACGATGTGTTTTGAATAAAGTACCTTCCACACCGATGATATCACCGATATCTAATAATTTAAATTCACCATATTTTTCTTCGCCAAGGTTATCAAGACGGAAATATGCCTGAATTTTTCCGCTAAGGTCGGAAACAACAGTGAAGCTAGCTTTACCATGACCACGAACAGCCATCAAACGACCAGCTACACGCACTACAGTTTCTTCTCCTAAAGTTTCAAATTGGTCTAAAAGTTCTTGAGCATGATGAGTTACATCATAACTACGACCAAATGGTTCAATACCTTTATCTATGAAAGCTTGCATCTTATCACGACGCACCTGCATAAGTTCATTGATATCTTGTTGTTTTTCTTCTATATGCTGTTTTGCCAACGAAAGTCCTCCTCTTCTTATTTTTTAATTTCTACAATTTTATATTCTAAAGTACCAGCTGGCACTTTTACTTGAACTACTGTTCCTACAGTTTTTCCTAAGATAGCCATACCAACAGGAGATTCATTGGAGATTTTACCTTCTGTAGTATCTGCTTCTGTAGAACCTACGATTGTATATGTTTCATCTTCATCATATTCCATATCTTTGATTACTACAGTATTACCAAGATGTACTACATCTTTATTGCTATCATCAGCTTTGATGATTTCACTATTTCTAATCTGGCTTTCTAAAGTGAGAATTTCACCTTCAATGAAAGCCTGTTCGTTTTTAGCATCATCATATTCAGAGTTTTCGCTAAGGTCGCCTAGTGCGATAGCTGCTTTTAAACGGTCAGCAACTTCTAAACGACGGACACTTTTTAAATATTCAAGTTTTTCTTCTAGCTTCTTTAAGCCTTCTTCGGTCAAAACTACTCGCTTATCTGCCATTTTAATGCTTCCTTTCAGTCATACAATTCATTATACAAAATCATACAATAGTTAAAAATAATAGAAGAAGTGCCAAGCTAACGCCTGACACTACCTTTTTGCAATCAGCAAATATTATATAGGTTTTACGGTATTTTGTCAATTTTTGACAGTAGTTTTTGAGACATTTATACTATACATATCATAGAAAAATTTGTCTTTTACTTGTAAAAATTTATAATGAAAAGGAGTTTTATTATGCGACTTTATCTAATTATTCTCTGCCTTTGTTTTAGTATCCTTTCTATGGGTATGACCTTTGCTCCTACAAAAAATAATTTGCACTACAACAACTTAGCTTTAGGCGATAATTATGAAGATATGATTGCTCAATTTGGTACGCCTCGTTATGATGAACAAAACTATCTTTGGGGTCAAAAAATCACATATTATGTTTATAAAAATAATAACAAAATTGGCATAAATAATGATACTAAAAAAATAGTTGATATGATTATCGTCGATGATACTTATAATCACAACGATAAATTAAAAACTGGCATGACTTCCTATAAAATAGAACAAGTATTTGGTAAAGCAGACAGACAAATGTTTGAAGGCAATACTTGCTATATTTATAAAAATGAAGCTAAAGAAAAACTCATCATTCAAGTTGAACCTACAGATAAATATTTAGAAAGCTTCCGCATAACTAATCTACCAGTTGAATTACCTATAGATACGACTGAATATCTTCCTGATGATGCCACTGACGAAACTGAAAATCCTTTAATGGCAGATAAACAAATCGATACTTCTGCTGTTAGTACTCCTGCTAAAGATAAATTCCAAATAAATTATAATTATTCCTTCACAAAATAAGCTTTAGCTTGTTTTACATCTTTTTTCATTTGATTTAATAATGCATCAACTGAAGTAAATTTTATTTCCCTGCGAAGCATTTTTAGAAAATCAACACGTATGATTTGTCCATAGATAGTTTGTTGAAAATCAAAAATATTTACTTCCACGCGACGGCTGATATCTTCAAATGTTGGATTTGTACCCACACTAGCTACAGCTTGATATTTTTTCCCTTCCACATAAGCTTCAACAACATAGACACCATTTGGCACCATAGCACGTTCTGCTTTTATAGCTAAATTAGCAGTTGGAAAACCTAATAAACGACCACGTTTTTTTCCATGAATTACTTCTTCATCTATGCTAAATGGCTTACCTAACATTTTATTTGCACAATCTAAATCACCTTCAGCTAATGCTTTACGAATGACAGTGCTACTTACCATATTATTATGGCAATAAATAAAATGTTGCATATATGCTTTAAAACCATATTTTTCTCCAAGTTCTTTTAATAAATCCGGTGTTCCTAATCCTTTTACCCCAAAACTATAATTAGGACCTGTAACTAAAAATTTAGGAGATAAATAATCTTTCAACATTTTAACGAAAGCTTCTGGTTCCATCTGACAAAGTTCTAAATTAAATTCAATATTAAATAAAAAATCTACACCTAAAGCTTCAATATCTCTAATCTTGGCTAAAGTATCATTGATAATCAAAGGTTTACGCTTCGGAGCAATCACAGATAACGGGTGATTACTAAAGGTAAATACAGCACTTAATCCTTGATTTTCTTTAGCCAATTTGACAGCTTGCATTATGACATTTTGATGACCTATATGTACACCATCAAAAGTCCCTAAAGCAACAGCCAAATTTTTACCTTGCAAATTTAAATTTTTTATATCCAAAAGCGAGGAAAAAACTTGCATACAATTCTACCTCTTTACTACTTAAAATTTATATATAATTTAGAATAACATACTTCATCTAAAAAATAAATCTATACGCAAAGGAGCCTTGTTATGGGCAAAATAATTTTAATAACTGGTGGTGCGCGCTGTGGAAAAAGCAGTTTTGCCGAAGATTATGTAAAAACTCATGGTCAAAATATCGCCTATATCGCCACCTCACAAATCTATGATGATGAGATGGCTTATCGCGTGAAACTACATCAACAACGCCGTCCTAGTTCGTGGCAAACTTTTGAAGCACCATTTCACGCTGAAAAAGCTATCCATGAAGCTTTTTGTCATCACGATATAATTCTCTTTGATTGTTTAACACTTTATTTAAGCAATTATCTTTGCAGTGAACAAACACAAGCATACTCTATGGAACAATTATCTGCTGGAGCTAAAGATATGATGTCATCTCTAATTGAAGCAGTTCAAGCGCAAAATACAGATAAAACATGTGTATTTGTAACTAATGAAGTCGGTTCTGGCATAGTTCCAGAAAATACTCTCGCTAGAAAATATCGCGATTTAGCAGGACTTTGCAATCAACAAATCGCTAAAGCTTCTGCTGAAGTCTATTTCGTTGTTTCTGGTATTCCTGTAAAAATAAAATAATTTTTATATTTATATTTTATGTTTTTTCATCTATTATATAAATTATTCTCGTTAGTTCGTTTCTTTTGAATGAATAAAAATTTTTCATAAAGAAACGAACATATTATTTTAAAGGAGGTATTTTTTAGTGAATAATTTTTTATTGGGTCTACAATTTTTAACACGCATCACTATCAAGAAAAATCTTGATTGGTCTGAAAAAGCTTGTGGTGGCAGTGTTAAATTTTTCCCTTTAATTGGTGCAATTTTAGGTATAATATATGTTCTAGTGGGTTATGTGATATATTATTTATTGCCTAGTTTTAATATTTATCTATCAGCACATCTCATAGGTTTTATCCTTCTATTTTGCAATATCTTTTTGACAGGAGCACTTCACTGCGATGGCTTCACTGATACTATGGACGGTATTTTATCAGGAAGAAAACGCGAACGTATCTTAGAAATCATGAAGGATAGTCGCGTAGGTGCTCATGGTGCTACTTGTTTAATTCTAGTTTTGATTGGCAAATATAGTATGTTTACTGATTTAATGGTAAATCAAAATATTTATATTACTCATACTCAATTTTTCAACAGCTTATTTGCTTTATTCTTAATGCCGATTATCGCTCGTTGTTGCATGAGCATTGCTGTAGTCTTATTCCCTTATGCTCGCAAAGAAGGTCTTGGCAAAGCTTTTCATGAATATTCTTCTAAAAAAAGTATGGCTTTTGCTCTTCTTTTCACTTTTATCATTTCATTACTTCTAGGCACTATTGGCGTTATTGCTCTTATCTTTACTATAATCGTTATGTATTTGTTCAATCGCTATGTTGCAAATCTAATCGGAGGTTTAACAGGCGATGTATATGGTGCTACTGCAGAAATAGGTGAATTAGTAGTTTTATTTGTTTTTGTCTTAGCACAATCTTTTATATGATTTAATTTTCAAGTTAAAAATTAAGGAGGATTTTCTTTGACTAAGCTTATTTTAATTCGTCATGGTAGAACACTTTGGAATAGTTCTGGAAAATTTCAGGGACAATCTGATATTGAATTATCTCAGGAAGGAATTTCACAAGCTGAAAAACTAGCTGAAAATTTTCCTGTTACTCATATAGATAGAGTATATAGCAGTAATCTAAAACGAGCTTATATCACTGGAGAAATAATCGCTAAAAAATTTAATGTGCCAATCATCAAAGATAAACGTCTTTGTGAAGTTTCTTTCGGCTCTTGGGAAGGTTTAACTTATGATGAAATTCATGAAAAATGGCCTAATGAAATCGAAACTATGTTTTCTACTCCAGATGTTTTGACTATGCCTGAAGGAGAATCTTTCGCTCAAGTGCAAAAACGTGGCGTTGAAGCTCTATTAGATATTGTAAACAAACACCCTGATGAAACTATTGCCATCACAGCTCATGGTGGAATTTTACGCACTTTACTTGCTTATGCTTTGCATATGCCACTTCGCTATATTTGGACTTTAAGACAAGATAACACCGCTGTAAATATCGTTACTTTTTATGGCGATAAAATCAATGTTGAGTTATTAAATAGCACAGCACATCTTAGCCTTACACAATTGCCAAAATTAGGTCGTTTTTCTTAATTAACGAGGTTTATTATGACAAAAAAATATCTTATTTTACCTCAAAATGGTGGCGATAAATTTCGTCAGCTTCTTGCTTCTATGCCTGGAACAGCTCAAGAACAAAAAATCATGCAAGAAGCTACTATTAAACATGTAGAAATTGATGTAAATAACAATTCATGGGAAATCCTCATGCAAACTTACAATGGTATACCTGATGAATTATTAGCTAAAGCTTCATCATATATATCGCAAAAATGTAATATTCCCACTGTAATTTTTTATCAAGATATTGTGGACTTGCCACAAGAAGTAGCCCGCCATTGGTCTATCATTGTTCAAAATGCAGCTAACGGTAACCCTACTTTATTTTCCATTTTAAACCAAGCTAGTCATAGCGTTGATGGCAATAAAATCATGATAGATTTCAAAGGCGACCATATTGAAGATATTTTACGCTCTCATAATATTGAAGAAACTATATCTCAAGCTGTTCAAGCTATGGTACATTGCCCTTGTCATGTTATCTGTCGCATTGATAGTCAACAGCCTGCAATAAATAATACTTTAGCTGATTTTGACCCTGAATCTTATCTTCGTCAACTTCAACAACAAGCTAAAACACAAAACCATACAGTCAACAAAAATAATACACCGCCACCACCTGCTAATAATGCAGATAATCCTGCACCAAAATTCCGTCGCAAAAGTGAACGCAAATTAATGATTGATAACATTCCTGAAGAACATATTGAAATCACTAGCATTGATGGCGAAATGAAAAATATCGTTTTACGCGGTCGCATTTTCAATATCAATAATCGTGAATTCAATACAGGAACTAATCTTTTAACTTTTGACCTAGCAGATGAATCTGACGGTATTTCTTGTAAAGTATTCTTAAAAAATAAAGATGACTTTGAAGAAGTAATGTCTGCTCTAAAAAAAGCTGATATTGTCAAAATAAAAGGCTCTATCCGTTTTGACTCTTATCTCAATGATTATGTAATGATGCCACTTAATATCTGTTTGTCTGAATTACCAAAAAGAGAAGATAGAGCTATCGAAAAACGCGTAGAACTACACGCACATACACATATGAGCAATATGGACGCTGTTGTATCTGCAAAAGAATTAATATCCACTGCCGCTCGTTGGGGCTGGCCTGCTATCGCTATCACTGACCATGGTGTCGTTCAAGCCTTCCCAGAAGCGATGAAAGCTGCTAAAGATAATAAAATAAAAGTAATCTATGGTATTGAAGGATATCTGACAGGCGATGATTATCAACAGCGCAGAGCTAATCACATCATCATGTTAGCCAAAAATTCTATTGGTCTTAGAAATATTTATCGAATGGTCTCCTTATCTCATTTGAAATATCTCTATAAATCAAGACCTAGATTACCGAAAAAAATCATCTCTGAATTGCGTGAAGGTGTAATCATCGGTTCGGCTTGTGAAGCAGGTGAATTAATCAGAGCTATTGTAAACAAAGAAAGCGATGAAAAATTACTTGAAATCGCCAGCTTCTATGATTATCTTGAAATTCAACCCATCGGCAATAATGCCTTTTTAATCCGCAACGAAAATTTCCCTGATGTACAAACTGATGAAGACTTAATAAAAATCAATTTAAAAGTTGCTGAGCTTGCTAAAAAATTAAATAAAATGCTCATAGCGACTTGTGATGTTCATTTCTTAAATGCCAAGGATAGTATTTATCGTGCTATTTTAATGAAAGGCAAAGGTTTTGAAGATGCGGAAAAACAACCGCCATTATATCTTCGCACAACTGATGAAATGCTCAAAGAATTTAGCTATTTAGGCGAAGAATTAGCCTATGAAGCAGTCGTTACCAACCCACGCAAAATAGCAGATATGGTAGAAGTCTTCAAGCCTATTCCTGATGAATTATATTCACCTATGATACCAGGAGCTGACCAAGAAATTCACGATATGTCATATGCCAAAGCTCGTGAATTATACGGTGAAAATCTGCCTAAAGTAGTACAAGACCGCTTAGAATTAGAATTAAATTCCATCATTGGTCATGGTTTTGCCGTGCTTTATTTAATCGCTCATAAACTCGTAAAAAAATCACTTGATGATGGCTATCTTGTTGGCTCTAGGGGTTCAGTTGGTTCTTCTTTTGTCGCTACTATGACGAATATAACAGAAGTAAATCCGCTACCACCACATTGGCGCTGTCCTCATTGTCGCCACAGCGAATTTATTGAAGATGGTACTTATGGTTGTGGTTTTGATATGCCAGATAAAGATTGCCCTCATTGCGGAACTAAAATGATTAAAGATGGTCATGATATTCCATTTGCTGTATTCATGGGATTTGACGGCGATAAAGTTCCTGATATTGACTTGAATTTCTCCGGTGATTATCAACCAGTAGCTCATAAATACACCGAAGAATTATTCGGCAAAGATAATGTTTTTCGTGCAGGAACTATCGCCACTGTAGCTGATAAAACTGCTTATGGTTATGTAAAAAAATTCTTTGACGAAAAAGGCATTAAAAAACGTGATGCTTATATCAACAGTCTTGTAAATGGTTGCACTGGTGTAAAACGCACTACAGGGCAACACCCTGGCGGTATCATGGTTATTCCTCGTAATATGGACGTACATCATTTCACGCCAATTCAAAGACCTGCTGACGATACTACGACAAATACGATAACTACACATTTTGATTACCACTCTATCAGTAGCCGTCTAGTAAAATTAGATATACTTGGGCACGATGATCCTACAGTAATAAAAATGCTCGAAAATATAACTCATCGCGATCCTAGAACTATTCCCTTTGATGACCCAGCTACTATGAGCATTTTCTCTTCTACAGAAGCCCTCGGTGTAACACCAGAAGAACTCGGTGCTACTTCTGGCACATTTGGTATTCCTGAATTTAGAACACCATTTACACGTCAAATGCTCGATGACACTAAACCTAAAAAATTCAGTGATTTAGTGCGTATCAGTGGATTTTCTCATGGTACTAATGTGTGGCTTGAAAATGCTCAAGATTTAATTACCTCAGGAACTTGTACTGTTTCCGATGCGATTTCTTGTCGTGATGATATCATGATGCATTTAATTCACAGTGGTATTGATCCACTATTTTCCTTTAAAACTATGGAAAAAGTGCGTAAAGGTAAAGGTCTTAGTGAAGATGATATTAAAGTCATGAAAGATGGCGGTATACCTCAATGGTATATTGACTCTTGTCTAAAAATAAAATATCTCTTCCCACGTGCTCATGCTACAGCTTATGTTATGATGGCATATCGCATAGCCTTTTGCAAAGTTCACTATCCACTTGCCTTTTATGCTGCTTATTTCTCCATTCGTGCTGCTGAATTTGATGCAGATATTATTTCTAAAGGTAAATTAGCTGTTCGTGATAAACTAGACGAAATTATTGAACTTGAAAAGCAGAAAAAACTATCTGTAAAAGATAAAGGCTTCCAAGTCGTTTTAGAACTTGCTTGGGAAATGTATCTTCGTGGTTTTTCTGTAGAAAAAGTAGACCTTTATAAATCAAATGCTGATAAATTCATCTTACATGAAAAATCTCTATTACCGCCATTTACTGCCCTTACTGGTATCAGTACTATGGCTGCAAATAATATCGTTCAAGCTCGCCTTGAAGGGGAATTCACTTCTATTGATGACCTCAAAAAGCGTGCTAGTTTATCTACACCAATTGTTGAACGCTTGCGTGAACATGGTTGCTTAGATGGTCTACAAGAAAGTGACCAAATTTCCTTATTCAGTTAAAATCAAAAATTAAATAAAAACTCATCAGAAAGGATTTATCATGAAACGAACACTTTCACTTTCCCAAAATATTTTAGTTGGGTCTATGCTATTTGGTATGTTCTTTGGTGCAGGAAATTTAATATTTCCTGTACATCTAGGACAAGAAGCCGGCAGTAATATTTTTCTAGCTAATATCGGCTTTATGCTCACTGCTATCGGTCTTCCATTTTTAGGTATTGTCGCTATGGGTATTTCTCGTAGTGAAGGTCTTTTTGATTTAGCTAGTCGCATTAATAAACCTTATGCTCATTTTGTTACTGTACTTCTATATCTCACAATTGGACCTGCTTTTGCAATTCCACGTACAGCAGCAGTTTCTTATGAAATAGGTTTATCTAGCCATGTTGATGCTTCCATGCAAACAATTTATTTAGCAATTTTTTCACTTATTTTCTTTGTTTTAGCATTAGCATTTGCTTTAAAACCAGGTAAAATTCTCACATGGATTGGTAAGATTTTAAATCCACTCTTTTTAGTATTTATTGCAATTTTAATGATAACTGCTTTAATCAATCCAATGGGTTCACCTGATGCTATGCCTGTACAAGAAGCATATCAACAAGAAGCTTTCTTCAAAGGTTTCACTGAAGGCTACAACACTATGGACGCTTTAGCTTCTCTTGCTTTTGGTATCATTGTTATTCATACATTGCACAATCTAGGATTAAAAAATCCAAAAGATGTAGCTTATGGTACATTAAAAGCAGGTATCGTTGTTTTAATTCTCATGGGCATTATCTACAGTTTCTTAGCTTATATTGGCGCTTGCAGTCTAGGACAATTTACTTTATCTGCTAATGGTGGTATTGCTCTTGCTCAAATCTCTACTTATTATTTTGGTTCATTTGGTCATATTCTGTTAGCTCTTACTGTTACTATAGCTTGCTTAAAAACTTCCATCGGTCTTATCACTGCTTGTTCCACTACATTTAGTGAATTATATCCTAACTCTTTTAGCTACAGAACATATGCTTTTATCTTCACTATTGTTTCTTTCTTAATTGCTAATGTTGGTTTAACTAGTATCATTTTCTTAGCTATTCCAATTCTCATGTTATTATATCCATTAGCTATAACACTTATCATCTTAGCATTTATCAGTGCAATTTTTGGCTATCATCGTTATGTATATTCTGTAACCACACTTTTCACTTTATTTGCAGCTATCGGTGATATGTTAAATGCCCTACCTTTTGGACTAAATAACACAGCTACTATCAGCGCTATTATTGAAGTATATAAAAATACTTTGCCATTTTTTGATATGGGTATGGGCTGGATTGTCCCTTCCATCATCGGTCTTATCATTGGCGTTATTATTTCTTTTATTAAAAAAGATTAAAAAAATGCGGTAACACTTATTTGTGTTACCGCTTTTCTTATTTTTTAGAATAAACGCCTATTGTCAATTCATTTAATTTTGGATATTTCGTATTGCCAAGCTTTCTAAATATTATAGCTACAATTAAAGTAAACAATACTACTAATACATAAAAAATCATAGAATTAACAGCTGTCATAACTATATTAAATTTTGCCATAAATAAAGCTAAATAAGTGATTGCCACAGGATGAGCCAAATATACAAAATATGAATGTCTACCTAATAGAGAAAATAAACTAGTTCCTATTTTAGCTAAAAATCCATATTGAAATTCTGCAAATAAATATAAACTAGCACCTAAAGTATAAACAAGACCAGCTGGAGATAATTGATGAGCTGTATTTATCGCTCCTTCTGGAGAATAACCATTGTAATAAATACAATAATAATAATATGCTAATAACCCAATCAAACTTATAAAACCAAAAGCTCTTAATTTATTCAAATTATCTCTCATGAAAATTTTAAAATCATCATAATGTACAGATACATATCCACCTAATAAAAAGATAAATACATAATGTATTACCCAATAATTTAAACGATACATAAAAATAGCTTTAACTATTTCATTTTGAATGCCATATGGGTTCATCAAAAAGCTTGAATAATAATCTACTGCCATTTGAAAAACGAATAAAACTACTAATAATACAATATTTAATCTTTTTACAATAAAAATCCACAGTGGCATTAAAGCATAAAACCAAACCAATAATATCATAAAATATAATTGATAACATGCCAAACCAAAAAATAAAATGCCAATCAAATTCAATGGATGAAGTAAATACAACGTTTGATTTGTTATTGTATAATGCAAAATATAAAAAATAGACCATACAAGATAAGGGATTAACACTGTTTTAAATCTTCGCTTCATAAAATTTTTATAATTAAATTTTTCCTGTAAATCTAAATTATAAAATAAGCCAAAAGCAGAGATAAAGAAAAAAATCGGTACTGAAAATCTCGTTACAATTTCATACAAAGCCAATAATTGTAAATTAGGAGTGGGATTATTCATCAAGTATTGTGAACCCACATGTATACCAACTACGCCTAGCATGGATATTCCACGCATATATTCAATAGCTGGCACTCTCTCTTTTTTTATACTCACATGAATACCTCTTTTATTATTTATTTTTATTCATCATAGCAAATCCATCTTCAAAATACAATAACTACTACATAATACACTAATAAAGCAGGATATTTAACCATACGTATTGAATAGTATAGATAAAGTCCCTAAAATGTAAATACGAAAAAATTTTAAATAAAATTAAAAAATAAAGCAGGATTTTCATAATTATGTGTAGAATGTATTTACGTTATGGCAAAAATCATCTATAATTAAATAGTTTTATTGAAAGGTGAGTTTATATGCGTACACAAAACTTGCACGATGATTTTGTTGAACAAGTGCGTTCTTCTTCAGATATCTTATCTGTCATCTCAAGTTACGTTCATCTCAAAAAACGAGGTAATCGCTATTGGGGTTGTTGCCCCTTTCACAATGAAAAAACACCTTCATTTTCCGTAGTTCCCCAACAGGGATTTTTTTATTGCTTTGGTTGTCATGCTGGTGGTAATCTATTTAAATTTATATCTCTTATAGAGAATATTTCTTATTATGAAGCCATAAAACTACAAGCTCAAAGATTGAATATTCCTATACCGACTACGAAAAAAAGTGCTGACGAACTCAAACAAGAACAACAAAAAGATTCATTGTTTAAAATACATGAACTGGCGGGTTCTTTTTTTCATAATTGTTTAACTCGTACCTCTCTTGGAGAAGCTGGTAGAGCATACTTTTCTTCTCGCCAAATAAATTCAGATATAATTACGAAATTTAAACTTGGCTTTGCTCCTAACCTTTGGGATAAACTATTTACCTCTTTTACTAAACGAGGCATTACTAAAGAGTTACTTGCTAAAGCAGGTCTAATCACTATAAAAGATTCTGGTAAAGTCTATGACCGTTTTCGCAATCGCATAATCATTCCTATCATGAATGAACATGGTCAAATCTGTGGCTTTGGTGGCAGAATTATCAATCCAAATGATTCTCCCAAATATTTAAATTCACCAGAAACACTTATTTTCAATAAAAGACATTTGCTATTTGGTTTAGATCATGCACAAAAATCAATAAAAGAAAATAACTTCAGTATTGTTGTTGAAGGTTATATGGATGCTATCGCATTACATAGTCATAATATTACTAATGCTGTAGCGTCATTGGGTACTGCATTTACTGCTCAACAATGTAGAAAAATTCTTCGCTATTCACCAAATATCTATTTTTGCTATGATAGTGACAATGCTGGGCAAGCTGCTACTATGCGAGCTTTAGCTATCGCTAGCAGTAATGGTGCTAATGTCAAAGTAATCACCATTCCTGATGGCAAAGACCCAGATGAATTTTTACGCCATCATGGTAGCAAAGAATTTTATGCATTAATTGATAAAGCTCTTCCGCTAATGGAATATCAATTGCAATATGTATTAAAATCAACAGACCGCAATACTTTAGAAGGAAAGCTTTTAGCAGTAAACCAATTAATGCCACTTTTAGCTAATATTACAAACACTGTCGAACGCAATGAATATATTATTCGTATATCAAATGTTTTGGGTATAGATGAAGGCGTTATTCGCAGTGATTTGCAACGACAAAATTCGCAAAGAAATTTTAATGCATATGATGTCTCTACAGATAATCTTCCTGGAATAAATTCACGCAAAGCATTCTCTGAAAAAAAAGATGCTTTGACCATGGCAGGAAGATGTATCATCAAAAAAATTTGGCATGAAGCTAGTATTTTAGATTATGTTCTAAATCTTATACCAGCTGAAGAATTTCCCAATAAAATCCATGGAGAAATTCTAAAATATTTAGCAAGTACACTTGCTAATAATCAGCCTTTTACAGATATTGATGCTGCTGAGAAACTAAGTGATACCGCTTATAGTGAACTTTCACATTGTTTAGTTGAAGAATTTACAACTGATGATGACATTCAACTCACTGAAGATTGTCTAAAACTTTTACGTCGTTATTATCTAAATAGTAATTATGAAAAACATCGCCTTTTAGCAGATGAATTACAACGAAATGGCGACAGTAGATTTTTAGAAGAATTAAAAATTAGTCAACAAATACGAATGGAAATGGATAATTTATCCTCGTAGAGCTCCTATAAATCTGGAGACATAAGCCCTATACCTATAATAAATTAAGAGGAGGCATGTAATAATGGCTCAATCCAAAAAAAATGTAAAAGCCGTTAAAGATACTAATGCAGCAGCTGCTGCCAGCTTAGACGCAATCAGTAAGTTATTAGATAAAGGTAAAAAAACTGGCGTTTTAACTTACAATGAAATTATGGAATCCCTTCAATCAGTTGACATGTCACCAGATGAAATAGACGAATTATACGATACATTCACCAAACGTGGCATTGACATCATTGATAATGGTAATGATATAGGACCAGATGATGATTCTAATCTCAAAGATGATGAAGATGATATTGATATTGACCTTAGCATTCCTGAAGGTATAAATATCGATGACCCTGTTAGAATGTATCTTAAAGAAATTGGTCGTGTTCCATTATTATCTGCTGATGAAGAAATAAAATTAGCAAAACGCATGGAAGATGGGGATCTTGAAGCTCAAAAACGCCTAGCAGAAGCAAACTTACGTCTTGTTGTAAGTATTGCTAAACGTTATGTTGGTCGTGGCATGCTCTTTTTGGACTTAATCCAAGAAGGTAACTTAGGCTTAATAAAAGCTGTTGAAAAATTCGATTACAATAAAGGCTACAAATTTAGTACTTATGCTACATGGTGGATTCGTCAAGCCATTACTCGTGCTATTGCCGACCAAGCTCGTACTATTCGTATTCCTGTCCACATGGTTGAAACCATCAATAAATTAATTCGCGTATCTCGTC
>ENA-ORCP01001119-ORCP01001119.1-human-gut-metagenome-genome-assembly--contig:-NODE-1119-length-23587-cov-5.791578_pt1 | contig 23587 bp, 22 predicted proteins | sample MGYA00242990_ERZ507991 | MGnify/ENA primary metagenome ERZ507991 (study PRJEB26167, sample SAMN06115496) | human gut metagenome | host: Homo sapiens | place: China:Henan | collected 2015-05-07... | reverse complement strand
TTATCAAATGGGAGGTAAATCTGCGCTACAGAGATTTTAAAATAACTAACAAATGGTGGAGACGGACGCTTTCAATATTGTGGCTGTATTTAGTGATAATCGTTAAAAAGCACAAAAAGACAACAAAACAAAAAAGACGCTGCCCGTTCTGCATCCGGACAGCGTCTTGGTTATTTGATGTTAGAATAACGTTTATCAAACCAGTTAAACACCGAAATGTATTAATCAGTAATCAAAAGTTATACTTTCATGAAGCTTTGCGCCAAACAGCACACCGTCTGAAACGGTATGTAATTAGCCTCTCTTCTTAGCAACTACAGCAGCAGCAGCGAGTGCAACTGGGATAACTGCGAGAGCGATTGGAGCGTTGCCTGTAGCTGGGTTATCAGCAGGAGCTTCGTCAGCAGGAGCTTCGTCAGCTGGAGCTTCATCTTCAGCAGGAGCTTCGTCTTCAGCTGGTTCTTCATCAGCAGCGTCGTCAGCAATTTCTTCGTCGGAAGATTCGTCATCATCGATAACGTCTTCTTCAGCGTCTGTGCCTTCGCCGGAGTTTACATCGTCAGATTCTGTGTTGCCGTATACAACGTCCATAGAATCCCAGTACCATGTAGAGGATGTAGCGAGCTGCATCTTCTGGAGGTATGTTACGTATGTGTTAACATTTGCACCACCTGTTACATCTTCCCAGTTGAAGGAGAGGGATGTTGCAGCGTAGTCAAATACTTCTGTGTTGTTGAGGCTCATAGAGAGTGAACCGTTGATTACGAGAGCACCGGAGAAGAGGTTGTAACCAGTCCAGTCATAGCCAGCGTATACATATGAAGAAGCTTCATCACCGTAGAGGTTGTAGAGGTGCTGACCGAATGCTGTGTACTTCTTATCGCCGTTGTCATCGTACTTACCATCTTTGTTAACGCCCTTAGCAGCTGTGTTGAATGTGAATGTAACATCATCAAAGTTAGCAATTACATCGTTGAGAACTGCAGCAACGTTTACATAAGACTTGCCGTTTTCACGGAGGTTGTACTGGTCATCCTGGAGGTAAGCAATGATGTTGGATACGTTACCGAGAACATTCTTGCCTTCTGTATAAACTGTGCCCCAAACTGTTGGGTTAGCTGTTGCACTGCTGTCAGCAGATGTTGTGTTGGATGAAGTCTTCATTGGGTACTGTGCATCGATAGCAGAAGAAGCAGATGTGTAAGCTGTAAGTGTTGTAGCCATAGGAACTACTGTTGTACCAGCATCTGCAGTTACTGTGAAGCCGCCAGCGAGGAGATCCTTGTTAGCGTTGTCTGTCCAGCCTGTATCAGCGTGAGATACAACAGCTGTAACTGTGATGTATGTGTTGCCGGCAACGATACCTGTTGAAGCAGATGTTGTTACAGGGATTGTGATCTTGCCGTTGTCATCAACCCAGTTAGAAGCGTTGAGTGACCATGTAGCGGACTTAGATGTTACTACAAAGCTGAAAGCATCAGACTTAGCGCCTGTTGTATCATCGAAGTTGTAACCTGTGATTGTGTATGTTGTGTTACCATAACCGAGGTTAGCACCCTTAAGGTTTGTGAATGTTGGAGCCTGAAGAACAACTGATGTTGCAGCTGTTGTATCGAGCTTGCTAACTGTTGCTGTGATTGTAGCAGAACCGGTTGACTTGTAAACTGTGTTTACGAGGTTGTAGTGAAGTGTGTTAGTATCAGCGGATACTGTTGTAGCCATTGCAGATACAGCTACTGCGCATGCTGCTACTGCAGCGATTGTCTTTTTCATGTTCATGAAAAATTCCTCCTTGTTTTGTTTTCATTTTTTCTTTATTTATTTCCAAATATAAAATGGAAATCAATATGAATGTTGCGATCTCCGGACTTAAGCGTTTACGCCTTCCGTATATCACGCTATTATTCTATCATTCCGACGCCAAAGTGTCAATGTACATCTGCGCCAAATTTTCAGCTTCTTTTTCATTTATCGTGTACAGTTTTCACTAAAAAACACAACTTTAAAATAAAAAAATGCTAAAAACCTGTTACAGATATGATACTTTAGTAACGATTTTGTAATAACTGCGTGATGACCGCATGATGTGAAAATGAATTTTCTGCATTCATTTCACCCGACTATTATAACATCTCATTATGCGTTTGTCAAGGAAATTTATTCCGACATACGCTTTATTGCGGCATTTGCGTCGGCATAGACCCTTTCCTTATCGAGAGTAACGAACTCACCGTTTTCATAAAGGATCTTACCATTGCACATAGTAAGCTTCACATTTGATTTAGAGCCGCTGTAAACGATGTTTTTGACGATATTGTTCAAAGGCTGCATATTGGGCATATCGAGATCAATAACGATAAGGTCAGCCTTTTTGCCCTTTTCAAGAGTATCGCAGTCGTCAAGTCCCATAGTCTTTGCACCGCCGACAGCCGCCATTTCAAGCACCTTGTCCGCAGGCATTGCAGCCGCGTCATCAAGCTTCAGCTTCTGGAGCACCGTCGCAAGATACATCTCACGGAACATATCGAGAGCATTGTTGCTTGCGGGTCCGTCTGTGCCTATGGAAAGCTTTATTCCCATATCAGCCATTCTGCACAAAGGTGCGATACCGCTGGCAAGCTTTGAATTTGAGCCGGGGTTTGTTACCGCCCATAGTCCTCTTCTCTTAAAAATATCAAGGTCATTATCGCTCATATGAACGCAGTGGAAACCGCCGCCGCCGTATTCAAACATACCAAGGCTCTCCATAAGCTCGGTAGGGGTCATACCGTTATGACGTTCTTTACAGCCCTGAACCTCGGAAGCCGTTTCGGAGTTATGGGTATAAACGGGAGCCTTGTATTTGTGCGAAAGCTCCGCAATGCCCTTCATTACAGAAACATCTGTGGTATATTCGGCATGAAAACCGAGACGGTAGCTTACAAATTCGCTGTGATCCCTGAATTTGTTATATAATGTATCGAGCTTTGTCAGTGCCGCATCGCATTCGTCCGCACCGCCCGCAACCGAACCGCACATTATGGTACGAAAACCTGTTTCGTCAGCCGCCTTTGCCATAAAGTCCGGCTCAAAATACATATCGAAGCAGGCTGTTATGCCGCTTGTGAGATATTCCGCAAAAGCCAGCTTTGAAAGGCAGTATATATCCTCCCCCGTAAGCTTCGCCTCCATAGGGAAAACCTGCTTGAAAAGCCAGTCATTCAGCGGCATATCGTCCGCATATGAGCGGAGAAAGGTCATAGCCGAATGAGTGTGCGCATTTTTAAAGGACGGCATAATAAGGTTGCCGTTAAGGTTTATCTCACGCTCAAATTTAACGTCCTTCGGGGCATTTTCCTCTGCTCCCGCATATGAGATGATATTTCCGTCGGTGTGGACCTCTCCCCACCTTATCTCCGTGTCCGCCATAGTCAGAATACGGCAGTTGTAAAATCTTACAGCCATTATATATCCTCCGTTTGTGCGTTATTTTTATTTTTTTATTTGACCGCGCCCAAAAGCGGTGCAAAGCTCAGGCTAAGTCCTCGCGGTGCTTTGGCAGACGCTGTAAAAAGTGCATTATCGCCTTATTTTTTCGCCGCCGCAGGAATACTCTCGCCAAACGGCGGACGGCATATACCCTTTTCCGTAATTATCGCCGTTATAAGCTCAGCGTCGGTAACATCAAAGGACGGGTTATAGCATTTCACCCCGTCGGGAGCGGTGGGCTCTTTGAAAAACATAGTCTTTATCTCGTCGGGACTTCGCTGTTCAATGCGTATCTCACCGCCGTTTTTACAGCGGAGGTCTATGGTCGATGTCGGACAGAACACATAAAAAGGTATGCCGTAGTGCTTAGCCAGTACCGCCGCACCGCTCGTACCTATTTTATTTGCCGTGTCACCGTTTGCCGCAACTCTGTCACAGCCGACAAAAACAGCGTTTATTTTTCCCTGCTTCATTACCGTGGACGCCATATTGTCGCAGATAAGCGTAACATCTATCCCCGCATTGTAAAGCTCATAGGCAGTAAGACGTGCTCCCTGCAAAAGCGGACGTGTTTCGTCGCAGTAAACGTGAAGATCATAGCCTTTCTCCTTACCGAGAAAAAGAGTACCCAGACCCGTGCCGTAAAGCGAGGTCGCCAGAGGACCCGCATTGCAGTGAGTAAGTATGCCGTCCCCGTCCTTAACAAGAGTAAGACCGTATTCGGAGATAGCCCTGCACATAGCAATGTCCTCGTCCTGAATTTTCTCCGCCTCGGCTTTCAGAAGAGGTATTATCTCCTCAACATCTTTTTCGCCGTTGTCAATGACCACCATTTCCATACGGTCAAGAGCGTGTCTGAGATTTACCGCCGTAGGACGTGCGGAATCAAGATAGTCCTTATTAAGCTTGAAATTCGCATAAAAAGTGCGGTAGTTGTCCGCAGGAAGCCCCAGCGAAATAACATACATACCGTAAGCCGCACATATCCCGATAGCGGGAGCACCCCTGACACGAAGCTTTGCAATAGCCTCATAGACCTGCTCGGCAGTTTCAAGTTCAAGATAAACGGTGCGGTTCGGCAGCTCAGTCTGGTCAATTATCCTGACCCTTGTGCCGTCGTCGCTGAGCCGTACATTGTCGGGACGTTTATTCATAGTCAAATTCCTTTACCATTTCGGTATACGGCAGCACACGGAAGCCTGTTTTCTTATAAAGGTTGAAAGCAGCTTCGTTCTCAGGCTCGACCTCAAGACGGAAACGGCATACCCTTCCCTCAAAAGCCCTGTGGATATACTCAAAAAATTCCTTGCCAAGTCCCTTTGAGCGGTATTCGGGAAGAATGTAAATATCCTCTATCCATACAGTAAGACCTGCCGACTCTGTCTGAAAGGTTTTTGCAAGAATTGAGTAGCCTGCCCTTTCGCCCTCACATTCTATTATATAACCCTCCGCATAAACATCTGAGCGCATTATTTCATCAAAGACCGCAATGAGCTTTTTCATCGGCAAAGGCTTTTCAACTGCGTCCGTGTGATAAAACACGTCAGCCGCCGAAAGAAAAAATTCACGGTCATTTTCAGTCATTTTTCTTATCATTTTATTTGTCCTCCAAATCAAGCTGTAATAAATAATCGTCCATAACATAGCCGTTCCCGATGTCGGTAACATCTTCGCCGATAAGCTTGAAGCCCGTCTTTTTGTATACGGCTATTGAGTTGTCATTGTGCTTGTTTACGGTGAGCCATATTGCGTGAAGTCCGTTTTCACGGCAGTATTCTTTGAGGAGCCTGAATGTATCGGAGGCATAGCCTTTTCCCCTGTATTCCTTTTTGATATATATTTTTGAGAGGAAAAGCCTGCCGTCAGCTTCGTGATGTATTGCGGTATAGCCGATATGCTTTCCGCCGTGATGTATAAAGAAATACTTGTAGCCGCTGTTTCTTATCTGATCTGTCATAGCGTGAACGGACTGGAACTTGTCCACCATATAATCTATCTGTCCGGCCGTGAGTATTCCCGGGAACCATTCGTGCCATATCTCGTCCGCAATAGCGGCAGCGGCAGCTATCTGTTCATCTGTTTCGACCCGTATAAGCTTAACACCACTCATTTTTCTTTTGCTCCTTAATGACCCAAAAAAATTTTTCAGCATAGCACTGCATTGTTCCTCCATAACGCCTGCCGTTACCCGTGGCTTATGGCTGTAAGGCAGCTCAAAAAGATTTGCAGCGGAGCCGACCGAACCGTTTTTGCTGTCATATGCGCCGAAAACAACTCTGTCAAGCCTTGCATTTATTATTGCACCTGCGCACATAGGACAAGGTTCAAGAGTAACATAAAGCACACACCCCGAAAGCCGCCAGCCGCCAAGTCTTTTGCAGGCATCGTCAATAGCCGATATTTCAGCATGACCGAGAGCGGTACGGCATTTTTCTCTGAAATTCCTCCCCTCGCCCACTATTTTTCCGTCAGACAGCCGCACCACAACAGCACCGACAGGAGCTTCTCCCTCGTCTGCGGCAGTCTTGGCAAGCTCAATAGCCCTGCCCATATAAAATTCATCACTATACATATTATAATGTATCCTTAAAAGTTCAGTTTAAGATTAAGTACAGTCATTATAACGACTGAGCAGGACCATATTACCATAGGAACGCTTGTAAATGCGGCAGTACACTTCTGAACAAACCTAAGGTATCTTGACCGGAAGGACATTCCAAGCTTGTCGCTGCGGCGAAGCATAAACCATATCATATATACAAGTCCGAACATTATAATAATGAATATCGCTGCCATAACAAGAACGCCGCTGTATGCCTCATCGGTAAAATTGCCTGCGGCATAAATACCGTAAACAATGACACGGTTCACTATCCTCATAAGCACAGCCGTGATGACCGAACCCGTGCGGACGGTAAAATATCCGATAACGACAGCTGTAATGAAAATATAGCAGAACTGGCTTATATTATATGAAAGGCAGGATATTATAAGAGCTGTTATGATTATTGCCGAGCCGTCACCGAACTGGCGCAGGAGCTGAAGAATTACTCCCCTTGCACAAAACTCACTTATCGCAGGAACTATCAGCACATTTAAAATAATGTAAGCTGCGACCGCATACCTGCTGTCGGGAAGATGTGCCGTAATAACAGGCTCAATATGGACCCCTCCAAGTATCCAGTTGTAAACGCCCGAAACAGCGGCGCATACCCCTGCCACAAGACACATTGCAGGAACAGCCGCCCCGAAAAGCTCCTTGTTTATTATTTTGGTAGGGAGCATTACCTTTGCGGGCATATGCAGGAACTTATAGCAAAAAACAAAAGGGAAAATACGCTTTGCTACCTCTGTAATAAGGCTGAGCGACAGAATGAGCCAGTCATTGCCGTAAAGCTTTCTTCCGAAAAAGTCACAGTAAATATCAAGCCCCAGCTTTCCCAGCACCATCGGGAAAACATACATATATATTATATCCATAAGAGTAAAAAGCATAAGGGAAATGCCAAGCACATTATATACACGGCGGAGGCTGTTTGCCTCAGCTGCCTCAGGGTAGTCCTTTACAAAGCCGACACCGTCCTGATAAGTAAGCTCATTAGGGTTATCGGCATAATAAAATCCGACGGAATCCTTTGTCTGCTTTCTCCATTTTTTAAAAAGCTCATTATAGGTTTTATCCTGATAACGCCAGTTAAAGCGGTCATCTGCTGTTTTGCTGCCGTGTTTTTCGTGTTCTTTTATGTTATCTATCGCTGTCGCCATATTTCAGCACCTCCGACGCAGATTTTTGTGTATTTATAGCTTAAGGAAGCACTGATTAAATCACGTCTGACGACTTGGCACACATCTTGCACCTGAACCCCAAGTTCAGGTTGCATATATTTTCGTCATCTTGCACGAAAACTCCGAAGTGAATTTTCACTTTAAATACAATACAGTATTCCTGCGTCGCTTTCATACAAGCTGACAAAAAATCTGACTGCGCAATATGTGCACCAGATTTAATCAGTACTTCCTTAATAATACCATAATATTATTAATAATTTTCGCAACTTTAATGACAGATTATATCATTGACTGCGGAGCTGCGCATATTCCTTGTTTTCCATATCCATTATTATACATATGTTAATTATATGTACATATTTTATCTATCATATGCGGTTTAATGTTAGTGCCATATAAAGTATAATACATATGAACAATAGTTCATATGTACAAATAACCATAATAAGTGAGGTAATCAAATGACTGAAAATATAAAGGACGAAAACCTTGTCAATTGTGACGACGAATGTATCCACAACGATATAGTAAATGAGGTAATAGCAAAGCTGCCCGATGAGGAGCTTCTTTATGATGTTGCCGAGCTTTTCAAAGTGTTCGGTGATTCAACAAGAGTTCGTATCATATGTGCATTATTTGAAAGTGAAATGTGCGTATGCGACATTGCGGCTGTGCTGAATATGACCCAGTCCGCAATTTCCCACCAGCTGAGAGTTCTCAAACAGGCACGTCTGGTAAAATACCGCCGTGACGGCAAAACAGTTTATTATTCCCTCGCCGACGACCATATCCAGAATATATTCGATCAGGCTTTTGAACACATTATGGAATAACTACGAAAGGATGACAGTTTATGAAAACATTCTGGGATAAGATCGCTCCCCTTTACGATTTTTCCGAAAGTCTTAACAAAAAAGTTTATGACAAAATGCTCGGCTATTCCCATTACCTTGTTCCGCAGGGTGCAAAGGTGCTTGAATGTGCCGCAGGCACAGGTGAAATATCAATAGCCGTTTCCGATAAAGCTTCCGAAATAACCTGCACAGACTTATCAATAAAAATGCTTGAACAGGCAGAGAAAAAATGCAGGGCAAAAGGAATAACAAATATCACATTTGAAGAGCGGAATATATTTGACCTTAAAGACCCCGACGAAACCTATGACGCAGTTATTGCCGCAAATGTTCTTCATCTTCTTGATGAACCGCAGAAAGCGATACATGAGCTTCTGCGTGTGCTGAAACCGCACGGAAAGCTTATCGTTCCAACCTTTATTACAATAAAAAGCGTCAGCAGACCTATGACAATGATAAGGCTTTACAAGCTGCTTGGCTTTGACCCAAAAGCTAATTACAGTGCCGACAGCTATTATGAACTGCTCAGGAACTCAATTGAAGAAAGCGGCGTTTCCGCAAGACTCAGAATGAGAGTTATCAGCGGACTTGTTCCAAACGCTTATGCTGTTATAGAAAAAAGATAGCAAATACAGAAAGTATTTTTCAGAAAGGACGCGAATTCTATGGAACTTTACCTTGAAGGACTTGACTGCCCTCATTGTGCCGAAAAGATCCGTTCGGCAGCTGAAAAGCACAGCTTTGTATCCGAAGCGCAAATGAATTTTATGACAAAAAAGCTTACAGTAAGCTTAAATGAAAATGCAGACGAAAAGGGAGTTTTCAATGACCTCTGCGATATGATAAAAAAGACAGAACCCGACGTTGTACCCACACTTGTAATCAAAAATGAAAAAGCAGCCGACACAGTAACATTTTATCTCGAAGAGCTTGACTGCCCCAACTGTGCGGAAAAGGTACGTTCGGCAGTTGAAAAAAATCCTGCCGTAGCCGTATCCGAAATGAATTTTATGGCAAAAAAGCTTACCGTTACTCTGAAAGACGGCACAGACAAAACAAAAGCCATAAAAGCCATAAAGGATACTGTCGTTTCTGTTGAGCCTGATGTTACACCTAAGGTACTTGGCGAAAAGGAAAAGAAGTCCGCAAATGAAGTTATCCTCACTCTTCAGGATCTTGACTGTGCCGAATGCGGAGAAAAAATACGTCTTTATGCCGAAAAGATGAACGGCGTCGAAAGTGCGGAATTCAACTTCCTCAGCAAAAAGCTTAAATTAACTATTGCCTCCGACGGAAAGCGTAACAACATAGTTACTGCGGTAACAGGCTTTGTCAATACTATCGAGCCTGACGTTACCGTTATAAACGGCGAAGCTCCAAAGCCTGCAAGATCCGATGATGACGAAGGTATGCCGAAAATGATGATAGCACGTCTTATTGTTACGGCTGTTATCTTTGCGGCAGGTATGGTGTTCCGTGACACAACTTATGCACTCTGGCTTTTCCTTGCCGCTTATGCCATTATCGGCACTGAAATAGTTATCCGTGCGGTAAAGAACATTTTCAAAGGTCAGCCTTTTGACGAATGTTTCCTTATGACATTGGCTACCGTAGGCGCATTCTTTGTAGGCGAATACCCCGAGGGCGTTGCGGTAATGTTCCTTTATCAGCTTGGCGAAATGTTTCAGGGCTATGCCGTGCGCCGTTCAAGAAAGAGCATTTCCGAGCTTATGGACATACGTCCCGACAGTGCAAACATAAAGCGTGGCGACGATATAGTAAAATGTGCTCCCGAAGATGTGAGCATCGGTGAAATAATGGTAGTAAAGCCGGGCGAAAAGGTTGCGCTTGACGGTATTATCGTTTCCGGCTCATCTTCTGTCGATACATCAGCACTCACAGGCGAAAGCGTCCCCCGCACAGCTAAGCAGGGCGATGAGATTTTAAGCGGCAGCGTGAACCTCAGCGGTCTTATCGAAGCAGAGGTAACAAAGGAGTTCGGCGAATCCACCGTATCAAAGATACTTGAACTTGTTGAAAATTCCGCAGCCAAAAAGGCAAGAGCGGAAAACTTCATCACACGTTTTGCAAAGATATATACCCCCTGCGTTGTTGCAGCGGCAGTCCTCCTTGCAGCAATACCGATGATAATAAACGGAGCATTTTCAAAAGAATGGCTGTACAGAGCCCTTTCGTTCCTTGTTGTATCCTGCCCGTGCGCATTGGTAATATCAGTACCCCTCAGCTTTTTCGGCGGTATCGGCGGAGCATCCAAGAGAGGCGTCCTTGTAAAGGGCGGTGTGTGCTTTGAAGATCTTGCAAAATGCACAAACATTGTATTCGATAAAACAGGAACACTTACAAGCGGCACATTTGAAGTAACGGAAGTAAAGCCTGTCAATATGACCGAACAGCAGCTTGTGAGCCTTGCGGCAGCAGCGGAAAGCATCTCAAACCACCCTGTCGCATTGTCAATAATGAAGTATTACGGCGGCGAAATCTCCGAAGAGATAACCGCAGAAGAGATAGCAGGCAAGGGCGTAAAAGCATCGGTAAACGGTGCAGCAGTCCTTGCAGGCAATACAAAGCTTATGGCAGACTATAACATAAGCGGAGTTGAAAGCGTAAACGGCGCAGGCACAGCAGTCCACATTGCCGCAGACGGAAAATACGCAGGCTATATCAGGATTTCCGATAAAATAAAGCCCGACTCAAAGAAAGCCATAGAACAGCTAAAAAAAGCAGGTATCCATACAGTTATGCTCACAGGCGACAGAAAAGCTTCAGCCGAAGCAGCAGCCGCAGAGCTTGGCATTGACGAATACAGAGCAGAGCTTCTCCCCGTCGATAAGGTATCGGCAATTGAAGAAATTATGTCAGGCGGCGGAAAAACAGCCTTTGTCGGCGACGGCATCAACGATGCACCTGTACTTATGCGAGCAGATATAGGCATTGCAATGGGCGGTGTAGGCTCAGACGCAGCAATTGAAGCCGCAGACGTAGTTCTTATGACCGATGAGCCGTCGAAGATAAATGAAGCGATAAAGATCTCAAAGCGTACAAACGGAATAGTACAGCAGAACATCATATTTGCCCTTGGCGTCAAGGTGATTATCCTTATCCTCACAGCGTTCGGCATTACGAATATGTGGGTAGCAATATTCGGCGACGTAGGTGTTTCAATGATAGCGATACTCAATGCTATGAGAGCAAGAAAGTACAAAGAATAAAAAATCAAGGCACAGTGCAGGCTGTAATTTGCATTGTGCCTTTTCATTTGAATATAATGCGGTGTTTCTTTTTATTTTTATTAGGGCGGCGGTTTGAAGTTGGCTGTAAACTTAAAGATAGCGTCCCGCCGCGGTCGTTTCTTTTGCTGTGAACCTTTTCCAAATAAAACAATGCCTGTCTTATGTTGAATTATTACGGTTTTTTAATGCCTTTTCGATTTCCAAAACATTCGGAAATATAAAATTCTTATTACTATTGTGCAATAAGGCTAATACCTTGGCAGCTTTGCGCTTAATGCGATTGTGTGTTTCAAAATCTACAAAATATCGGCTCTCCAACATAAAACAAAAACCCCACTGAAACAGCGAGGCAGAATTTGAACCGGACTATTTATTAGTCGCATATCCGGCTGCGACAAACATTTGAGCTGTTCAAATCAATGAACCATCTCTTTATATAAGTGTATGATATTTGCAAAGCAAAATCAATATGCAGTTTAAACAAAAACATAGTCATCATATCGTGCAATTTGCCAATGCATAAGAAATCAGTATCTCACATCAATAAGCCTTGATATTCAGAGTAAAATGTGGTAAAATATTATTATCACAGCATATGAAAGGACGGTTAATAATGGATCTCAAAAATATGTCCGAAATGCTCGGAGAATTGAGAAACACCTTTTTAAAAGGTGCTGCGGCTATGCTGGTTTCAAGCATTATCACAAGGTTATTCGCTCCGAAACAGACAACTATCGTTGTTGACGACGGTATCCCGACAGAGCTTTACACCCTCGGCAAAAAGGATAACCCCAAAGCCGTGTATCTTTCTACAAAAAAGCACAAAATAAACCTCGTTCCGACTGTTTTATTCCTTATTGCAGCCATTGCTTCTTCTGTACTGAAAAGCAAGATCGAAAAAAAGGACATCGTTTTTTAAGCTGTTGCCGCACTTTTTCGTGCGGTGATTTTTTTACGCATAATTGTCATCTGGCTTGGATATAATTGTATTATTCGATTTCAGTGTATAACCGCATACACGTTTAGAGAATATGCGATAATATTCGTGAGGTGATAATAATGCGACTCAGAATAAGAATGCTCCGTGAAGATAATGACCTTTATCAGCGTAACCTTGCCGAATATCTCGGCTGCACCCAGCAAACCTACTCCCGCTATGAAACAGGCGAGCTTGAACCATCGCTTATAGTTATGGAACGCCTTGCCCGCTTTTACGATACAAGCATTGACTATCTTATGGGTCTTACCGACCAAAAAGAAGCTCATTGGAACAGATACAGCCTGACCGAGCCTTCCGCCGCAAAAGCTGCCGAAGCCAAAACCGCTGTCATCAACGCACCTAAGGTAAAACGAGGCAGAAAGCCTAAGCCAAAACCGCAGGACAGCTGATAGTACAAGCTGTTTACACTGTATAAGTGTATATCGTGCAGATGCCCTTTCGGCGTCTGCTTTTTTATTTTCCGAGAAATACGCTGTTTTTTCTTTTTTCCCTTGATAGATCTTAAATAGTATGGTATAATTATTTTATGATTGATTTGGGCAATGCCGCTTTTTTCGGCACTGCCTTTTAATAAAACAGAAAGTGGTGCATATATGGCAGGTCTTTACGAATCAGGAGAAAATTATCTCGAAACTATACTCGTTCTTCAGAACAGAGGCGGAGGAGTTCGCTCTGTTGATGTTGCAAATGAGCTGGATTTCTCAAAACCAAGCGTAAGCCGTGCTGTCGGTATTCTCAAAAACGGCGGCTTTATCGAGGTGGATCACGACGGCTACATCACTCTCACAGAAGAGGGAAAGCGAGTTGCCGAGCGTATCTATGAACGCCATCTCGTTCTTACAAAATGGCTTATGGACATCGGTGTTGACGAAAAGACCGCTGCCGAAGATGCCTGCAAGCTTGAACACGATATAAGCGACACCTCTTTCCAAATGCTTAAAAAGCATATCAAAGAAAAACACGGCGAAATTATCTGATCCGGGAGAGCCTCTATGCCACGATTTTTTATTGATCACGAACCTGCCGACCTAATCACCGTTACAGGTGATGACGCACGTCATATAGGACGTTCCCTGCGTATGAAGATCGGCGACGATATAACCTTCTGCCGCTGCGGAACAGATTATCACTGCACTATAACCGCAATGACCGATACAGCTGTGACCTGCCGCATTGAAAGCTCAGAGCCGTCCAAATGCGAACCGAATACATTTCTTACTGTTTATCAGGCATTTCCGAAACAGGATAAATTTGAGCTTATAATACAGAAAACAGTCGAGTTGGGTGCTTCAAGAATAGTACCGTTTATTTCAAAACGCTGTGTTTCACGTCCCGACAGCAAGGATTTTTCAAAGAAGCTTGAACGTTTCCGCAAAATTTCCGCAGAAGCCGCAAAGCAATCGGGACGGGGCATTATTCCCGAAATTACTCCCCTTATGACCTTTGAGCAGGCTGTCAATGATATGGCATCTGCCGAAATGAAGCTGATATGCTATGAAAACGGCGGTGAAAAGCTTGCATCGCTGCAGCTTGACCGTTATAAAAGCATTGCCGTTATGATAGGTTCGGAGGGCGGATTTGAGCGTGGAGAAGTGGATAAAGCCGTAAGCGGCGGAGCTGTTCCCATATGGCTGGGCGAACGCATACTGCGCTGCGAGACCTGTCCTATCGCAATGACTGCCATTATAATGAACCTGACGGGAAATATGTAGATCCGACAAACAGAAAAAAATTTATAAAAACACTTGACAAGCATAAACTTGTATGGTATAATACAAAAGTTGTTTAATAACAGCTATCGTATTCTAAAGACAGCAGGTGGAGTTGTTCCGTAAATCCTGCCGAGGAAAAGATCGCTTAAGTATGATATGTACTTTGCCCTTTTTCGTGTCTTTGCGAAAAAGGTTTTTCTTTTTTTGAATCCGCTAGCAATTGTTATAAGCAAGTTTGTTTATATGCAATTACGGAGGTGAAAACATTATGCCAAGCGCACAGGTACTTGAATCCAAGAAGGCTAAGGTTGAAGCTATCACAGAACAGCTTAAGAATGCTGCTGCAGGTGTTATCGTTGATTACAAGGGTATCACAGTAGAACAGGATACTAAGCTCAGAAAGGAACTCAGAGAAGCAGGCGTAAAATATTACGTTGAAAAGAACTCTATGCTCCGTTTCGCTCTTCACAACGTTGGAATCGACGGTCTTGACAGTGTTCTCGAAGGAACAACTGCTATCGCTCTTTCCGACGACGACCAGACTGCTCCTGCTCGTATCCTCGGTAAATACATCGAGGGTGCTGACGAAAAGTCCACTTTCTCAATGAAGGCAGGCTTCATCGGCACAGAGCTTTACGATGCACAGGGTGTTCTCGCTCTTTCCAAGATCCCTTCAAGAGATGTTCTTCTTTCACAGCTCGTTGGTTCCCTCCAGGGTCCAATGCAGAAGCTCGCTGCTATTCTCAAGGCAGTCGAAGAGAAGAAGTCCGAAGAAGAAGTTGCTTAATTGCATACTTCCAACTTTTGATGCCGCATAATACAGGCGGTGAAATTTAATTAAAAAGGAGATTAATTATCATGGCTTCAGAAAAGATTTTAAAATTTGTAGAAGACGTTAAGGCTCTCTCAGTTCTCGAACTCGCAGAACTCGTAGACGCTATCCAGGAAGAATTCGGTGTAACAGCTGCTGTTGCTGCTGCTCCTGCTGCAGGTGCTGCTGCAGGCGCTGCTGCTGCTGAAAAGACAGAATTTGATGTTGTTCTTGCTTCATTCGGTGAAAAGAAGATGGACGTTATCAAGGCTGTTAAGGACATCTGCGGTCTTTCCCTTAAGGAAGCTAAGGAACTCGTTGAAGCAGCTCCTAAGGCTCTCAAGGAAGGCGCATCCAAGGCTGACGCTGAAGAGATCAAGACAAAGCTCGAAGCTGCTGGCGCAACAGTAGAACTCAAGTAAGTTTTTACTTAACAATGTTCTTTCAGACACCGTGCTCATTTTGAGTGCGGTGCCTTTTTTTAATTAAGAATTAAAAGTTAAGAATTAAGAATTGCAGTAACCTTTGCTTTTGTGGATATTATATGTTTCTTTCTTTTTTAGGGCGGCGGTTTAAAATTTGCTGTAAACTATGGATAGCGTTCCGCCGCGGTCGTCAGTATGCTGTGAACTGCAACCTATATAAAAGGATACCCACCATTGTTTCGGCTGCAGCGGCACGCTATCACACAAAACACCGCATACTTAATGCCGCTGCCAAAATAAAACAAAAAGGAACCTACGCAAAATAACATTTTTATAACCAAAGTCAGAATTACAATAATTCTTAATTCTTAATTTTTAATTCTGCATTAAAAAAGCCGCCGCCCCGACATTGCATCGGGAGCGGCGAAAAGTTTATTATTAGCTTTTAATTACTTAACTTCCTTAACGTATGAAGGGAGCTTGTAGCCTGAATCAGGATCAAGTGCCTTGCGGAAGTTGAGCGGCTTAGCAGTATCAACGTCTTTACCGTTTACAGTCCAGGTGTGACCTGCATATGTGATCGTGATTGTAATATCCTTGCCTGCGATCTGCTTGATAACAAGTTTCTTTACAACAGAATTGCTCTTTGTAAGATTGATCTCATAATTTGAGCCTGCTGCGAGAGTTCTGATCTCCTTGACCATATTGCTTGTTGCAACAGAGTAGTCAGTAGGAATTACAGGTGCAGCATTGCTTGAACTGCTTACCGATGACTTGTCATCGTCATCCGAAACATCGTCATCATCGCCGCCGTCATCAATATCTGTATCAGGAGTTGGTGCCTTGCCGATATATGCAAGAACTTCTGAGCCTGACATAAGAGTGATGCGGTTGATTTCATATGTTGCGCCGCCGTATGCCTTGATAACGAGCTTAAACCATGACTGGTCATTCAAATTAAGGTCTGCTGTGCTGAGTGCAATATCATATGTGCCTGCTTCAGCCTGAACCTGAATGTCATAAGGGTTATCCTGCCAGTCCTTTCCGTTGCCGAAGGACTTCTGTACCCAGCCGTTGTCATTGCTCTGGAAAATCACCTGACCGTTAGCATAGCCGTTGTTTGCGTTTGTGCAGGTAACATTCCATACGATTGAAGTTACATCGCTGAGCTTAGCAATGTCAAAGCCATTAAAATTGTCATTTGATACTTCATATGCTTCGGTAGCTTCATTGCCCGCAACGATAGTTGCAAGTGCAGTCTGTGCAGGTGGAGTTACAGGTGTTTCATCTTCCTTTGCAATAAGCTTTGCAGAGCTGATAGTAAAATCAATATTGAATGATTCGCCTTCATTTTTTTCCAATGAAATCGAATCTGCCCACCAAGCCTGAACTACCATATTTTCAACAGTACCGCCATTGAGATCAAGAGTTGCAGTGCCCTTAGCAGCTGTTGCAGCTGTACCGTTTGTCCAACCGAGTGTACCACCGTTTGTGCAGATAACAACGCCCTTGATATAATCGGTATTTACCGAATACTCAACTTCAACAGCGGAATAATCTGTAAGATCAAGTGCATTTCCCCATGCATTAAGAATAGTAATTGAAGGTGATTCCATCTGACCCGCATTATATTGATTTTCCTTTACGGTTGCGGTTGCCATTGTCTGAGGCTCAGGAGTAAGGACCTTATCTGCTGCTGCAGCACTGGAGAAAAGCGGTGTAACTGCGACTGCGGAAACAGCCATAGCTGCTGCACATACGGCAGCTACTAATTTTTTAAGCTTCATTTTATTTACCTCCCAAAATTTTATTTCACATAATTGTGAATTATCTTAATATGTTAATTATAACATTAATGTAATATTTTCGCAATTACCAATTGCAACATAAAAAGTGCAACTTTATTGTATAATTTGCATATATTCCTTTAATATTAATGTTCATTTTTCTACATTGCGACATTTTACACATCTAACAATCATTTTTATTTTATTTGACAAACTGTCGGATATGGGATATAATAAAATAGTGTTTATTGTTAAAATAACCTTTCAGGAGGAATTGAAATATGGAGAAAAAACCTTTTTACATTACCACCCCGATATATTACCCGTCGGGAAATCCTCATATCGGTCACTGCTACACAACAGTAGCCTGCGACTCGATCGCCCGCTACAAGCGTATGCAGGGCTACGACGTTATGTTCCTTACAGGCACCGATGAACACGGTCAGAAGATCGAGCAGAAAGCTGCCGAAAAAGGTGTAACACCTAAGCAGTACGTTGATGAGATAGTTGAGATATTCAAAAAGCTCTGGAGCTATATGAACGTAAGCTACGACAGATATATCCGTACCACCGACGACTACCACATTGAATCCGTACAGAAAATATTCAAAGAGCTTTACGACAGAGGCTATATCTACAAGGGCGAATATTCGGGCAAATACTGTACACCATGCGAAAGCTTCTGGACAGAATCACAGCTTGTTGACGGAAAATGCCCCGAATGCGGACGTGATGTTATCGAAGCAAAGGAAGAAGCTTACTTCTTCAAAATGTCACCATTCGCTGACAGAATAGAAAAGCTTCTTACAGAAACAGATTATCTCCGCCCAAGGACAAGAGCAACAGAGCTTGTAAACAACTTTATAAAGCCGGGACTTGAAGACCTCTGCGTTTCAAGAACATCTTTCAAATGGGGCATTCCTGTTTCATTCGATGAAAAGCACGTTGTATATGTATGGATAGACGCACTTTCCAACTATATCACCGCCCTCGGATATATGAACGATCATTACAATGATTATGATAAATACTGGCCTGCCGATGTTCATATGGTAGCAAAGGATATTATGCGTTTCCATGCTATCATCTGGCCTGCAATGCTTATGGCACTTGATCTTCCTCTCCCTAAGCACCTTGCAGTTCACGGCTGGATAACCTTCAACGGTCAGAAAATGAGCAAATCCCTCGGCAACGTTGTTGACCCGTTCGTTCTCGGCGAGCGTTACGGTGCAGACGCTATCCGTTACCATATTCTTCGTGAAATGGCTCTGGGCGCAGACAGCTCATTCTCCAACGAAATTATGATAAACCGTATCAATTCCGACCTTGCAAACGGACTTGGAAACCTTATTTCAAGAACAGTTGCAATGGTGCTCAAATATTTTGACGGCACACTTCCGACAGAAAAACAGAGCGGAGATTTTGATGAAGAGCTTATCAAAACCGTAACAGGACTTCGTGCAGCGGTTGATGAAGCAGTTGAAAATACACAGCTCAATGTTGCCCTTGCAGAAATTTTCAAGGCAGTATCAGCCGCAAATAAATATATCGACGATACAGCTCCATGGGTACTTGCAAAGGACGAAGCAAACAAGCCAAGACTTGCAGCTGTACTTTACAATCTCCTTGAAGCTATCCGTATAATAACAACACTCCTCTCCTGCTTTATGCCAACAACAATGCCAAAGGCTTGGGAACAGATTGGTGCAGCAGCAGATGACATTACCTATGAAAACGCTGCAAAATTCGGTGTACTTCCTGCAAATGTTACAGTTCACAAGGGAGATGTCCTCTTCCCGAGAATAGACGTAGAAAAGGAAATCGACGAGCTTAACGCACTTATCGCCGCAAACGCACCAAAAACCGATGCAGCAGACGAGGATAAAGCAAATCTTCTTCCTATCTCCGAAACTATCAGCATTGACGATTTCTGCAAGGTAGATCTGAGAGTTGCGGAAGTCAAGGAATGTGAAAAAGTTCCGAAAGCAAAGAAGCTCCTCAAGCTCCAACTTGACGACGGATTCGGCACAAGACAGGTCGTATCCGGCATTGCAAAATGGTATGCCCCCGAAGACCTCATCGGCAAGAAGGTCATCGTTGTTGCAAATCTTTCACCTGCAAAGCTCTGCGGAGTTGAAAGTCAGGGTATGATCGTTGCAGCAGATGTAGACGAAGATGCAAGAGTAATTTTCGTTGACAAAGATATTCCTAACGGCTCAAAGTTAAGATAACAACAGGATATATAATTCAGGGCGGATAAAATTCCGCCCTTTTTATAATCGGAGGTTTTATATGCTCGAATATATTGATTCACACGCCCATTACGATGATGAAGCATTTGACGCTGACCGTGATGAGCTTCTGAACCGACTGCACGCAAACGGTGTGCGCAATATTGTAAATATCGGCTGTAATCCGGAGCGTTCGCAATATTCCGTTGACCTTGCGGAAAGATTTCCGTTTGTCTATGCAGCAGTAGGTGTCCACCCCGACGATGCCGCATATACTCCCGACAGCTACCTTTCCAAGCTTGAATATATGACCGCAAATCCAAAGGTAGTTGCCGTAGGCGAAATCGGTCTTGATTATCATACGGAGGGTTATGACCGTAATCTGCAGATACGCTTTTTCAATGAACAGCTTGACCTTGCCGAACGTGCGGGACTTCCCGTCGTGATACATTCCCGTGACGCAACAGAAGATACAATGAATATCCTCCGCAGCCGAGGAAAAGTAAGCGGCGTGATGCATTGCTTTTCAGGCTCAGCGGAAACAGCAAAACAGGTGCTTGCACTTGGAATGAATATCAGCTTCACAGGAGTCCTCACCTTTAAAAATGCCCGAAAAGCATTGGAAGCCCTCGAAGTGATACCATTGGACAGACTTATGCTTGAAACTGATTGTCCCTATATGGCACCCGAACCAAACCGAGGAAAACGCTGCGACAGCGGAATGATAGTACACGTCATTGATAAAATTGCAGAAATAAAAAACGTCGCACCGGAAATCGTAGCAAAAACAACAATGGAAAATACACTAAAGCTTTTCAACCGTATAAAATGATAAAACCGTATATTGTGTTGTATTTTTTTGGGGGACGCGTCCAAGAAAGTGCGAACCCAAAGAAAGCAGCCGCGACAGCAGCGCAGCACAAAACAAGCTGAACCAAACAAAAGTAACAGCGCACCCATATAAAAGTTTCGGTCAAGCCTTTTCAAAGGCTTGCAGGGTCGAGGGACAGCGTCCCCGTCGCTCCCGCAGGAGCGAAACACCCCCAGCACATTCTAATGAACAAAGCAAAAGTAACAGTAAAGCCAAGCAAAACTATAAAATCCAAAAGCGCAATGCAGCTAAAAAATATTGGTACGACAGATGTAACGAAGTTACAATCTGACCTGACCCAATAATCTGCATTGCGCTTATTCTATAATATCCAAACAAAATCCACCTTTTTCAAATTTGCGAGCAAAGCAGAGCAAATTTGGAAAACGAAGCAAACCTATAAGCAAGCAAATTCTGAAAACGAAGCAAACCCCTAAACGAGCAAATTTTGAAAACAAAACAGAAATACAATTTCAATCAAGTTACGCAGTATATCATAAACCGTCACGTTCAGGGCGGGATGGGAAACCCATCCCCTACAAAATTTTGCGATATATCCAAATTATCGTTTATAGGCAACGAAGTAAAAGCCATACGTTCAATCAAATACCACATTATTTTATAAAACAGCACGTCCAAGACGGGAAGGGAAACCCTTCCCCTACAAAATTTTGTGCAAAAAAAATTTTGTATACGCACACTATTTGTAACAGTCCAAAGCAAAAGAACCGACCGCGGCGGACACCATTTTACAGCCCACAGCAAAACCTGAACCGCCGCCCCCCAAAAAATAAAAAAACGCCCTCCGAAATCTCAGAGGGCGGTGATTGTTTGTAATCAGGATACGGTAATTAAATTACTTTCTCTTTCTTGCTGCAACTGCTGCTGCGCCTGCAACAGCCATTACTGAAAGGATAACAGCTGCAGTTGTATTGCCTGTTGCTGTTGATGTTGTTTCTGCGTCAGCTGCAGGAGCTTCTGCTGTTTCAACTGCTGTATCTGCGGCAGCGTCAGCTGTAATGCCTGTGCCTGTTACTGTGAAAGTAACTTCAACGCTCTTAATGCCTGATGTCCAGTCAAGATCACCTGCATAATTGATTGATGCATCTGCCCATGGGTTATAAATGTTTACTCTCATAAGTCCGCTGTCGTTGATGTCGGGAGCTTCGGAATTGCAGCCCTTTACTTCAACGCCGTCAGCCTTAAGACCTGTGATAGCAAGAACAGCGTCAGGATATGCTGCGAATGCACTTGTTTCAGCACCGTCACCTGTACCTTCAATATCTGTGCAGAGTCCGAAGAACTGACCATAGCTCATAGCGTCCGTAAATTCGATGGAAGCTGTGTATGTACCGTCGCCTGTGATCTCGGCATTTGTAACGGAAGCGATACCCATATTTCCGTCTGCGTCTGCTGCACCGCCCCAATACTGCTGTGCGCCCCATGATTCGTCAGCAAGGTAGATACCTGCTGTACCGATCGTTTCCGCTGATGCGGAAATCGCAAGCATAGAAGCTGAAACTGCAGCTGCTGCAACGGCAGCAATGATTTTTTTAAGTGTCATAATAAATTCCTCCAATCATATTTGGCATTATTTAGCCACATTTTTATGTGTACTATTATATCATATTTAAAATTCACGGACAATCCGAATATCGCATAATTATCCGCAGGCAAACTTGTACAAAAAAACCAAACCGTCCCGAAAAATCCGAGACGGTTTTGGTTTTATTCAATATGTTTTTTCAAGCCGGAAATTACTTTCTCTTTCTTGAAGCAACTGCAGCAGCACCTGCAACAGCCATTACAGAAACGATAACAGCAGCAGCTGTATTGCCTGTAGCTGTAGAAGTTGTTGTAGCGTCAGCAGCAGGAGCAGCTTCTGTTGTTTCAACAGCTGTATCTTCAGCAGCAGTAGCAGTAGCACCTGTACCTGCAACTGTGAATGTAACTTCAATGCTGTTTACGCCTGTGAGTTCAGCATAGTCAACCATCTGAGCTGACTTGCTCATAACATCGCCGTCAGCAGCACGGCAGTCAACTGCACCGTCATCGGAAACATCTTCGCTCGGAGAATTCCATTCATTGTAGAGGTTTACTCTTGTTGTAAGAGCTACACCGTCAGCGGAGCATGTATAACCGTCAGCGATCTTCTTTTCTTCGCCGTTGATCTTGATAGAATCAACTGTTACTGTGTATGTACGGTTGAAAATTGTTTCACCGTTCTTGATTTCGAGAGCGTTGAACTGTGCAAGGCTGATTCCGTCAGCGCCTGTCATAGAAACAGTGTATGTACCGTCGCCTGTAACCTCAGCGTTTGACCATTCAGCATCAAAATCGCCCCACTGGTCGTTGTTGATGTTGAGGTAAGCTGTACCGTCAGCAAAGGAATCTGCGTTCTGTGCAGCAAAAGCACTTACTGTGAGGGCGGAAACTGCAACAACGCCGCTTACGAGAGCAGCCAAAATCTTATTGATCTTCATAACTAAAACATCCTTTCAAAATGTTCATAAAATTATAATTACACCGCTTTGGCGGATAATCACCTTAAATATCAGGAAAACGTTTTCCAAACCTTTAATTAATACGTTTATTATAACTCCTTTCACTTCAAAAATCTATATCCAAAATGTATTAATATTTCCCAAAAGCTTTGTACATTTTCACCATTATAATAACAAAACCTGTCTATAAAGAAAAATACCTTTTGCAGAAAACTGCAAAAGGTATTTTCATTAGCAATTAAAAGCAATAATGGTTAAATTACTTAACCTTCTTAGCAACTACTGCAGCTGCTGCAAGAGCAACAGGGATAACTGCGAGTGCGATCGGAGAGTTGCCTGTAGCCGGGTTAGCATCAGCAGGTGTTTCTTCAGCAGGAACTTCTTCTTCAGCTGGAGCTTCTTCTTCATCAGCAGGAACTTCTTCTTCTGTTGGCTCTTCAACTACTTCTTCATCAGCAGGTGTTTCGTCAACGATTGTATCTTCTTCAGCATCTGTACCTTCTGCGGAAGCTGTCATGCCGAGCATTGCGATTGCCATTGTGGAAGCTGCGATAGCAGCAAGAATCTTCTTCATTTTCATTGTTGTTTCCTCCAATTAAAAATTTTAAAATATAATCTCATCGACTATGCTGTTATTATAACACAGTATTCCCGAAAATCAAAGCATTATTCTGACGTATTTTTTTAGTATTTAGCAGATTCTTTTGAACATTATCACCAAAAGCCGAGAAATTTTTCATTGCAATTATTAAAATTCAATTACAATGTTTGTTATATCTTTCCCAATCAATGCCCGAAGATCGCAGAAAACCTTGCTGTAAATAGGATATGCCATTCTCTTTGATATATACATATTTTCATAAAAAATGGTTTTGCGGCATATT